>Ga0207873_1000263_pt1 | contig 58544 bp, 49 predicted proteins | sample BGWIniCompost_FD_187373 | JGI IMG/M metagenome (GOLD analysis project Ga0207873, IMG submission 187373) | Cellulose adapted compost microbial communities from Newby Island Compost Facility, Milpitas, CA, USA - BGW Initial Compost (SPAdes)... ...
TTCTCCATCTTCATCGCCTCGATGACGCAGACGAGATCCCCCTGCCGCACACGGTCGCCCTCCGCCACGGCGACCGAGAGGACGGTCCCCTGGATCGGGCTGGTCAGATCTTCGCGCCCGGCCGGGGCAGTCGAGCCGGACCGCGACGAACTCACGCGTGGACGGGAGCGCCGCGCCGGGCGCGCATCGCCGGCCGGGAAGAGCCGGACGTCGAAGCGCTTCCCCGCCACTTCGACCACGTAGACCTCCGGCTCCGCGGGCGGATCCGCCGGCGCCGGGTTCGATGCAGCAGTACCGGCCGCTGCCGCCAGACCCTCCAGCACCTCCGGGTGGCGCTCCAGGAACCGCGTGTCGAACGTACCCTCGCGGAAGGACGGCACGGCCAGCACCGCCCGGTGGAACGGGATCGTCGTGGCCACGCCCTCGACGGCGAACTCGTCGAGCGCCCGGCCCAGTCGCGTCAGCGCCTCGTCCCGGTCACGACCCCAGACGATGAGCTTGGCGATCAGTGAGTCGTACTGCGGAAGGATGGTGAAACCGGGCTCGGCGGCGCTGTCGACCCGCACGCCGAAGCCGGCCGGAGCGCGATAGGTCGTGATCTGCCCGGGGGTCGGGGTGAAGCCACGGGCCGGGTCCTCGGCATTGATGCGCACCTCGATCGCGTGCCCGAGGAGCGGGACGTTGGAGTCGAAGGAGAGCGGGCAGCCGGCCGCTACCCGGATCTGCTCCTTGACCAGGTCGATCCCGGTCACCAGCTCCGTCACCGGGTGCTCGACCTGAATGCGGGTGTTCATCTCAATGAAGAAGAACTCGCCATCCTGGTACAGGAACTCGACCGTCCCCGCGCCGCGGTAGCCCACCGCGCGGGCCAGCGCCACGGCCGTCTCCCCCATCCGCCTGCGGGTTGCCGCGTCGATGGCGGGGGACGGGCTCTCTTCGATCAGCTTCTGATGGCGCCGCTGGATCGAGCAGTCACGCTCGCCGAGCGCGACGACGTTGCCGTGGGCGTCGGCGAAGACCTGAACCTCGACGTGCCGCGGGTGGTCCAGGTAGCGCTCGACGTAGACCGTCGGGTCGCCGAAGTAGCGCTCGGCCTCGCCGGACGCCGCGCGGTGCGCCTCAGCCACCTCTCCCGCATCCCACACGACGCGGAACCCGCGCCCACCACCCCCGGCCGCCGCCTTGATGGCGATCGGATAGCCGTGCGCCGCGCCGAAGGCGGCCGCACCGTCGGCATCGACCGGCCCGTCGCTGCCGGGCACCACCGGCACCCCGGCATCCTGTGCCACCCGGCGCGCGGCCACCTTGTCCCCCATGGCCGCGATCGCCTCCGGCGGCGGGCCGATGAAGACGATACCGGCCTCGGCGCACGCGCGAGCAAAGTCGGCGTTTTCGGCCAGGAAGCCGTAGCCGGGATGGACCGCCTCGGCTCCGGCGGCGCGCGCGACTTCGAGCAGGGCGGCGATGTCGAGGTAGGGCAGCGGCTGCGTGGAGGGGATACGGTAGGCCTCGTCGGCGTAGCGCACGTGCGGGGCGTCCCGCTCGTCGTCGCCGTAGACCGCGACGCTCGCGATGCCCAGCTCGCGGCACGCGCGCATCACCCGCAGCGCGATCTCGCCACGGTTGGCCACCAGGACCTTCCGAAACGCCGGCACCCGCCCGTCCAAGTGCTGCCTCCCTTTGCTCTCCTCTGCTCCGCGTCCTCCGCACGCGCCGCGCTACCGCACAGTGCCCAGCCGCGCCGCCCGCGCCCAGCCGCCCGGCACCGGGCCGACCTCCCGTGCGCGCATCGCCTCACGCCGCCCCGCCTCCACCCAGGCAGACATCGGCGCCGGCCCCGCCTCGTCTTGCCGCGCCTTGCGCGCTCGCAGCACGGCGCCGATGGCCGCCAGCTCCTCCGGCGACGGCTGCGGCCGGACTTCCACCCGCCCTAGCGACCGCGTCTCCTCGATCATAGCGGGATGTTCCCATGCTTGCGGGCCGGCACGCTCACCCGCTTCGTCCGCGCCGCGCGCAGCGCCCGGATCAGCCAAGGGCGCGTCTGGCTCGGCGCAATGACGTCGTCCACGTAGCCGCGCGAGGCGACCTGGAAGGGGTTGGCAAACTCCCGCTCGTACTCGGCCACCAGCTCCTTCCGGCGCGCCTCCGGGTCGGGCGCAGCCGCGATCTCCCGTCGCTGCACCAGGTTGACCGCCGCCTCCGGCCCCATCACCGCAACCTCGGCCGTGGGCCAGGCGACGTTGAAGTCGGACCGCAGCGCCTTGGAGCACATCACGACGTAGGCCCCGCCGTACGCCTTGCGCGTGATGACTGTGAGCTTCGGCACGGTCGCCTCGCAGTACGCATAGAGCAGCTTCGAGCCGTGCCGGATGATCCCGCCGTACTCCTGGTTGGTGCCGGGCAGGAACCCGGGGACATCGACGAAGGTGATCAGCGGGATGTTGAAGGCATCGCAGAAGCGGACGAAGCGCGCCGCTTTGGCCGAGGCGTCGATGTCGAGCGTCCCGGCCAGCACCTTGGGCTGGTTCGCCACGATGCCGACCACATGCCCGTCGAGACGCGCGAACCCGATGATGATGTTGCGCGCCCAGTTCGGCTGAACCTCGAGGAACTCCCCATCGTCGACGATCCGGCTGATGACGTCATGCATGTCGTAGGCCTTGCTCGAGACCTCCGGCACCACGTCGTCCAGCTCCGGATCCTGCCGCTCGGGGTCGTCCATCGGCGGTTCGTACGGAGGATCCTCCAGGTTGTTCGACGGCAGGTACGACAGCAGATGCCGCACCTGGACGAAGAGATCCTCCTCATCCTCGGCGGCGAAGTGCGCCACCCCGCTGACGGAGGTGTGCGTCATCGCCCCGCCCAGCTCTTCGTGGGTGACCTCCTCGCCGGTGACGGTCTTGATCACGTCTGGCCCGGTGATGAACATCTGGCTGGTGCCCTTGACCATGAAGATGAAGTCGGTCATGGCCGGGGAGTAGACCGCGCCGCCCGCGCACGGCCCGGCGATCAGCGAGAGCTGCGGCACCACGCCGGAGGCCTGCACGTTCCGATAGAAAACCTCGCCGTAGCCGGCCAGCCCCTCGACCCCCTCCTGGATGCGGGCACCCGCCGAGTCGTTGATGCCGATGATCGGGCAGCCGATCTTCAGCGCCAGGTCCATGATCTTGACCATCTTCTCGGCGAAGGCTTCGCCCAGGCTGCCGCCGAAGATGGTGAAGTCCTGCGAAAAGACCGCCACGGTGCGGCCATCGACCGTGCCGTAGCCGGTGACCACGCCGTCACCGTAGGGGCGCCGCTTGTCCATGCCGAAGTAATGCGAGCGGTGTCGCACCATTGCGTCCAGCTCGACGAACGAGCCGGGATCGAGCAGCAGGTCGATGCGCTCGCGGGCCGTCAACTTGCCGCGGGCATGCTGCTTCTCGGCCGCCTCAGCCTCCTGCGCCGCGATCTCGGCGCGAATCTGCTCCAGCCGCTCGCGCTTGGCGCGCTGTTCGACAGCCATGCTTCCATCCCGTCCTGCACCACGGCGCACGCACTTTCGCCGCTGATTGTACGCGCCCCGCACCAGCTATGACGCCCGCCCCGCCCGATCCCCGGTTCCGGGCCATCCTTCCGGTGCAGCAAGCGTGTCCAAACACACGGGAGCAGCGGCAACGGGCACGTAGCACCAAGGAAGGTGACCCATCGAGCAAGAAGACGGTCTGTGCTAGAGTACCGCTAAGCGCGACCGTGCCCCACATTATTGCCGGGGCAAGGACGTTGCGAGAGATGAGCCGGGGCTCGCGCTCCTGAGGTCGAGCATACATCCCAGCCGGCGGACGGCCGCGGCGCCGAATCCCGGCACACAGAGAGGGAAGGTTCCGTGGCTCGAGTGCAGTCGTCCCGGGCCGAGCCCACTGCGACGCCCAAACGCAAGGCCGAGCATCTTCGCATCAATCTCGACGAGGATGTTTCCGCGAAGGGCGTCACCACCGGGTTCGAGCGCTACCGCTTCGTCCCCGCAGCCCTCCCCGAGATCGATCTGGACCAGGTCGACACCGGAACCACCCTCTTTGGCCGCCGGCTCGCCGCGCCGCTCCTGATCTCATGCATGACCGGGGGCGTGCCCGAGGCTGAACGCATCAACCTCACGCTGGCGGGCGCCGCCCAGGAGATCGGGCTGGCCGTCGGCCTGGGATCCGGCCGGGTGCTGCTGGAGCACCCGGAGGTACTGCCCACCTTCCGGGTGCGGCCCGAGGCGCCGGACGTGCTCCTGCTGGCCAACCTCGGCGCCGTGCAGTTGAACCTCGGGGTCGGGCCGGACCAGTGCCGCTGGCTCGTCGAGCAACTCGAAGCCGACGCCCTGGTGCTGCACCTGAACGCGCTGCAGGAGGCACTGCAACCCGGAGGCGACACCCGCTTCGCGGGTCTGCTCGACCGGATCGCCGCCCTCTGCGCCGTCCTCGAGGTGCCGGTCATCGTCAAGGAGGTCGGATGGGGTATCCCGCCCGACACGGTCGTCCGCCTCTTCGAGGCCGGCGTCGCTGCGGTGGACGTGGCCGGGGCCGGCGGCACCTCCTGGAGCGAGGTCGAGCGACACCGGATGGAAGGGGAGGTCCGCCGCCGGGTGGCAGCCGCATTCGCCGGGTGGGGGATCCCCACGGCCGAGGCGCTGCGCGGCGCGCGTCGCGTCGCGCCCGACCGGCTGATCTTCGCCAGCGGCGGCATCCGCGACGGCATGGACGCCGCCAAGGCCGTCGCACTGGGGGCCGATCTGGTCGGCATGGCCGGTCCGTTCCTCCGCGCGGCCGACCAGGGACCGGAAGCGGTCCACGACCTCGCGACGGAGTTGATCGAAACCCTGCGCATCACGATGTTCTGCATCGGCGCATCGACCCTCGAGGAGCTGCGCGGCACGCCGCGCCTGGTGCCCGAGAGCCCTGCCGGGCTCGGCGTCACCACCGAGGATCTGATCTTCCGGACGACGGGGGCGCGGGAGTTCATCGACATCACCGAGGCAGTGGCCGGCGTGGCCAGCCGCTCCGGCATTCAGGACGGCATCGTCCACATCTTTTCCAGCCACACGACCGCGGCCATCCGGATCAATGAGCATGAGTCCCTGTTGCTGACCGACTTCCAGGAGATGCTGGAGCGGCTTGCGCCGTGCGCCGGACCCTACGAGCACGACGATCTGGCGCGCCGCACCGGGGTCGGCCCGGACGAGCCCCGCAACGGGCACTCCCACTGCCAGCACCTGCTCCTCGCCTCCAGCGAGAGCGTCCCACTGGTCGGCGGCCGCCTGGCGCTCGGCCTGTGGCAGCGCATCTTCCTGATCGAACTCGACGACGCCCGTGAGCGCCGGATCACAGTGCAAGTGGTAGGCCGGTGAGCACGCCAGGAGCGCGATAGCCGCCCGCGCCTCAGGAGCACTTCTTCCACCCGAGAGTTGCCGGTCGTGCGCTGAACCAGAGCGCTACGGCCGGCTTGGAGGGTGCCGAGAGGAGCACCACGCCATGGACCCGGCCCTGAGCCGCGCGGTCGACTGGTTGCTGGAGCACCAGGACCCCGCGGGCTGGTGGTGCGGGGAGTTCGAAACCAACGTGACGATCACGGCCGAGCACATCCTGCTGCTCCGCTTCCTCGGCCTGGACCCGTCCACGCTCCGCGACGCCGTCACCCGCTACCTGCTGGGCCAGCAGCGTGAGGATGGCTCCTGGGCGCTGTACTACGAGGGACCGGCCGACCTCAGCACCTCCATCGAGGCCTATGCCGCGCTCAAGGTCCTCGGCCTCGACCCCACGAGCGAGCCGATGCGCCGCGCGCTGCAGGTGATCCACGACCTCGGCGGGGTGGCACAGGCACGGGTCTTCACCCGGATCTGGCTCGCTATGTTCGGGCAGTACCCCTGGGACGGCGTGCCGAGCATGCCGCCGGAGCTGATCTGGCTCCCGCCGTCCGCCCCGTTCAACCTGTACGACTTCGCCTGCTGGGCGCGCGCCACCATCACCCCGCTCCTGATCATCCTCGCGCGCCGCCCGGTGCGCCCACTCGGTTGCGACCTCGGCGAGCTGGTCCTGCCCGGCAGCGAACACCTGCTGACCCGCGTGCCGGGCTCGGGCCCCTTCTGGTGGGGCGACAAGGTCCTCAAGCGCTACGACCATCTGGTCCGCCACCCCGGCCGCGACCGAGCCTGCCAGCGGATCGTCGAGTGGATCATCGCTCGCCAGGAGGCCGACGGGAGCTGGGGCGGCATCCAATCGGCGTGGGTCATGTCCCTCATCGCGCTGCACCTGGAGGGCCTCCCGCTCGACCACCCAGTCATGCGCGCGGGCCTGGCGGGGTTCGACCGGGTCGCGCTGGAGGACGAGCGCGGCTGGCGCCTGCAGGCGTCCACGTCGCCAGTGTGGGATACCGCCTGGGCCGTTCTGGCGCTCCGGCGGGCCGGCCTGCCGCGCGAGCACCCGCGCCTCGCCCTGGCCGTCGACTGGCTGCTGCAGGAGCAGATCCCCGGGGGTGGCGACTGGCAGGTGCGCACGGGCACAATCCCGGGCGGAGGCTGGGCCTTCGAGTTCGACAATGACCACTACCCCGACATCGACGACACCGCGGTGGTCGTGCTGGCACTGCTGGAGGCAGGCCACGAGGACCGAGTCCGCAACGCCGTCGAGCGGGCGGCCCGCTGGATCCTGGCGATGCGCTCGACAGACGGTGGCTGGGGTGCCTTCGACCGGGACAACACGCGCGAGGTGATCCATCGGCTGCCGATCGCCGACTTCGGCACGCTGATCGACCCGGCGAGCGAGGACGTCACCGCCCACGTGCTGGAGATGCTGGCTCGCCTCTCGTTCCCGAGCACCGACCCCGTCGTCGCTCGTGGGCTGGAGTTCCTGCAGCAGACCCAGCGGCCGGACGGCGCGTGGTTCGGCCGCTGGGGCGTGAACTACATCTACGGCACCTGGTGCGCGGTCTCGGCACTCACCGCCTTCGCCGACACGGACGCCACGGCGCGCGCGATGGTCCCGAGAGCAGTGGCCTGGCTCCTCGACCGGCAGAACACCGACGGCGGCTGGGGCGAGACCTGCGGTTCCTACGAAGACCCCAACCTGGCCGGCGTCGGCCGCAGCACACCCTCGCAGACGGCGTGGGCCGTGCTCGCCCTCCAGGCTGCCGGCCTGGGCCAACACCCCGCCTGCCGCCGCGGCCTCGACTTCCTCCGCGAGCGGCAAGTGGGCGGCACCTGGGAAGAGCGCGAACATACCGGCACCGGGTTCCCCGGCGACTTCTTCATCAACTACCACCTCTACCGACACGTCTTCCCAACCATGGCCCTCGCCGGTGCAGCTACCGGTATGGACAGCCCCCGCTAGGCACGGACGTGCCCCGGACGCAGTCGCACGTGGGTCCTCGCGCCGTGGTCAGGACTCGGGGTGGTGCGACGATCTACGCGCTGTGGTTGGTGACCGGAGGTGCGTGCCGGGAAGGGGTGGTGTGAGGGTTTTCGCACCGTGGTATGTGCCCGGCGCTAAAGCCGCCGGGCTGACAAAGAAAGCCGGCTAAAGCCGGCTGGGGACGCTGCACCCCGCGGGCTGCCGAACCGGCTACGTATAAATGTGGGCAGGAGAGCCCCTTCAGTGGGCTTTTCATGCTCAGCCCGGGGGTTCACCCCCGGGCACATACCGATTCTGGATAACCCTACGCCGGCCGGTACTCGCCCCAGACCTCACGCAGGCGACCACAGATCTCACCCACGGTTGCCCCGGCGAGGAGGGCGGCCTTCATGGGGGGCAGGAGGTTGTCCGTGCCTCGCGCCGCGGCCTCCACCTCGTCGAGCGCGGCGGCAACGCGCGCCCGGTCCTGACGCTCGCGGTAGGCGATGACGCGCTTGATCTGCCGCTGCACCGACTCCTCGTCGATGCGCATGATCGGCACAGACACGTCTTCCTCGACCCGGTACTTGTTCACACCGACCACCGTGCGCTCGCCGGACGCGACAGCCAGCTCCCACTTGTAGGCGCTGTCGGCGATCTGGTCCTGGATGAAGCCGGACTCGATCGCCGCGACCGCCCCGCCCCGCTCTTCGACCTCGTCGATCAAGGCCCAGGCGCGCTGCTCCAGCTCGTCGGTCAGGGTCTCGACGAAGTAGCTGCCCCCCAGGGGATCGGCAGTGTCGGCGACGCCTGTCTCCTCGCTGATGATCTGCTGGGTGCGCAGGGCGAGGGTGGCCGCCTCTTCGGTCGGGAGGGCAAGGGCTTCGTCGAAGCCGTTGGTGTGGAGGCTCTGGGTGCCGCCGAGCACGGCGGCCAGGGCCTGGAAGGCGACGCGCACCACGTTGTTGAGCGGCTGCTGGGCGGTGAGGGTGCAGCCTCCGGTCTGGGTGTGGAAGCGGAGCATCCACGAGCGCGGGTTCTTGGCGCCGAAGCGCTCGCGCATGATCTTGGCCCACATGCGCCGGGCGGCGCGGAACTTGGCGACCTCCTCGAAGAAGGTACTGTGGGCCGCGAAGAAGAAGCTGAGCCGCGGCGCGAAGTCGTCCAGGTCCAGACCTGCGTCCAGCGCCGCCTGCACGTAGGCGATGCCGTTGGCCAGGGTGAAGGCGATCTCCTGCACCGCCGTCGCGCCCGCCTCGCGGATGTGGTAGCCGCTGATGCTGATCGTGTTCCAGTTGGGCAGGTGCTCACGGCAGTAGGCGAAGGTGTCGGTGACAAGGCGCATGGATGGCCGGGGCGGGAAGATGTACGTCCCGCGGGCGGCGTACTCCTTCAGGATGTCGTTCTGGATGGTGCCGCCCAGCTTCGCCGGGTCCACCCCCTGCTCCTCGGCGACGATCTGGTAGAGGAGCAGCAGGAGTGAGGCGGGGGCGTTGATCGTCATCGAGGTGGTGACCGAGGAGAGGTCGATCCCGTCGAACAGCCGGCGCATGTCGTCGAGCGTGCTGATGGCGACACCAACGCGACCGACCTCGGCCCGCGCCGCCGGGTGATCGGAGTCGTAGCCGAGTTGGGTCGGCAGGTCGAAGGCGACGCTCAGCCCGGTCTGCCCACGCTCCAGGAGGAGCCGGAAACGGCGGTTGGTCTCCTCGGCCGAGGAGAAGCCGGCGTACTGGCGCATCGTCCAGCGGCGGCCCCGGTACATCGTCGGGTAGATGCCGCGCGTGAATGGGTACTCGCCCGGGTCCGGCTCGGGCGGGCGTTCCTTCGCGCGGTAGACCGGTTCGATGACGATGCCGGAGTCGGTCACGACCTCCCGGCGCCCCTTCTCGGCCATCGGATGCTCCTCTGTGCGTCATGCGTCACGCGTCATCAGTGGTCTGTGAGGCGTGTTCCGTGTTGCGTGTTCCGTGTTGCGTTGCCATTGTTCCGACGTCGCTGGTGAAGCCACCGAATACGCAACACGCATCACGCAACACGGATGACGAATGACGTATCACGCATGACGTCTCACTCCACCTCCACCAACTCCACCAGCACGCCGCCGCAGGAGCGGGGGTGGAGGAAGGCGATGCGCCAGTCGTGGATGCCCCGCCGGGGCTCGGCGTCGATCAGCTCGATCCCGGCCTCGGCCAGCCGGCGCAGCGTCCCGTCCAGATCGCGCACGCCGAAGGCCACGTGGTGCATCCCGTCGCCGCGCGCCTCCAGGAACCGTGCCACGCCGGTGTCAGGGATCGTCGGCGTCAGCAGCTCGACGTAGCCCGGCCCGGCGTGGAAGGAGGCGACGCGCACGCCCTGATCGGCAACGTCGAACACCTCCGGCTCACCGAAGCCCAGCGTGCGGTAGCGCGCCACCGCCGCCTCAAGGTCATGCACGACGATGCCGACGTGGTGGAGGGCCGGTTGCCCGAGCACCTCCGGGATCATGGGCCCCCTACCTTCGCTGCGGCACCCCAGAGCGGCGCACCGGTACGTTCGCCGTCAGGCTCTCGCCTCGCTCACCCCGGGTGATGTGGATCTGCAGGGCGTCGGCGTCGATGTCGAGGTGGCGCGAGAGGATCTTGACGATGTCCTGGCGGATAGCCTCCATCGCGGCCGGCGTCAACTTGACGTGGTCTTGGATCAAGACCTCGACAAGCCGCTGCTTGGCCACACTGGCGCTCGCGGGTTGGGACGATCGCGACGCCTGGCGGCGGCCAAACAACGTGTCGAACAGGCCCATCAGCCCCCTCCTCCCCGAACCGCGACGCCACCCTGGTTGCCGCCGCCCAGGCCGATCGCTCGGAGGAAGCGGCGGAAGGCGCCGTCCGGCTCTTCCATCACCATCAGCGGCACATCCTGCCCAGTCAGCCGCGCGGCGATGTTGCGAAATGCCTGCCCAGCACGCGAGCGGGGATCGAGCGCGGCCGGCTCGCCCCGGTTGGTGGACGTCACGATCGTCTCGTCATCCGGCACGATCCCCAGGAGGGGAATCGAGAGGATGTCGGTGACATCCTCGACGCTCATCATGTCGCCCCGCCGCACCAGCATCGGGTTCAAGCGGTTGACGATGAGCCGGGGAGTCGGCAACTCCGCCGCCTCCACCAGGCCGATGATCCGATCGGCGTCGCGTACCGACGACACCTCCGGGTTCGTCACCACCACGACCTCGTCCGCGCCCGCGATCGAGTTGCGGAAGCCCTGCTCGATCCCGGCCGGGGAGTCGATCAGGATGAAGTCGAACTGCCGCCGCAGCTCATCGCACAGCGCCTTCATCTGCTGCGGCGAGACCGCTTCCTTCTCACGCGTCTGTGCTGCCGGGATCAGGTGCAGGCTGTTGAGCCGCTTATCGCGGATCATCGCCTGCCGCAGCCGGCAGTTGCCCTCAACGACGTCGACAAGATCGTAGACGATCCGATTCTCCAGGCCAAGCACGATGTCAAGGTTGCGCAGGCCGATATCGGCGTCAATCAGGACGACCGACTTGCCCAGGGCCGCCAGCGCGGCACCGACGTTGGCCGTCGTGGTTGTCTTGCCGACCCCGCCCTTCCCCGAGGTGAATGTGATGACGCGTCCGAGGGTGGTCTGCTGCTGTTCCTCTCCCATAGTCCCCACCTTTATCAGGCGGTCCGGTCCCGGTACGCCGGGCGCCGCGGCGCCCGGCACCCCCGCCTCAGCGGCTCAACCGGTCCGCCCGCCACGACTCGACGACGATCTCACCGTCCTGGATCCGAGCGAGCATCGGCCCCTCGGCCCGTGCGCCCTGCTCATCGGGAGGACGAGCAAAGATGCGACCGATGCGCAGCTGCGTCGGCATCAAGCGGAGGGCACAGATGACGGCACCAGGATCGCCATCGATCCCGGCGTGGACCGTCCCGCGGATCGCCCCCCAGACGACGACGTCACCGGCGGCATAGACCTCGGCCCCGGCGTTGACGTCACCCATGATCACCACGTCGCCGTCACTCTGCACCGACGATCCCGACCGCAGGGTCCGGCGCACGTAGAGTGCAACCCGCTCCCCCTCCGCGGCCGCCGGGGCGTCGCGATTGATCCCCTCGTCGCGGCTGACGAGGCGCAGCGGGTGGTAGCCCCAGGTGTGGAGCAACTCCCGGTGCGCGGGCACGCTGGCGGTGACGGTGCGCAGGGTGATCCCGCGCTCGGCCAGCAGCGCCCGCAGCGCGACGATCTCTTCCACGTTGGGGACGCGGGTGCCGTAGTCCAGTACGATCTCCGCCTGCCGGAAGAAGTCGCCCCCGCTGTCGATGTGGCTGCGCACCTGACCGAGCAGGACCGGCAGCGGCACTTCGGGTGGCAACTGGATGACGAGGCCGTCCTGGGTGCCGCGCACCCGGACCTGTCCCGACTCGTTGCGGTGCGGCTCCGCCATCGGACCCCGCTCCTTCCTAACACCGAACTGGACGCCGGGTCCGGCCGGCGCCCCGCGCGCCCTCGGCGCGCGCCTCATACCGCCTGCGGCGTCTTCCCGAAGTAGGCGGCGAGGACCGCGTCCGCCACCGGGGTCGACACGACCGCCCCTTCCCCGCCCGCCGGAATCAGTACGGTCACCACGATCTCGGGATCGTCGTACGGGGCAAAGGCGGTGAACCAGGCATGCGACTGCCTGTACTTCCCGTCGACAGCGACGCCATACTCGGCAGTCCCGGTCTTCCCGGCGATCGGAATGTCGTCGCCCGTCCGGGGAAACTTGCCGTAGGCCGTCCCGATGCGGTCCGTTATGGTGCGCCGCATCCCGCGCCGCACCGTCTCAATGTGCTCGGGCGCCACGTTCAGCCGGTGCACGACCTCCGGCTCGAAGCGCCGGATAATGTTACCCGCTCCATCAGCCAGTGCCTCAACCAGCCGCGGCCGGTAGTAGGTTCCCCCGTTGGCAATTGCCGCGATTCCGCATGTCAACTGCAGCGGCGTGCACGACAAGTGCCCCTGGCCGATGGAGACGTTAATAGTATCGCCGACAGACCAGTATTCGCGCAAAGGGGATTGGAACAACCACTTGGGGTTCGGCACGACTCCCGAGGCCTCGGAAGCCAGCTCGATCCCCGTCGGCGCGCCCAGGCGGAACTCCTTGGTCAGCCCCTCATGGATCCGATCGATCCCGAGACCGTGGAAGAAGTAGGGCTGCGGGTCCCCGGGATTGTAGTAGTGCAGGGGCAAATCGGCCCCCTCCGCCTGCTGGTTCGGCGCGCCCACGTTGTAGAAGTAGACGTCGCACGAGACGGCGATGGCCTCCTCCATCGCCACCGCGCCGTGGCCGCTCTGCACCCAGCAGTAGTAGTACTGGCCGCCGGATTCGTCTCCCACCACCGGCACGCGGATCTGCCCAGCACAGTAGACGTGGTCCTGCGGCCCGATGACACCCGCCTCGAGCCCCAGGCAGGCCAGGAGCGGCTTGATCACGGAGCCGGGTGGGAACTCGCCGCTGATGGCGAAGTTCGTCAGCGGCTTGAACGGGTCGTTGAGATAGGCGTCGTACTGCTCCTGGGAGATGCCGTCGACGAAGAGCTGATTGTCGAACGTCGGCCAGCTCACCAGCGCCAGGATCGCACCGGTGCGCGGGTCGAGCGCGATGACCACACCGCTCCCGACCGGGTCCCGCCCATCTTTCATGGCTGCCTCGTTGGCCGCGGCGATCCCCTCGCGCAGCGCCTCCGTCGCCTTCAACTGGAAGTCGCGGTCGATCGTCAGGACGACCGTGTGGCCGGGCTGGGGATCCTGGCGCAGGGATTCCAGCTCGTTGACCTTCACCCCGTGGGCGTCGACCTGCACCCAGCGCAGGCCGTGCTGTCCCCGCAGCACCTCCTCCATGTGCTCCTCGATGCCGCCCCGGCCGACCCAGTCGTCGAAGAGGTAATTCCCGTCCGGGCCTCCAGCCGCCTCGTACTCCTCCTTCGTGATCGGCCCGACGTAGCCGAGGATGTGGGAGAACTCCGGCCCGGCGGGGTACTGGCGCACCAGCGTCTCGTCGCTGACCTCCACGCCCTTCAGGTACAACCGGTTTCCCTCGATGGCGAGCGCCACCTCCCGGTCCACGTCCTTCTTGAGCAGGACCGGCCGCGGCGCACCCGGGTTGGCCTCCAGGGTATAGCGGACGCGGTCCATGACGTGGACGCCCGGGAGCCGCTTGACCTCCTCGCGGAGCCGCGCGGCCTCTTCGGGAGAGAGATCTTCGCGAATGATGTACAGATCGTCAGAACTGCCGCTGCGCAGCACGCTCCCCAGCAGGCGGGCCGGCTCGATCCCGACCAGCGCCGCCAGCTCGCGCAGCACATACTCTTCGGACCCCTCGGGCAGCGCCGAGCGACGGACGACGAGCAGGTCCCGCAGGTCGAGCAGCCGGACGAGCTGCTCGGCGATGGCGTCAGCTTCTTCGGAGTCGTCGGGGAAGAGAGCCGGCACGACCGAGACGGTCCAGCTGATGCGGTTCTCGGCCAGGACGTTCCCGTTCCGATCGACAATCAACCCGCGCGGGGCGCGGATCGGCTCGTCGCGGAACTGGTTGCCGGCGGCCGCCAGCTCGTACTCGGCGGCGTCGATCACCTGCATCTTGAACAGCTTGGCCACCAGAGCGCCGAAGCCACTGAGGAACAGCCCCTTGAGCAGGAAGGCGCGCCGCGTGAGGAACACGGCGTCGTCCGGCCGGTTGTCGGCGCGCCGCCGTTTCCGGTCCGCTGGGCGGACCAGCTCCATGCGCTTATGCCCGCGCCGCACGCCCCACCCCCATGCGCTCCATCAGCAGCACGAACAGGTACATCGGTGGCACCACCATCACGTTGAGCAGCGCCGTCAGGATGCCCAGTCGCACGCTCGCCAGGAACGGATAGCTCGTCCCGGCAAGGAGCGATACGAGCAGCGTCACGACGTGGTGAGCCAGCGTGGCCCCGACCACCGCCACCAGCGGGATGATCAAGCCGCTGTGGAAGAGCCGTCGCCGCGCAAGACCCCCGATCAGCGCGACGGGTACCAGTGCCAGCCCGTTGGACCCGAGCGGGTCGAGCGTCAGGACATCAAGCAGCAGCCCGAGCGGGAAGACCCAGAGCAGCCCCTCGGGCGCGCCCCGCAGCCCGCTCCAGACGAGCACGAGGACGAGGATGAGGTTCGGGCCGATCCCGAGCACATTGACAACCGGGAACACCGTGATCTGCACAAATGCCGTGATGATGAGGATCAGCGCAAAGAAGAGGCGTGTCACCCTCGCCGCGTCGCCCCGCTCGTTGTCGGAAACGGACTGCCACCCATCCCGGCGAATCGTATCATAGGCCCTCTCGGGGCCACAAACGGATAGCGGGCCCGAACCAAAGCGCCGGCAGGATCAACGTTGAGGAATCACCCCCCGGTAAACCTTTCAGCAGCCTGCGACGTCACTCATGAGCCATCCGGAGCGACGCGAAGGATGACACGGTGGTCATTCTGGCCTGCGGCGACATTACGTCAACTTCCATGGTGCCGGCGATCCTGAGGCTCTTGAGGCAGCGACCGGGGCAACCGGGATGACAACGTTAGCGCGCGGCCTGACAATAGGTCGCCGAGCGGAACGGTCGGGCACGCCGTAATCTGTATCGAGGAGGAACGATGAAGTTTGCCTTCGTGATCTACGACGGGATGACAGCCCTCGATTTCATCGGCGCCTATGACCCGCTCACGCGCCTCAAGACGATGGGATTCATGCCTGAAGTTACCTGGGACATCTGCGCCTACACCGCGGAGGTGCGAGACGGCTCCGGGCTGCAATTCACGCCCACCCGCATCGGCGAGCCGCTCGCGGGGTACGATCTGGTCTACGTGCCGGGTGGCTTCGGCACCCGCACGCTGGTTCAGGATGCGGGGTTCCTGGCCTGGCTGGCGACGGCCCGCGACAGCCGTTGCCTGGCCTCGGTCTGCACCGGGTCGCTCCTGCTGGGAGCGGCGGGGCTGCTCGCCGGCCGCAGGGCAACCAGCCACCCATCCGCCTACGACGAGCTGCGTGCCTACACGCCGCAGGTCGTGGATGAGCGCGTGGTGGACGAGGGGGACCTCGTCACCGGCCGGGGCGTCTCCAGCTCCATCGACCTGGGGCTCTACCTGGTGGAACGCATCGCCGGACCGGAGGTCAAGGCCCGCATCAAGCAGCAGATGGACTACCCCTACGGTGCATAACCGGGGGGCGCCATCCCGAGAGTGCCGGCGGCGGGACAACATCGGGGGTATGAGAGAGCGCGGGCACGCGGCCGGCGCTCTGTGGAAGGGGAGAAGCATCGCGTGGCAACCATCGAGGATTTTGAGAAGATCGACATGCGGGTCGGCCGGATCATCGAGGTTGAGGAGTTCCCGGAGGCCCGCAAGCCGTCCTACAAGCTCACTATCGACTTCGGCCCGCTCGGTATCCGCCGCTCGTCGGCCGGATTGAAGCCCTATTACCAGCCGGAGGAGCTGATCGGGCGCCAGGTGGTCTGCGTGGTCAACTTCCCGCCGCGCCGCGTCGCGGGCTTCCCGTCGGAGGTTCTGGTGCTGGGAGCTATGCAGGCTGACGGCCGCGTCGTCCTGCTCCAGCCGGATCGCGAGTCGGAACTGGCAGCCCCGATCGCCTGATCGATCACTCCGCCGACCGGGGTGTCTAGCGCACCCCGGTCGCGACCAAGGCCAGGAGCAGCACGCCCAACCCAAGCCGGTAGACGACGAAGATCATCGTCGAACGCGTCCGCAGATAGCGCAGCAGGAACGCGATGGCGAGGTAGCCGACGATGGCCGCGGTGGCCATCCCGGCGAGGAAGGCCTGCCCCTCCCCCGGGGCCAGCCCGGTTTCCATGAGTGAGCGCGTCTCCAGGACGCCCGCGCCGACGATGGCCGGGATGCCGAGCAGGAACGAGAAGCGTGCCGCCGCATCCCGCTGCAGCCCGCGGAAGAGCGCTGCGGTGATGGTGCTGCCCGAACGCGACACCCCCGGCAGCAGCGCCAGCGCCTGGGCCAGTCCGACCACCAACCCGTCGCCGGCGTTGATGCACTCGACCGGCCGGCAGTGCTTGGCAACCCGCTCGGCCAGGGCGAGGAGCGCGCCGAGAGCGATCAGGAGGAGCGCCACGAGGACGATGGCGGTGTTCCCCCCGGCGCCTCCGTGGAAGAAGGAGTCGATCGTGTCGTTTGCGACGAACCCGACGATGGCGGCCGGGATCGAGCCGAGGATGATGATCCAGCCCAGCCGCGCCATCGGGTCGGCCAGCGGACGGCGCTCGATCAGCCCGCGCGGCACGGCCACGGCGATCTGAAAGATCTCCCGCCGGAAATAGACCAGCACCGCGACCAGCGTTCCGAGGTGCAGGGCGACGTCGAACGTCAGGCCCGACTCCTCCCAGCCGAACAACCAGGGAATGATGATCAGGTGGGCCGAACTGCTGATCGGCAGGAACTCGGTCAGGCCCTGGACCGCGCCCAGGACAATCGCGCGCAGGACGTCCACTCAGTCACCCACCTCCTCGGCCGACAGGCGCCGCACGGCGCGCCAGGAGAGGCTCTCGCGCCACCAGTGGTAGAGGCCGACGAGCGTCACCGGGAAGTAGAGCGCGGCGTGGACGGCGATGGCATAGGAGAGGGCGGTTCCCCGCTCGACACCGACCGCCCCGGCCAGCGCTAGCAGGATGCCGGCCTCGAAGGGCCCGACGTAGCCCGGGGAGGCCGGGATCAGGGTCGCCAGGTTGGCCACGGCGGTGACCAGGAGCACCGCCCCGGGGCTGAGCCCAAGCCCGAAGCCCTCGGCGATCACCCAGTACATGGACGCTTCCAGCAGCCAGGCGCCGAGTGACGCGACGGCGACCGCGATCAGGTCGCCCCGGCGCCGCAGGATACCCAGCCCATCGAGGAAGGTGTGCGCCGCCTGCCCGAGCGGCACGGCGACGCGTGCCGGGAGCAGCCCCAGCCCGCGCTCCAGCAGCCACCGGCGCGGCCACTCGGTCGTCAGCACAACGAGCCCAAACAGCAGTCCGCCGAAGAGCAGCCCGGCGACCAGCCCGACGTGGCGCACCTGCGCCGTCAGCGCCACCGACAACGAGGCCACCAGCATGAAGAGAAGCATCGTCAGCCCGTCGAAAACCTTCTCAACCGCGATGGTCGCCAGCACCGACGACGCCCGCACGCCACGGCGATTGGAGAGCATATACGCCCGCACCAGCTCGCCGGCCCGGAGCGGCAGGACGTTGTTCGCCATAAAGCCAACGGTCACAACCGGGAAGAGGTCGCGCGGCGCGCAACGATGCACCGCACGGAGCAGGGACGACCAGCGGAGGGTGCGCACCCACAGCCCGGCGAAGTAGAGCAGGACGGCCGGCAAGAGCAGCCAGTAATTGGCGCGCGCCAGCGACGCCCCGATCTGGTCCAGATCCTGGCCGTGGAAGGCGATCACCAGGAAGATGAGGCTCACGGCGAACCCGAGCCAGACGCGCGGCTTACCCACCCAGAATCTCCAGCCGTGCAGCGTATCGTCGATGCCGCGCCCCGGGCAACGCCGTGACGGGCCACCAGAGTATACCGTCCCCGCGCCTCACGACAGCAGCGACTTGAACTGCTCCATGCTGGCTCCTCCGTGGATGCGCAGCCGGGGAAGGAGCAGTTGGTCCTGCTCAGCCGTGGCCCGGCCGCCCTGGGTGGTCACCGCGATCTCGTAGCCGGCGTCCCGCACCGCGGCTACGCTGCGCTGGTCGAAACGGCCCACCGGGTAGCAGAAGGCGCGCACCGGATGGCCCAGGTGCGCCTCCAGGGCCTGCTTGCTGTCCATCACCTCGGCCCGCACCTGCGCCTCCCCCAGCGACGGGAGCTGGTGGTGCGACACCGTGTGCGACCCGATCTCGACCAGGCCGGAGCGGTCCATCTCCGCGATCATGTCCCAGGTGACGTACGGCGGCTGATCCACCGCGCCGGTGATGACAAAGAGCGTGGCCTTGAAGCCGTACTGCTTAAGCACCGGAAAGGCAGCGGTGTAGAAGTCCCGGTAGCCGTCATCGAACGTGAGCACGATCGGCTTGGGCGGCAGGGGGCGGCGCCGGGCCCGGACATCGGCCAGTTCACCCAGCGTGATCGGGGTGTAGCCCTCCTGTGCCAGCCAGGCCATCTGCTCGGCGAATCGTTCCGGACTGACCGAGAGGTCACGGCCGATCGGGTCACCCGGCCCCGGGTCGGGACGGACGTAGTGGTACATCAGGATCGGCACCGGAGTGATCTGGCCCTGCGGCTCCGGAGTCGGCGTCGGCGTGGGTGTGGGCACCGGCGTGGGCGTCGGCTCCGGGGTAGGCGTCGCCGTCGGTGTGGGTCGTGGGGTTGCCGTCGGTGTGGCGACCGGAATCGGTGTGGCGGGCACGCGCGTTGCGAGCGGGCGCTCGGGAGTCGCGGGGGTTGGGATCTCCGGCGTAGCCGGCCCCGCGGCGATCACGGGAAGGAGGATGGTCGACGTGGGGATCGAGAGATTGAAGAGCGCAACGGCGAGCACCAGCAGCCCCAGCACCAGTCGGGGCCACACCGGCTCGCGCATAACTTTCTTCCCCTCCCGAGCAAGCAATGCGCGGTTCGCGAACGATCCGCCAGAATCCTACCGTCGCCAGCCGCGAGCCGTCGAGTCCCTATCGTAGCTGACATGTTTGACATCCATTGACCTTTTGGGGGCCGATGCGTACTGAGTACAGCGCACCGACCTGCGACGCTGCGCAGCGTCGCGAGAGATCCGGCACACGCCGTCGGGGCAGCTTCAACCGGCGGAAATCCGCGCCGGGGCGGGTATTTGGAGCAATGTGCGGAGACGGGCAGGGTGGATGGACGGGTACTGCGCGGTACTCGCTTCTTGTCCAATTCGCGTAACTGGGTCCCGCGGGCACGACTGCATGGAACGTTTGTCAGGCTGGGTCGAGTAGACAAACGGGCAAACAGATGCTATCGTCTTTCTGGGTTGTTTGTGGGGTGGGGTGCATACGGGTGCCCCCGGGACGACCCATTTGATCGCACAGTGGCCTGCGGGGCCGGGAACGACGAGGTTCCCACTGGGTGCCCATGGACCCGGCCTTGTGGTCCGTGCCCGTTGGGAGTTGCGGACGGTCCCGGCGCGTGGTTGCGACACGTCGCCGCCACGCTACCCGGCAAGCGCCGGTGGGACCCGGGTAGGACCGGACTCTCACCGGGCGTCGCGGCACCATCATCCTCGTCACGCGATCCGCCCGGAAGCCCATCTCCGGTGCACCGGGCGCGAAGGACGCGCAGGTTGTGCGGGCCAGCGGGCCAATGTTGGGGGGTTGCGGAACGAACGAGGAGCCGCACCGCTACCGCTCGATGGGGAACCAAACTGCCATCGCGCTGGCTGGTGCGGAGCCTCGTAGCAGGCGCCGGCGCAGCACCAGCGCCCCAGCTCCGGTGCCACACAACGCCGCAGAACGGCGAGGAGGGAGGACGCGTGCGGCTGCTCCGATCGAGGCAGCGTCCGCCGCGCCCCGGCTAGTAGCGTGTGGCGACACCACCGGAATCGGCGGGTGGAGGCTGTCGCCGGCAACCTCGCCTAAGCGTGGTGTACGGCATCGTCCCACGCCTTGGGTCGCCTCGAACGAGGTAGCCACGACCATGAGGCCGCGGCGGGCACGGCACAACGCAAGCGTGAACACGAACTGCAGGGAGGACTGAGACTGTGGAAAACGAACGCAGCGAGCGCAGACCAACGTCGTCGGAAGTGCGCCAACGCATCGGACCGGCTATTCGCCGGCTACGCCAGCAACAAGGGCTGTCACTCTCCGATCTTGCCGAGCGCACCGGCATCTCGGTGTCGTATCTCTCGCGCCTAGAGAAGGGCCGCAGCGTCCCGTCCTTCACGCTCCTCTCCCGGCTCGGCAACGAGCTTGGCGTCGACATCGGCTTCTTCGTTGAGACCGAGCGGGAAGCCCAGGACGTGGACCGCGCGCTCGAGGAGGAGCTCAGCAAGACCTCCATCCCAGAGGACGTCTGGCCCGAGATCTTCTCGCTGAGCATCGAAGCCCGGAAGGCGCTCCTCGACTACTTCGAAGCGCACGCCCGCGCCGGGAGCTGATAAGGACAGCGTGTCTCGACCGGGGTGTGCCCGCCGGCACGGCCCGGTCGAACCCCAATCGCGCACGATCGCACCGAGGACGCGCCTGGCGTGCTCGGTGCGTTGGTATGCGCCAGCGTCACCAGGCGTCATCGTCAGGATGGAAATCTCATGAGCGACACGCACGAGCGCTATATGCGCCTGGCCCTGGAGGAAGCGGCCAAGGCCAAGGCGGCCGGCAACGGCGCCTACGGCGCGGTGGTCGTCCGCGACGGGCAGGTGATCGCCACCGGGCGCAATGAAGCCACCACCACGAGCGACCCCACCGCTCATGCCGAAACGATCGCCGTGCGCAACGCCGGCATGGCGCTGGGCACGCTCGACCTGTCAGGCTGCACCCTCTACGCAACCTTCCAGCCATGCCCGATGTGCTGTGGGTCGATCCTGGTGAGCGGGATCAGCACGGTGGTCATCGGCGCGGTGCCAGACGACCCTGCCCAGACCCGCTGGCCCACCTACTCGGTCGATCGGCTGGTCGAGTGGCTCGGCTACCAGGACCGCGTCACCGTCATCACCGGCGTCCTCGCCGACGAGTGCCGGGCAATCCTCCAGCCATAACCCAGGCGCCGCCGGCACCGCCACCCGAGGGCGATCCGCGGGTCCGGAGACGACGACCCGGCAAGAACGATCTACGGCGGTGGCACGTGCCCGGGGGTAAACCCCCGGGCCCAGACCACGGCGCGGGGATCCTTTCGCCCCCGTCGGCGGGCATCGCCGTGTCGTCACGGCGCGTCGGCTGCAGGCCCAGCCGCTAGTTCCCGGGCACGCTGGCCGGGACGACCGCGGACAGGGCCTCGCGCAGGTCGTCCATCAGGTCATCCACGTGCTCGATCCCGACCGAGAGCCGGATCAGGTTCGGCGCGATCTCGAAGCCGGAGCCGGCCAGGCTGGCGTGGGTCATCTGACCCGGGTGCTCGATGAGCGATTCGACACCCCCCAGGCTCTCAGCCAGGGTGAAGAGACGCGTGCGGCTGACCACGGTCCGTGCCGCCTCGTAGCCGCCCCGCACCGTGAACGACACCATGCCGCCGAAGCCACGCGGCATCTGCCGCCGCGCCACCAGGTGACCCGGGTGGTCCGGCAGGCCGGGGTAGAAGACCTGCTCAACCGCCGGGTGCTCGCGCAGCATCTCGGCGATCGCCATGCCGTTCGCGCTGTGCTCGCGCATGCGGACCGAGAGCGTCTTGATCCCGCGCAGCACCAGCCAGCAGTCGAACGGGCCGGGCACCGCGCCCGCCGCGTTCTGGTGGAACTTCAGCGTTTCGTAGATCTCGGGGTCGTTCCCCAGCACCGCGCCGCCGATCACGTCGCTGTGCCCGCCCAGGTACTTGGTGGTGCTGTGGAGCACCAGGTCGGCGCCCAGCGTCAGCGGCTGCTGCAGGTACGGCGAGGCGAAGGTGTTGTCGACCACCAGCCAGATGGACCGGTCCCCGATGACCTCCCGAATCCCGGCGATGTCGACGATCTTGAGGTACGGGTTGGTCGGCGTCTCGACCCAGATCATGCGCGTGTTCGGCTGGATGGCGCCCGCCACCGCGTCCAGATCGGTCAGATCGACCATCGAGAACGTGATGCCGTAGCGGGAGGCGACCCGCGCCGCCAGGCGGTAGGTGCCGCCATAGGCGTCGTCGGACAGGATCAAGTGGTCGCCGGGGTTGAGCAGGTACCAGGTGTTCTGGGTCGCCGCCAGGCCGGAGGCGTAGCACAGTCCCCAATCGGCCTGCTCCAGCGCGGCCAGCGCCGTCTGCAGCGCGCTGCGGGTCGGATTGTCGGTGCGGCCGTACTCGAACCCTTTGTGCTTGCCGACCTCCTCCTGGGCAAAGGTGGAGGTCTGGTAAATCGGCACGATCACCGCCCCGGTCGCCGGGTCCGGGTCCTGCCCCGCGTGGATGGCGAGGGTCTCGAACCGCAGGGTCGTCTCATCCTGCGCCATATGCATCCGAATCCTTTCGCGTGGTGCGGGGACGCCCCCTCACCCGTTGTATGCGTAATCCGTTCACTCTCCTCTCCCACAAACCCGCCCTGAGCGGCGCTGAAGGGTTGGGAGAGGCACGGGGGCGAGGGCAGTTCCCCTTACCCGCCGTTCTTCTGGTGCGCCACGAAGTCCAGCAGGTCGGCGCGGGTGATGATACCGACCAGCACACCCTCCTCCTGCACCAGGACCGCCGGAGAACCGGCAGCCAGGAGCGGGAAGACGCGCTCGACCTCTTCCTTGACGTCCACCAGCGCGAAGGGCGGGTCCATCACCGTGCTAACCGGCTCGCGGATCGCCTCCGGGCGGCGGAAGACCTGGTCGAGCAGTGTTCGCTCTTGCAAGCTGCCGACCACACTGTGGACCTCGATCCGGCCGTCTCCGTTGCCGCCGGCCCGCACCACCGGCATCTGGGAGATGCGGTAGCGCCGCAGCAGGTCGATCGCCTCCTCAACCGTCTGGTCGACCGTCGCGGCGACCACGGCGGGGATCTCCGCATCTGCCTCACGCGCCAGCAGGGCCGCCACCCGCGACCCGTGCGCGAAGCGCGAGAGGAAGCCGTTCTCCCGCATCCAGTCGTCGTTGTAGACCTTCGAGAGGTAGCCCCGCCCGCTGTCGGGCAAGAGCACGACCACCAGCGACTCCGGGTCGTCCAGCCGAGCGGCGACCTGCAGCGCCGCCCAGACGGCCGTGCCCCCCGAGCCGCCGACCAGCAGGCCCTCCTCGCGCGTGACCCGGCGGGCGGTGAGGAACGAGTCCCGGTCGCTGACCTGGATGAACTCGTCGACGACCGCGCGGTCGAACGTGCCCGGCCAGAAATCCTCCCCGATACCCTCGACCTTGTAGGGCCGGATGTTGTCCGGGTCGGTGTAGATCGATCCCTCGGGATCGGCGCCGATGACCTTGATGTTCGGGTTCTGCTCCTTCAGGTAGCGGCCGACACCGCTGATGGTCCCGCCGGTGCCGACACCGGCCACGAAGTGGGTGACCTTGCCCTCAGTCTGCCGCCAGATCTCCGGCCCGGTCGTCTCATAGTGGGCACGGGGGTTGATCGGGTTGAAATACTGGTTGGGCTGGAATGCGCCGGGGATCTCGCGCGTCAGCCGGTCGGCCACGCTGTAGTAACTCTCGGGCGACTCGCGCGGCACGGCAGTCGGCGTGGTGACGACCTCGGCACCGTAGGCGCGCAGCAGCGCCACCTTCTCCTGCGACACCTTGTCCGGCATGACGAACACGCAGCGGTAGCCCCGCACGGCGGCCGCCATCGCCAGGCCGACGCCCGTGTTGCCGCTGGTCGGTTCGACGATCGTACCGCCCGGCTTGAGCCAGCCCCGCCGCTCAGCCTCTTCAATCATGCGGAAGCCGATGCGGTCCTTGACGCTCCCGCCGGGATTGACGAACTCAACCTTGGCCACTACGGGGGTGGTGATCCCCTGCGTCACCCGATTCAACCGGACCAGTGGCGTTTCCCCGATGAGCGAGAGGACGTTTGGGTGAATCATCGTCGTTCGGCCCGAGCGGGCCACTCCCCCTTTCCGCACGGCGGCTCGCCCACCGGCGTCCTGCCGCGAGGAAGCATCGCGTGGCGGGGCTTCACCCCGCAGCGGCGATTCTAGCACGGGCGAACCGCCCACCCGGCTCCCCGGGAGCGCCGGCCTCGTGCCCGCTCCCGCGCTGTCTAGCTGTCTAAGAGAAGCGCAGGCGTCCTCGCCGCGAGAGCGGCCCTCACCCCCGACTCCTCTCCCAACGTTGGGAGACGGGTCGGGCAAGACGCCCGCGCTCACGATCCGGATCAGGACGCGCTGCCGTCCCCCTGGCCGCCCTTGATCTCTGCCCGCATGCGACGCCAGGCGGCGCGTGCTTCCTCGACAGAGGCTTCGTCCTCGATCGTCGAGACGTCGCCCGGGTCCTGATCCGCGATGACCGCTCGGAAGACGCGGCGCATGATCTTGCCACTGCGCGTCTTCGGCAGCATGCTGACGAAATTCAGCTCGCCGATGACCGCTACCGGCCCCAGCTCCTGGCGCACGGTGCCGAGCAACTCGCTCTTGAGCAGCTCCGTCGGCTGCCAGCCCGGCTTGAGCGCGATAAAGGCCGAGATGACCTCGCCGCGGACCGGATCCGGCCGCCCGGTCACGCCCGCCTCGGCGACGGCCGGGTGGCGCAGGAAGGCGCTCTCCACCTCCGCCGTGCCAATGCGGTGCCCGGCAATCTTGATGATCTCGTCGGCCCGGCCGGAGAACCAGACGTAGCCGTCCTCGTCGATCGCACCCGAGTCGCCGGTATAGTAGACCCCGGGGATGCGCCGCCAGTACTCATTAGCGTAGCGCTCCGGGTCGCCCCAGATCGTCGGCGTCAGTCCCGGGAACGGCCGCTCGATGACCACGATCCCCTGCTCGTCCGGCCCGCACCGCTCCCCCTCCGGCGTCATCACCGCGAGCGCAAAGCCGGGTAGCGGCACGCCGGCCGAACCGGGCTTGATCGGCAGCATGCCGAGCCCATAGGGGTTGCCGACCACCGGCCCACCCGTCTCGGTCTGCCACCAGTGATCCAGCACCGGAACGCGGTCCTGGAAGACCTCCTTCTGCAGCCATTCCCAGGCGGGCGGGTTGAGCAGCTCCCCGGCGCAGAAGACCCGCTCGACCGACGATAGATCATGCGCCCGCGCCGGCTCGGTGCCATAGCGCATCAGCATCCGGGCCGCGGTCGGGGAGGTGAAAATGCCGGTGACCCGGTTCTCCTCGATGATCCGGTAGACGGTCTCCGGGCCGGGGTGGTCCAGGGCACCCTCGTAGGCGATGGTGGTGCACCCCACCAGGAGCGGCGCGTAGACGATGAAGCTGTGACCGACCACCCAGCCGATGTCGGAAGTAGACCACCAGATGTCGGTCGGCTTCATCCCAAAGCACCAGTCGGCGGTGCTGCGGATGCCGACCTGATAGGTCCCGTGGCTGTGCACCGCCAGCTTCGGGCTGGCGGTGGTCCCCGACGTGGCCAGGATGTACGCCGGCTCGTTCGCCTCCATCACCTCGTGCTCGGCGCTCTGCCCGGCTCCCAGGGCCAGGAATTCGTCCCAGTCGAGGTCGCGCCCGGGCTGCATGGCGGAGTCGTCCGTCCGCCGCAGCACCACCACGCGCTCGACCTGCCCGTCGAGCGTGTCGAGCGCGGCGTCCACGATCGGCTTCAACGGGACGGTGCGCCCCTTGCGCCAGGTCACGTCGGCGGCCAGGAGGACCCGCGCCCCGGCGAGCTGCAGCCGCTGGGCCAGCGCCCCGCTGCCGAACCCGGCGAAGACGACCAGGTGGATCGCGCCGATGCGCGCGGTGGCGAGCATCGCGATGATCGCCTCGGCGCAGGTGGGCATGTAGATCCCGACCCGGTCGCCGCGGCGCACCCCCAGCCCGCGCAGGGCGGCCGCCACACGCTCAACCTCGTGCAGCAACTGCGCGTAGGTCAGGACGCGCCGCTCGCCGCGTTCGTTCTCGGCGATCAGCGCCGCGTGCCCGCCCCAGCCGCGCCGGACATGGTAGTCGAGCGCGTTGTAGCACAGGTTCGTCTCTGCACCGAGGAACCAGCGGAAGCCGGGCGGATCCCAGGCGAACACCTGATCCCAGGTGCGGAACCAGGGAATCTGCTCAGCCGCGCGCGCCCAGAATCCTTCGTGGTCGTCGGCCGCCTCCTGCTGCCAACGGCGGACGATCGGGTTGACGACTTCCATCGCGCACCTCCCGCGGCCGTCGATCGGGTATGCTCCCGCCCCTCCGGAGCCAGGGGCCGTCGCACCCCGGCAGTCCCTACAACCGATACCCAGGGTATCGCCAGTATCACCCTAACCGTCCGTGCCGGCAACTCCCACCGGCACGGGTCACCCGGCGGCGGCGATAGGCTGGCCAGTGGCAGCGGCCGGTCGGCCGTCCGGTGAGGAACCGGTCGCGGGCGCGAGCGGCACGGTCACGGTCACGACGGTACCGCCCGTCTCCCCGCCGTCGATCCGGATCGACCCGTTGTGGCAGTCGACGATCCAGCGGGCGATGGCGAGGCCGAGGCCGGCGCCGGCGGCGCCGTTGGCGCGGGCTGCATCGCCCCGGTAAAAGCGGTCGAAGATGCGCTGGCGCTGCTCGGGCGGGATACCCGGCCCGGTGTCGCGCACGATGATCTCGGCTGCGTCGTCGCGGCGGTGGAGGCTGAGTTCCACTTCGCCACCGGGCGGGGTGTAGGTAAAGGCGTTGTCGAGCAGGATCAGGAGCAACTGCTTGAGCTGGTCGGCGTTCCCGACGACGTCGATCTCGCCCGCATTGTGGACGCGGAATATGTGCTCACCGGCGAGCGGGGCCACCACGCGCGCGGCGTCGGCCACGACCTGATCGAGGTGGATGACCTCCAGGTCGGGCCGCCAGCCGACGTCGGCACGCGCCAGGGTCAGCAGGTTCTCCACCAGCCGACCCATGCGCTCGGCCTCGTCGCGGATGTCGGCCAGGCCGTCGCGCAGGTCCGCGGGATCCCAGCGCTCAGCGTCGATCTGGCGCAGCAGGATCTCGGCGTTGCCGCGCAGCGCCGTGAGGGGCGTGCGCAGCTCGTGGGAGGCGTCGGAGACAAAGCGTCGCTCGGCGGAGAAGGCCTCCTCAAGGCGGTCGAGCATCTCATTGAAGGTCTCGGCCAGTTGCCGCACCTCATCCCGCGTGGGAGGCGGATCGATCCGCCGGCTCAGGTCGCCCTCGTCACCGATGTGCTGAGCCGTGTGGGTGATGCGCGTCAGCGGCCGCAGCGAGCGGCCCGCCAGGACGTAGGCACCGACGGCGGTCGCGACCAGCCCCATCCCGCCACAGACGGCCAGCAGCAGCCGAAGCTTGCTGAGCGTCTGGTACATCGGGGTGAGCGGCTCGGCCACCTGGAGCGTGACGACCGGCTCCTCCGTCGGGTAGGCAACGAGGAGCACGCTGAGGACGCGCACCGGGGCGCCGTGGAAGTGCACTGTGTAGTAGACCGGCTCGCCCCGCAGGTTGCGTTCGAGCACCGACGCGGGCAGCGGGATGTAGTCCTCGAGCTGAGGGGAGTTGAGGTAGAAGCTCCCATCCGGGAGGGTCAACTGCGAGTAGAGGCCGGGGAATGTCACCGGGTCGAGATCGGGCGGCGGGAAGGGGAAACTCGGCCCGTCCGGACCGACCCGGACCGCCCGCGACTGCTCGCGCACCTGGCGCGCGACCCGCGTCCAGGCTTCCGCCAGCCGGGCGTTGACCTCGCTACTGAGCGAACGCTGGAGGGTGAGGTAGACCCCTGCGCCCACCGCCACCAGGAGCACGGCCATCAGCGCGGTCGTCAAGAGCGCTATCCGGAATCGAACCGACATCGATGGCTCCTACGATGATTGCGACCCCGCGCGCTCCTCCGTCGGCAGGCGCAGGGCATAGCCGGCGCCGCGGACGGTCTGAAGCAGGCGCGGCTCACCGCCCGCTTCGAGGTGGCGCCGCAGATTGCTGACGTAGACCTCCAGCACGTTCGACTCGCCGGGGAAATCGTAGCCCCAGACCCGCTCCATGATGACGTCCCGCGTCAGCACCTGGTTCGGGTGCCGCATGAAGAGCAGCAGCAGCTCGTACTCGCGGGTCGTCAGCTCAATGCGGCGATCGCCCCGGTAGGCGAAGCGCGAGGTGGTGTCGAGCGTCAGGTCGGCGAAGCGGTAGACGCCGTCGTCAGCCGGTTCCTCGGCGCGGCGCCGCTCCTGGCGCCGCAGGAGTGCACGGACCCGTGCCAGCAACTCCTCGAACGCGAACGGCTTGATTAGATAGTCGTCGGCTCCGGCATCGAGACCGGCCACCCGGTCGGCCACCTCGTCCCGCGCCGTCAGCATCAGGATCGGCATCCCCTCGCCGGCCGCACGAATTCGGCGGCAGACTTCGAGGCCGTCGATGTCGCCCGGCAGCATGATGTCGAGGATGATGAGGTCCGGCGGGTCGTCGCGCACCGCATCCAGCGCGCGCGCTCCGGTGTCGGCCACCGTGACCCGGTAGCCCTCGAAGACCAGGCCGCGGCGCAGGAACGATGCAATCGCGCGCTCGTCCTCGACGACCAGGATGTGCTGCTCCTGCGCCATTCCGTTCCGCCTCCCTCCATCAGAGGTGCAGCAGCGACCGGAAATGGCTCTCGGCCTCGTACGGCCCCACGATCGCCAGGTTCAGTAGGTCGGGTCGGAAGAGTTCGGTCGCCAACTCCTGGATCTGCTCGGCCGTGACGGCGTCGATCCGCGCCATGACCTCCTCCGGGGTGAGGATCTCGCCGAAGACGGCCTCCTGGCTCCCGACCCAGGCGGCAACGGCGCGGCTGTCCTCCAGCCCCATCACGATCCGACCCCGGCGCAGCTCCTTGGTGCGCTCCAGCTCGTCCGCCGGCACCGGCTCCCGGCGCAACTTGTCGAACTCGCGCAGGATCGCCTCGATGGTCTGCTCGACCCGCGCCGGGTCGGTCCCGGCATAGACGACGCCCTGGCCCACGTCGGCGTACTCGCGGAAGTACCCATAGACCTCGTAGACCAGCCCCAGCCGCTCCCGGATCTCCTGGAACAGGCGCGAGCTCATCCCGGAGCTGAGCACGGCGTCGATCATCTCCTGAACGTAGCGCCGGTCGTCGGTGTAGGGAAGCGCCGGGACGGCGACGCACAGGTGCGCCTGCTCGGTCGGACGGGTGAGCAGCCGCACGCGCGGCTCCTGCTGCCGCACCTCGGCCTGGACGAAGGTATTGACGTCGCTGGCGGGGAGGTCGCCAAAGTACTGCTCGGCCAGCTCCACGACCTGCTCGTGGTGGATATCGCCTGCGGCCGCGATGACCAACCGGTCGGGCCGGTACTGGGTGCGCAGGTAGGTGATGAGGTCCTCGCGCGAGATCGCGCTCACGGTGTCGACGCTGCCGATGACCGGGCGACCGACCGACTGCCCGTCCCAGACCAGCTCGTCGATGACGTCGTGGATCAGGTCGTCAGGCGTGTCGTGGATCCCGCGGATCTCCTCGATGATGACGAAGCGCTCCTTCTCCAGCTCTTCGGGGTCGAAGGTGGAGTGGCGCAGCATGTCCGCCAGTACGTCGAAGGCCCGCGCCAGGTGCGCGCTCGGGACCTTGACCCAGTAGTTGGTGCTCTCGCGGCTGGTGGCGGCGTTGAGGATGCCGCCGACGCCCTCGATCTCCTGGGTCAACATGATCGGATCGGGGCGACGCTCGGTCCCCTTGAAGACCATGTGCTCCAGGAAGTGCGAGATGCCCGCCTGGTCGTCGGACTCGTAGCGAGAGCCGACGCGGAAGTAGAGAATCAGCGTTGCGGAGCGAACGTGGTCCATCCGGCTGGTAACAACCCGGACGCCGTTCGGTAGAACCGTCTTCTGGTACAACGTTTCCCTCACTCTGAGGATACAGATCCGAAGTGTCGCCGAGGCACGCTCACGCGGTGGTGCCCGCCCCCGTGCCTGGCACGCGGCGCGCCATCTCCACGGCTAGGCGCAGCGCCGCCTCGGCGGTGCGTGCGATGTTGCTGGCGCGATCGCCGTCCCAGCGATGCTCCTCGCAGGCCTCACCCGCAGGTGTCACGCAGGCGATGTAGACCAGGCCGACCGGCTTGGTCGGCGTAGCCCCACCCGGTCCGGCGATGCCCGTCGTCGAGACGCCGATGTCGGCGCCGGTCGTGGCGCGGACGCCGCGGGCCATCGCCAGCGCGCACTCGCGGCTGACCGCTCCGTGCTGCTCGAGCACCTCCCGCGGCACGTGGAGGAGGCGCTCCTTCAGGTCGTTGCTGTAGGACACGATGCCGCCGACGAAGTAGGCCGAACTCCCTGGCACCGTGGTGATCCGGTGGGCGACCAAGCCGCCGGTGCACGACTCGGCGGTCGCGATCGTCAACTCCTGCCGAGTGAGGATGTCTGCAAGCTGTTGTTCCATCGTACGCGCGGCCACCCGGGCCACCCTTCCCCACATCGCGGGACTCGATCACGTCTTTGAAGTATAGCAGGCGGGTCCAGATGACCCCGCGCCCGAGGAGCGCCGGCTACCCGCCAGCCTCCGCGCGGTCGCTGCGAGGGCGGAGGCAGCCGGCGCTCTTGATCACGGTATCAGCCCAACCAGCCGGCCGGCTCGTAGAGAGCGTTGCGCAGGGCCGCCCAGAGGGTCTGGTACTGCTGCCAGGGGTCGTCTCCCGACACGAGGAGGGTGACCGGACCGAGGCGCTCGACCCCGGCGACGCGCGCGGCGCGGTCGCACTGCTGCATCGTGAGGAAGTCCACCTCCAGCCGGAGCGGCCGCTCCGGCGCGTAGACCCGTGCCCGGCTCAGATTGCTCAGCGCCCGAGCAGCGGCTTCCCGGATCTCCGGCCCCGTCGCTGCCGGGGGGCGGCAGATCGCGGCGTTGCGCCCACGCGCTTCCTTCACCGCCACCGTCTCGATGTCGTCGCCCAGGAACGCGCGCGCCTCGGCCACGGTCGCGGTGTCACCGGTGACCATGATGACCGGGATGCCGAAGGAGCCGAGGATGGCGGCGTTCAGGCCGGTCTCGCCGTGCGGGCGGCCGTTGATGCGCAGTTCGGCCACCGCCGCCCCGGCGATGGTGTGCGGGTGCACGGCACGCGGCGTCTTCGCCATCGCGTGGTAGCCGATGAACACGGCGGCGTCGAAGCGCTCGCTGTCGGCACCTTCGAGCTGGCAGGCGTCACGCGCCTCCCCGGCGCCGGTCATCAGCCGCGCCGCGGGGTGGAGGTCCTCGATCAGGATGTTGCGCATCGGACCGTGCCCGTCGCTGACGAGGATGTCCGTCGCACCCGCCTGGATCAGCCCCTCGATCGCGGCGTTCGCGTCGCCGGTCATCAGCTTGCGGCCGCGGTCGTACTCCCGCTCGGTCGACATCATCATGTCGCCGTGGACCACACCGGTGATCCCCTCGATGTCGACCGACATGTACACCTTCATTGCCCAACCTCCCCTATCGGACCATCATCGGCGAGAGCGGCTCTCGCACCGGCCCATCTTCCGACGCCAGGGGTGGGGTGACAAGTATCCGGTCGGGGAGTGCTAGGCGATCACCCGGCGGGCTGGCAATCGGCCGACCGGAGCGGCAGGCGGACGGTGAAGGTCGAGCCGCGGTTGGGCTCGCTGTCGACCCAGATGCGACCGCCATGGGACTCGACGATCCCCTTGGCGATGAAGAGGCCCAACCCACTGCCGACCAGGGTGGTCTCGCCGACACGGGAGAACGGCTGGAACAGCCGCGTCTGCTGATCGTCGGACAGGCCGGGGCCCTGATCGCTGATGGTGAGGATCGCCGACCCCGCCTCCTCGCGGAGGGAGGCGCGCACCTCACCGCCGTCGGGGGAATACTTGACGGCGTTGTCGATGAGGTTGGCGACGACCTGCGCGATCCGCTCGCGATCCCAGCAGCCGGTCAGTTGCTCCGGGGCATCGAGGTGCAACCGGTGCTGCCCCCCGCTAACAAGTTGGGCCTCGACCACCTCGCGGACGACCGCAACCAGATCGACCGGGGCCGGCTGGAGCTTGAACTCGCCGACCCCGAGGCGGGCGGCGTCGTGGAGGTCCGTGGTGATCCGGCGCGTGCGCCAGACCGCCTCGATGATGGCTTCCAGCGCCCGGCGATCCTGCTCCGCCAGGTCCGGCTCGATGCGGCGCTGCAGCCCCTGGGCGTAGCCGACGATGGTGGTCAGGGGCTGGCGCAGTTCATGGGTGACCGCGGCAATGAAGACCTGGAGTTGCTGCTGGGCGTCGGTCAGCCGCCGGTTCCCCTCCTCGATCACGCGCGCGTCATGGAGCATGGCGACACGCTGGCGAGCGAGGAGCACTGCTGCGCCGACGATGAGGAGCAGCCCGAGCACATCCGTGATCCAGACGGCAACGGGGAGTCCCTGAACCGCGCCACTGATGACGCCGACACACAGTGCGGCGGCGCCGATGACGCCAACCGCACGGGGGGTGAGCCACCGCGCCACCACCAGGATGGGAAGTGCGTAGAGGAGGGAGACGACCCGACCCTGAGGCATGAGGGTCAGGTCGAGAGCCAGGGCCACCAGGAGGCTCGCGATGGCCAGGGCACCGATCAGCCACGGGGAGACGCTTCGACGCTGCGACGCTGCATCGCCGGCCGGCACCGACGTGTCCCACGCTGCCCCGCGAGGCTCTGACCCCGCCACCCTGGCCCGCTCCCCTGGCCCGATGTCCATACTCTGCCTGCTCGGTCGTGCTCAGCGCCAGTGATACCGTGTTCGGCAACGAACGCGCGCATACGCGCTACCGCTCTCACAGAACTGGCACGGGCGCGTTGCCACAAACACCTATCAATGGACACCGTGTCACGCCGAGTATAGCGCAGGCCAGCCCCTGGCGAAAGAGGTGCGATGACGGATCGCACGGATTCGCGCCGGGCCTGTGATTAGGCTGCCCCCGGTGGAATGAGGCCCGTCGCCTGCAGTGCAGCGCGCGTGATGTCGCCGATCGCCTGCTCCCCGGCATGGAGGTCGGGAAGGTTCTCCGTGAAGACGGCAACCACGAGCGTACCGGCCGGGGTGGTGATGAAGCCGACGTCGTTGACCACGCCGGTCAGGCTGCCGGTCTTCGAGCCCCAGCGGATGCCCTCACCCTCGGGCACGTAGCGCCCGATCCGGCGCGGGTTCTGCTGCTTCTCCAGCATCGCCAGCATCGCCGTGCAGGACTCCTGCGACGCGGCACGGCCCTCCAGCAGCGCCTGGACGGCCAGGGCGTAGTCGTCCGGCGTGGCCCAGTTCTCCGGCTCGTCGGGGAGCGCCGGGCGCCCCTTCATCTTCCGGCTCAGGTTCGAGTCTCGCATGCCCAGCGACGCGATCACGTCGTTCACCGCGTCGAGGCCGACGAGATCGATCAGCAGGTTGGTCGCAGTGTTGTCGCTGATCGAGATGGTGAGATAGACGAGGTCCTCCAGCGTCAGCTCCAGCCCGTCATGCAGGTGCAGCAGCACACCGCTCCCGGGCGCCTTGTCGGCAGCGCGCAGGACGATCCGGTCGGTCAGCGCGCGTTCCCCGGCGTCCACCGCGCGGTAGACGGCGATCATGAGCGGGATCTTCACCGTGCTCGCGGCGCGGAAGCGCCGGTCGCCGTTGTGGCGGAAGGTTTCACCGCCGGGTGCGACGATGGTCGCCCCGACCGTGCCGCCCGTCGCTTCGGCTGCCGCAACCGCCGCGGCTACGCCCGACCAGTCGATCGTCATCCCGTCCATGCCACGCCTCCCTAACTCACGTGCAAGCCCAACCGCCCGGCATCATAGCCGGTCGCGCCCATCCGTGCGCGGGAGAAGCGTCGTAGGCTACAATCCCGCGCGTGCCCGACGCAGGCAGACCACCGGGTTGAACACGCCGACCGCGAGGAGCAATGCCGTGACAATCGCGACGTTTCTTCTGACGCAGGGCTCGATCTGCAACCGGGCGGTGCCCCACGCCCGCCGTAGAGAGGAACGGAGCGAGAATGGCGGTCTGCCATGCGGGGTAGGGAGCGACGGAACGCCTACTCCGTCTATCTAGTCTTCGCGGCCGCATCGGCCTTTTTCTACACGCTCGTCTTCACCGTCAGCGCGGTCTACCGGGTCGAGCAGGCCGGGCTCAACCCGTTCCAACTGGTGCTCGTCGGGACGGTGCTGGAAGCATCGGTCTTCCTGTTCGAGATCCCGACCGGCGTCGTGGCCGACGTCTACAGCCGCCGCCTGTCGGTCATCATCGGCGTCTTCCTGGTCGGCGCCGGGTTCCTGCTGGAGGGTGCCCTTCCCATCTTCTGGACGATCCTGCTGGCGCAGGCGCTCTGGGGGATCGGCTACACCTTCACCAGCGGCGCAGTCAACGCCTGGATCAGCGACGAGATCGGTGAGGAAGGCGCCGGGCGCGCCTTCCTCCGCGGCGCGCAACTGGGTCAGGCGGGCGCGCTGCTGGCGACGGGCGTCAGCGTCGCGCTCGCCAGCGTCCGGCTCAACCTGCCGATCCTGGCCGGCGGGGGCTGCTTCGCGCTGCTCGGCCTCTATCTCATCCTCCGGATGCCCGAACGGCATTTCACCCCTCGGCCGCCGGAGGAACGCTCCTCGTGGCAGTCGATGCGGCGCACCCTGCGCGAGGGGGCCCGCACGGTTCGGGGCCGGCCGGTACTGATCACCATCCTCGCGATCGGCGCCATCTACGGCATGGCCAGCGAGGCGTTCGACCGGCTCTGGCCGGTCCACTTCCTCGACAACTTCACCTTCCCGCAGATCGCCGACTTCGAGCCGGTCGTCTGGTTCGGCATTATCAACGCAGTGGCGATGGTCCTGAGCGCCGGGGTGACGGAGATCGCACGGCGCCGGGTCAACACCGCCAGTCACCGCGGCGTCGCGCGAGCGCTGCTGACGATCAACCTCCTGCTGATCGGCTCGGTCGCGCTCTTCGGCCTGGCCCAAGGCTTCACGGTCGCCCTGGCAGCCTACTGGCTGACCTACCTGCTGCGCACGACCCACGACCCGCTTTACACCGCCTGGATCAACCAGCGGCTGGAGCCGCGGGTGCGCGCCACGGTCCTCTCAATCGCCAGCCAGGCCGACGCCCTCGGTCAGATCGCCGGCGGCCCGGTACTCGGCGCGGTGGCCACGCTCGCCTCGATCCCGGCCGCCATGATCGGCGTGGCGCTCGCGCTCGTGCCCTCGCTCGGCCTGTACACCCGGGCGCTGCGCCGCCCCGAGGAGGTGGAAGCCGTCACCCCGGCAGCGGACTGAATACCTCGACCGGGGAAGAAAAAACTCCCCTCTCCCACTGTTGGGAGAGGGGTTGGGGTGAGGGCCGTTCCCACGGGCCCCGTCCGCACATCGCGCCGCGGCGACGGCTCAGGCGATCTCGCTCTCCCCGGCGCCGAGGAAGCGCCAGAGGAGGACGCCCTCAGCGACCAGGATGCCGAGGGTCAGCACCGCCGACGTGACGCACCACTGGCAGATGGCCTCGATCACGGCGATCTCGAGGTACGTCAGGTAGGCCGCGTAGAGCGCGCCGGAGAGGACCAGCGCGAAGGCGGCCATAGTGGCGGTGCTGGCCCAGGCCGGCCGAGTCCGGCGGAGGAATCCCAGGCCGATGACCGCGAGGTACATCCCCATCCCGAGGATCGAGATGGGGATGCCCGCAATCTCCGCATAGGGGCTGTTCTGCACCGTCTTGCAGTCGCCGACGGTGCAGACGAGTGCGCCGGTGTCGTAGTGGCTGTAGGTCAGGTATCCGGCGACCAGCACCCCTGGGATCGCCAGGGCCAACGAGGCGGTCTGCCAACCAGTTCCGCGGATCACTGCGCCAGCGCCTGATCGATCGCGGCCTTCAGCGTCTCGTAGCGACCGTTCCAGCCCTGCAGCAGCTGGCCGTTGATCATGAAGCTGGGCGTCCCGGTGAGCCCGGCTTGCTTGCCCTCGTTGTAGCTGGCCTCGACCTCGTCCTTGAAGGTCTCGTTGTCGTAGCATTGGTTGAACGCTTCCATGTCCAGGCCGACTTGCCGCGCCATCTCCTTCAGCCGCGTTGCGCTGAAGTCACCCTGGTTCTCCGCGCGCTGGTTCATGAAGAGGGTGTCATGGTACTGCCAGAACTTACCCTGGTCCTCCGCGCAGAAGGCGGCCTGAGCCGCGCGGATCGAGTCCGGACCCAGGAAGGCCCAATCCCGATACTCGAACGTGATCTTTCCGGTTGCGACGTATTCCGCGATGAGCTGCGACTTCATGTTCCGGTTAAAGTACCCGCAGCCCGGGCATTGATAATCGCCCCACTCCACCACGTGGACCGGCGCGCCTTCCTGCCCCATGACGCGCCCGTTGGTCGGGATACCCGCGTCCAAAGGCGCCGCCGCCGCGATGTCCGAGATATCCTCGCCGGCTCCCGGACGGTTGATCAGGATCAACACGAGGGCTGCGATCAACGCGACAGCGACCAGACCGCCAAAGATCGACATCTGCCGCCGTCGCCGCGCCGCTCGCTCCGCCGCCAGCCGGCGCTCCGCTCTGCGGGAGCGCCGTGCCTCCCGCTCCACTTGGCGACTCATCTCCTCTGCAATGCCCTTCCGAACAATACCACCCGCCCAGTTGTCTGGGCCGTATCGTACCACGCCCCCCGGCTCGGCCGCGGCGAGGCACGGCACGTCGGGGTAGCCTCCGTCCGTACTCTTAACACGCGTACCTTAAGGATAGCTGAGCGCTGGGGTCTCCTGTCGAGACCCCAGCGAGCTGATACCTCCACGACCCGCCAGCCGGTGAGGGCCACCGCCAGCGCCAGGCTGGGCTACGCTGCGCCCTACCCCTCGTGCTCGTGCGCGGCCGGCGCGGGTACACGATCCGACGAGGCGGGCTCAGCCGCGGGCTCCGGCGCGATCTGAGCGCGCCGCCAGGGGATGATCACCTCCTCGAACATGACCTGCACCATCGCCGCGGCCGGCACGGCGACGAACGCACCCGCAACGCCGAGCAGCGCCGCCCCCACCAGTACGGCTACGAAGACGAGCAGAGGGTGGATGTCGAGCTGGTCACCTTCCACCCAGGGGGAGATGGCGTAGCCCTTGGCGTTCTCGATGACGAGCGAGGCACCGAACACCAGGAGGAAGGTCGTCCACCCCTGGAGCGCCGCGATGGTGAGCAGCGGGATGCGCGCCAGCCACGGACCAATGCGCGGCACCGCCTCGCCGAGCCCCACCACGATCGACAGCAGGACCGCGTACGGCACACCGATGATGATCAGCGCCACGTAGGTGATCACCGCGATGATCGTCATGACGATCAGCTTGGCGCGCACGTAGTAGCCGATACGATCCCACATCTCGCGCATCACGCGCTCCGCGGTGTCGCGGTGATCGGGGCTGACCAGCGACAGGATAAAGCTCAGCAGCCGACCGCGCGTCGTGACCAGCAGCATCGAGATGACGAAGATGCTCAGGACGTCGAGAAAGAGACTGAACAACTCGCTCGGCAACTCGGCCAGCCGGCTGCCGACGGTGCTCAGCAGTCGCGAGCCGGCCGTGGCGACCTGTTCCTCGAACGGTTCCAGTTCCGGGTATTGCTCGCGCAGGCGCTCCCAGCTCTCCCGCACGGCCTGGTAGCGATCGACGTAGTTGGGGATCTCATCCACCAGCGTGGCGACCTGCCCGAAGAGGGGCGGCAGCACAAACCAGCCGATGGCCACCACGACGGCCATCGCCACCAGGTAGACCAACAGCACGGCGATGCCGGACGGTATGCGTAGCCGCTCGAGCTGGGACGCCGGGCGCGCCGCCGCCGCGGCGAACAGGAGGCTGATGAACAGGATCAGCAGCACGCCACTCAGGCGCATCAGCAGGTAGAGCCCGAACGCGGTGAGGATGGCGAACAGGAGCGCGTAGTAGATCGGCATGGCCCGCTGAACGACCGACTCGCGCTGCCGGGAAGCGGGCCGATCCCCGTCCAGGTCAACGCCTTCCATAGGCTCTCTCCTCGATACCCTCGCCTACTCTCCCACAGCCGGGTCCACCGGTCCGGGGCATCACCCCGGACCATGGGAGAATCCGCAATCCGCTGTCCCCCATTGTCGCCCTGCGGCGCGCGTTGCCAGCGAACTGCGGGTGCGATAAGACTACCCGGGAAGAGCATGGAGCTTGCCGAACGAATCGAGGACACGCGCTCGTCCTGGGCCTGAGGTGGGTAGTGCGAGGATCCCAGCGCCGCGGCGCGAGCCCGGTGGTAACCCCCCAGGCTCACCAGGCGAAGCCCGCTGCAGCGGGCTGGAACGGCGCCCGTTCGCGGTCGTTCTCGTGAACGTCGCTTCCTGGCACGGCGCCGTAGCCCTGCGCACGTGTCGCGGCCAAGACATGCGCACCGAAACGGAGGGGCGGTGACCATCGCGACGGACGAGGATGCATCCACGACCGGCACGCCAGGAGAGCGCGGTCGCGCGGCCCTGCGTGAGGTCGCGTGGGTGGCGGTCAAACTCGGCTTCACCGCCTTCGGCGGACCGGCCGCGCACATCGCCATGCTGCGTGACGAAGTGGTCGTCCGCCGCCGCTGGGTGACGGAGCAGCACTTCCTCGACCTGCTCGGTGCGACCAACCTGATTCCCGGACCGAACTCAACCGAGATGGTGATCCACACCGGCTACATCCGCGCCGGGTGGCGGGGGTTGATCGCCGCCGGGGTCGGCTTCATCGCCCCCGCCGCGTTGATCGTCCTCGCCTTCGCCTGGACCTACGCCCGCGTCGGCACGACACCCGAAGCCGAATGGCTGCTCTACGGGATCAAGCCGGTCATCATCGCCATCGTGGCCCAGGCGCTCTGGAACCTGGCGAAAACCGCCGTCAAGGGCGTGCTGGCCGCCGCGATCGGCCTGGGGGTGCTCGCGCTGGCGCTGCTCGGGTTCAACGAGATCGCGCTCCTCTTCGGCGGTGCGGCACTGATGCTCGTGCTCACCCTCGCCCGCCGTGCGCGACGCCCCCCACCGGTCGCCGCACTACTGCCGCTGGTCGGAGCACCGATCCCGGCGGCGACAGCCGTGGCCGGCACGGCGCCGTTCAGCTTCCTGACGCTGTTCCTCACCTTCCTCAAGATCGGCTCGGTCCTCTTCGGCAGCGGCTACGTGCTGCTCGCCTTCCTCCGCAACGACTTCGTGCTGCGCCTCGGCTGGCTGACCGACCAGCAACTGCTAGACGCCGTCGCGGTCGGCCAGTTCACACCGGGACCGGTCTTCACCACCGCCACCTTCGTCGGTTACCTCGTCGGCGGGTTCCCCGGCGCGGCGCTGGCGACCGTGGGCATCTTCCTCCCCTCGTTCATCTTCGTCGCGGTGCTCAACCCGCTCATCCCCAGGCTCAGGGGATCCCCGTGGACCGGTCCATTGCTGGACGGGGTCAATGTCGCGGCCCTGGGGCTGATGGCAGCGGTCACCTGGCAGCTCACCCGCTCGGCCGTGGTCGACCCGCTCACAGCCGCGCTCGCCCTCGCCGCGCTGGTCCTGCTTGTGCGCTTCCGGGTCAACTCCGCCTGGCTGGTCCTCGGCGGCGGGTTGGTCGGGCTCATCACATGGCTATTGTGAAGGGGTGGTTGAGGGGCGCGTCCCCCTCACCCCAACCCCTCTCGGACGGAGCCCACCTGGGGAAAGGGGCTTCGGTAGGAGCGGGGCTCCGAGAGGGTATTGACAGCCGGCCTGCCTCATCGTAAATTACCGATGAAAGCCGCCGGTGGAGCGGCATTCGTTTCCGGCGGTTGTTCGTAAAAATACGATGGCCGGGAGTCGCGGTGGCTCGCCACCCGGACTTGGACCCACGCCCGTGTGGCCCGGCGGCGGCCTGGCGCATGCGACACCTGCGCGGCGAGGGACATCGCCCGGCACGAGGAAGGACATCTCCGATGCCTGAGCCATCTCGGCCCGCACTTGATGAGATCCGCCTGGTTGTCCGTGATCGATACGGGGCGGCGGCCCGGGCGGTTGAGACCGGCGCCGCAACGGGCGGCGGCTGTTGCGGCGGAGCACAGGTCAGCCCGCTCGTCGTGACCGCCTACGACCCTGACGCCCTGCGCGACCTGCCGCAGGAGGCCGTCCTGGCCGCGCTCGGCTGCGGCAACCCGACCGCGCTCGCGGCCCTGAAACCGGGCGAGATCGTGCTCGACCTCGGCTCGGGCGGCGGGATCGACGTGCTCCTCTCGGCCCGGCGGGTCGGCCCGACCGGCTTCGCCTACGGGCTCGACATGACCGACGAGATGCTGGAGCTGGCCGAGCGGAACCGGCAGCAGGCCGGTATCGAGAACGCGCGCTTCCTCAAGGGGCACATCGAGGAGATTCCCCTGCCCGACGCCAGCGTCGACGTCATCATCTCCAACTGCGTCATCAACCTCTCCGGCGATAAGGACCGCGTGCTGCGCGAGGCGTGGCGGGTGCTCCGGCCAGGCGGCCGGTTCGCGGTCGCCGACATCGTGGTGCGCGGTCGCCTGCTGCCCCCGGTACGGCAGAGCCTGAGCGCGTGGTCCGCCTGCGTCGGCGGAGCGCTCAGCCAGGAGGAGTACCGGGAAAAGCTCGCGGCGGCGGGGTTTATCGACATCTCCGTCGAGGCGACACGGGAATTGACCCTCGACGAGCTGATGGGCGATTGCTGTGGGGGCGGTGGTGCCGACCTGCAGGCGCTGACCACGCTCCAGGCGGAGCACGGCACTCTGATCTCGGCCTTCATCCGCGCCCGCAAGCCGTAGAGTAGACGGCCCTCACCCCCGTCCCCTCTCCCAACACTGGGAGAGGGGAGGAGGACGGAACACGCAACACGTATCACGGAAAACGCATGACGTTCCCCCTCTCCCAAGAGCCTGCCCTGAGCGAAGTCGAAGAGTTGGGAGCGGGGGCCAGGGGGTGAGGGCCGTTTCCCCGCCCTACTTCGGCAGCTCCACCCAGAACCGGCAGCCTTCCCCCGGGCGGCTTTCGACGTCGATCTGCCCGCCGTGTGCCGACACGATGCCGTGGCAGATGAACAACCCCAAACCCAGCCCACTACCGCCAGTGCTGTCGCGGCGGCTCCGGGTGTAGCGGGTGAACAGGTGGGGGCGGACGTCCTCGGGGATACCCGGCCCCTCGTCGCAGACCTCCAGGCGTGCCCGATCGCCGAGATCTCCGGCCGCGATGGTGATCTGGGTGCCGGGTGGGCCGTGACGGATCGCGTTGTCCAGCAGGTTTGCCAGCACTTCTTCCAGCCGCGGGCCGTCCCACCAGCCGACCACGGGCCGCTCCGGGAGCGCAAGCACCACCTGGTGATTGACCAGACGCGGCTCGTAGCGGCGGACGACCCCCGCGATAAGCTCGCCGAGGTCGACCTCGGTGCGGTGGAGGTCGAGACGATCCATCCCAATCCGCGAGACGTCGAGCAACCGGACCGCCATCTGGGTCATGCGCTCCACCTGCTCCTGCACGATCTCGATCCGCCCGCGGATGTCCTCCGGCAGGCGGTCGGCGCGGCGCATGATGAGTTGCAGGTGGCCGCGAATGGTGGTGAGCGGGGTGCGCAGCTCATGGGCGGCGACGGCCAGGAAGTCGTCCTTCTGCTGCTCCAGCTCCCGTCGCCAGGTGATGTCCTGCATGATGCCCACCGAGCCGACGACACGCCCCGCCTGGTCGCGCAGCGGCGCGAAGTTGCCCAGCACGAACACGACGGACCCGTCCGCGCGCTCGACGGTCATCTCCACGCCGCGCCGGGTCTCGCCGGCCGCGGCGCGTACCAGCGGGTGGGTCTCCATCGTGAAGGGCGTGCCCTCTGCGTCGCGGCAGGGGCACTGCGGCGCCCAGTCCGCCAGTCGCATCCCCACGGAGGGCGCGGTGCCGAGCAGATACCTCACCGCGCGGTTGACGACCGTCAGCCGCTGCTCTGGGCCCTCAGCGATGATCACCGCCTCCGGCAGGCGGTCGACGACCGACCGGAGAAACACGTGCTCGTCGCGGACGCGCCGGAAGCGCTGGGAGTGCTCCACCGCGACGGCGATGGCTTGCGCGATGGCGCCCAACACCTTCGCCAGGTCGTCGCCGGCCGGCGCAGTGTCGAACCCGCAGGCGAAGGCACCCACGGGCTGGCCATCGACGAGGAGCGGACAGGCCGCCGCTGCACGGAAGCCAGTCCGTACGGCGGCGTCCGCCGTCTTGGGTAACTGGTCGGCCACGGCCGGCAGGTCGGCGATGAACTGGTACTCGCCGGTGCGGATCGCGCGCGTGATCAGGGTCTCCTCGTCGAGAGAGAGCCGCTGCCACTGCTCCACCAGGTCGGGCGGGTGGTTCCGGTGCCCGGCAAGAACCGCTCCCCCTTGCTCGGGGTCGTAGAGGAAGACGGCCGCGTTGACCGCGCCGAGGGTTAGCACGAGATCGAGGGCGGCTTCCACGACGCCGTCCCGGTCGGACACACGCGCGAGTAACCGAGTCAGATGGTCAAGCAGGACACCACCGTCAGGCATGACGGTCATCTGATTCGCCCCTCCGCGTGGCACACACATCCGGCACCGCGCCGCGAGCCGCGGGAGTCAGCAAGCCAGGTTCAGACTGCGGCATCTTGACAGAAACGCATCCTGCCAGAACACCTCCACTTGCGCCATAGCCCGAAAATCCCTGATGAAAACCCTCCTTAAGTACCATGGCGCGGGGAAGAATGACCGATCGGCGTACTTCTACCCAACCGCCCCCGCTTCACGCAGCCGGGCAAACTCTGCCTCATCCACCCCGATCTCGGCCAGCACCTCGGCCGTGTGCTGGCCCAGCAGCGGCGGCGGGCGGCGGATGACCGGCGGCGTGGCGGTCAGCTCGATGGCCGGGCCGATCAGCGGGATCTCTCCCGCCCGGTCGTGCCGCACCTGCTGGATGATCCCCAGGTGGCGCACCACGTCGCTCTCCAGTGCCTGCCCGATGCTCCAGATCGGCCCGCACGGCACGCCCGCCTCGTTTAGCCGTGCCACCCAGTTGTCCACCGTGTCGCCCGCCAGCGCCTCGGTCACCAGCGCGTTGAGCGCCGGACGGTTGCGGACCCGATCAGCATTGGTACGGAAGCGGGGATCGTCAACCCACTCGGGGTGGCCCAGCACCTCGGCCAGCCGCCGCCAGACCGGCTCACTGGCGACCGCGATGTTGATGTGGCCGTCCTGGACCGGGAACGCACCGTAGGGCGCCGCGACCGGGTGGTCGTTCCCCTCGCGCTTGGGATCGCCGCCGCCGGCGAGATAACCACCGGTCTGGTAGGTCAGGATGCCGAGCACGGCGCCGAGGAGCGAGGTGTCGACCCGTTGCCCGAGCCCGGTCCGTTGCCGCTCAGCAAAGGCACCCAGGACCCCGATGGTGGCGAAGAGCGCCGCCAGGCAGTCGGCGATGGCCACCCCGACCCGCACCGGCCCACTCTCCTCCGTGCCGGTCACGCTCATCAGCCCCGACATCCCCTGCGCGATCTGGTCGTAGGACGGCTGACCGGCGTAGGGCCCTCGCGGGCCGTAGCCGCTGACCTGGCAGAAGATCAGGCCGGGGTTGACCGCGCGCAGCGACTCCTCCCCGAGCCCCAGGCGCTCCATCACCCCCGGCCGGAAGTTCGTCACGATGATGTCCGCCCGCTCGGCCAGGGTGCGGACGAGCGCGGCGCCCTCCGGGTGCTTCAGGTTGATGACCGCGCTGCGCTTGTTCCGGTTGACCGACAGGAAGTAGGGGCTCTCCCCGGCGACGAAGGGCGGGCCGTAGCCCCGCGCGGCGTCGCCGTGCGGCGGCTCGATCTTGACCACGTCGGCGCCGAGATCGCCCAGCAGCATCGTGCACAGCGGGCTGGAGACCGCCTGCCCGAACTCCAACACCCGCACGCCTTCCAGCGGCTGCGGCCGCGCGCCGCCCGCCGGGTTGGTCGCGTCGCTCACCTGTGCCTCTCCCTCCTCAGCCCACGCCGACCGATCCGCGCATCGCGGACGGGGCGTCCTCAGGCGTCCGCGTCCTCCTCGTCAACGGGGATCAGCGGCAAGACGATGTGCGATGGATGGTCCCGGTCGTGGTGGATCGTGTTGATCGCCACCTGGGTGTGTGTGTGACGGCCCAGCGGCTCCCCGGTATTCGGGTTGACGTCAAAGCGCGGGAAGTTGCTGCTCGAGATATCGACCCTGATCCGGTGCCCCCGGCCGAACAGGTTGCTCGTCGGGTAGAGCGGGATCTCCACGCGGTAGACCTCGCCCGGCGTCATCAACTCGGCCCGCTCCGGGCTGTTGCGGTAGCGAAGCCGGAGGATGCTGTCAGAGAGGTTGAGCGCGTAGCCCTCCGGGTAATCCGGGCTTGGCGGGTACACATCGATCAGCTTCACCGTCACATCAGTGTCGACGGCCGTGGAGGAGACCCACAGCACTGCCCGCAGCGGCCCGGTCACCTCCACCGGCTCCTCCAGCGGCTCAGTCTGGAACACCAGGATGTCGGGCCGGCTGCTCAGGGGCAGGTAGGGCGGCCGGGCCCCAAAGGTATCGGGCGTCGTACGCTGGTCCCACGGGCCGACCTTGACGATGCTGGCCCAGCGGTCCTCCAGCCGCACCTTGTCCGCGATCTCCGGCGGCACCGGGGCAAAGTCGTTGAGCGACGACATGTTGCCGCCGACCGTCGGGACCGGGTCGTCCGGATCGAAGCGGAAGCTGCTGGACGCACTCGGCGCAGTCGGGGGCTCGGTCCCGAGCGTCCCGCCCGGGCCGAGGTAGTACTCGGTGTAGCGCGTGCGCGCGAGTGGCCACTCGCGTTCGGCGCGCCAGCGGCCGCCGTGGAACAGCCGCCCCTCGGGCGTGCGGTGCCCGTCGCCGCCACCCATGACGAAGATCCACACCGGCGGGTCGTCATCGATCCCGGTGTCCAGCCCCTTGAGATAGCGATCGAAGAAGCGCAGGTGATGGTCGTAGACGTTGTCCGCGAAGGTGCCGGCGATCGAGGCTCCCGGGCCGAACTCCACGTCGCCGGCCCACGTGCGGTCGGGCATCTCGGTGCCGTGCGTCCACGGGCCCATGATGACCCGAACCGGACCACGCTTGGCGGCAGAGAAGGCCGTGAAGTTCTCCAACGTGGCCCGGGTGTAGGAGTCGTACCAGCCGCCGGTGAAGAGCATGGGCACGTCGGCGTGCTGCTCGACGTGCGCCAGGAAGTCGAGCGAGGGCTGGGACCAGAACTCGTCGTAGTCGCCGCGGGTCCAGATATCGAAGAGCCAGCGCTCGTAGCTCGGCACGAGCGCCAGCGGGCTCTGGCCGGGGCGCAGCGGGAGGCGCTGCAGCCAGTCGCGGAAGCGGGTGTTGGCCAGGGCCTGGCGCACCGCGGGATTGGCCGCGGCTTCCGGGCTGGTGGCCGCGCCCATGAAGGCCCAGGCCATGAAGCGGAGCTCGAAGGCGCCGTTGTGCCGCACCGAGCTGGAGTGCGCCTGGGCACCGCCCTGGTTGACGTACATCGCGGCCAGGTGCGGCGGGTTGAGCGCGGCGAGCGCGTTCTGTACCCAGGCAAGGTAGGAGGTGCCGAAGGTACCGACCTTCCCATCGCACCAGGGCTGCGCCGCCAGCCACTCGACGGTATCGTATCCGTCCTCTGCCTCCTGGGAGAGGAAGGCGAAGGTTCCCTCGGAGGCATAGCGACCGCGCACGTCCTGAATCGCCACGACGTAGCCGTGCCGAGCGAAGAAGATCCCCTTGGTCTCGACGGTGTGCGGCACGCTCTTGTCGTAGGGCGTGCGGACGAGGAGAGCGGGGAACGGCCCGGGGAGCGGCTCCCCATCGCGCGCGGGGCGGTAGATGTCGGTCGCCAGTCGCACCCCATCGCGCATCGGCACCATGACGTCCCGGGCGACGACGACCTCGTATGTCGGCCGCGAGCGCGATTCGCCAGCCTGATCCATAGCAGCCCCCTTCCCATGCGGCAGCGTCGGGGGCCATTGTAGCAAGGCAACGCCGCCGTCACCCCCTTGACAGCGTACGGACGTTGCCCTACGATACGAACAGATGTTCTATTCTGCCGGGGCGGAGTAGAACGAGAAATCCCTCTCATCCCGTACCATGCCGGCCCCGCTCGGACGGAGCCCGCCAGGGAAGAGGGAAAAGAACGGAACACGAAACACGCAACACGGAACACGTTCCCCGGTCCCCTCTCCCAGGCGCCTACGTTGAACGAAGCCGAAGGGTTGGGAGAGGAGCCAGAGAGTGAGGGTCGACGCCTGACACCCAGGAGAGGAGCCGCGCCATGAGCGTCGCGACGCACTGGCCGCGGGTCATCGTCCACGCCGACCTCGACGCCTTCTTCGCCGCCGCCGAGATCCTGCGCCGGCCGGAGCTGCGGGGCAAGCCGGTCATCGTCGGCGGGCGGCCCGGCGGGCGCGGTGTGGTCGCCGCCGCCAGCTACGAGGCCCGCGCGTACGGCGTCCGCTCGGCCATGCCGATCGCGCAGGCGGTCCGCCTCTGCCCGCACGGCGTCTTCCTGCCCGGCGACCATGCCTACTACCGCGAGCTATCGGGCCGCTTCCGCGCCATCCTGGAGCGCTTCAGCCCGCTGGTCGAGATGGTGAGCGTGGACGAGGCCTACCTCGACTTGAGCCACTCCGAGCGCAGCGTCGGCCCCCCGCTGGAGGCGGCGCGCGCCATCAAGCGGCAGGTGCGCGAAGAGTTGGGGCTAACCGTCTCGCTCGGCGTCGCCACCAGCCGCCTCGTGGCCAAGATCGCCTCCGATCTCGACAAGCCGGACGGCCTGCGCCTGATCGAGCCGGGCGCCGAGGCGGTCACCCTGGCCCCGCTGCCGGTCGAGCGCATGCCCGGCATCGGCCCGAAGTCGGTCGAGCGGCTCCAGCGCATCGGCGTCACGACGCTCGGCGGGCTGGCGCGGATGCCGGCGGCGGCGCTGCGGCCGATCTTCGGTCGGCGCGCAGACGAAGTGATCGCCCGCGCCCGCGGCATCGACCCGCGGCCGGTGAACCCGGAGCGCGAGCCTGCCAAGTCGATCGGGCGCGAGCGCACCTTCGGCCAGGACCTCACCGACCGGCACGAGATCGAGCGCGCCCTCTACCACCTCGCTGAGCGGACCGGACGCGACCTCCGCCGTGAGGGGCTGCAGGGCCGCGTGGTCGCGGTCAAGCTGCGCTACAGCGACTTCGAGACAGTCGGGCGGCAGCGACGGCTGCCCCGGCCGACCGACGACCACCAGGAGATCGCGGAGGTTGCGATGGACCTGGTGGCCCGTCTGCTGGAGGAGCGCCAGGCGCCGGTGCGCCTGCTCGGCGTACGGGTGGCTGGGCTCGGCCCGGCTGCGATCCAGCTCACGATGTTCGGCGACGACCCGCTGCGGCGGCACCGGCTCAACCACGCCCTCGACGATCTCGCCGCGCGCTACCACGCCGGACTGGTCATCCCGGCACGAGTAGCACGTCATACGTGATGCGTCATGCATCATCCGTCATCCGTCCCCCTCACCCTCACCCCCGCCCCCTCTCGGACGGAGACCACCAGGGAAGAGGGGAACAGAACGGAACACGGAATACGCAACACGCAATACGCATGACGTATGACGCATGACACGTGACCCATGACGCAACGGGGAGGGATATCCGCCGTGGCGCAGGCGCTCTTCACAGAGTCGCTCGGAGACTTCGATCCGACACCGAACCTGGACACGCTCATCACCACGCTGGCGCGCCGGGCAAAGGAGGACCCGGCCGCCCGCAACGTGCTCTACCGCGCGCTCGGCTTCAAAGTCCAGCGCTTCGTGCGGCGCTACCACCGCCGCGCCGAGCGGCTGGTCATCTGTGATCTGGAGGACATCACACAGGAGGCGTTCGTCGTCTTCTGCGACCTGGTCGCGGCCTGGCCGGGCCAGGAGAGCTTCCTCGGCTACTTCTTCAGTCGCTTCCCCTGGCGGCTCGCCCGCGCCATCGACATCATCGAGCGCGGCTGGTCGGCGGCCCGGCTCACCCCGCTGGACGACCTCGACACTGCTCGCTCCATCGCGCCGCTCGACCCCGACGACCTGTTCGCCCTGGCCGAGATCGGCGCCGGGCTCGACCCACGCGACCGCATGGTGCTGGAGCTCCACATCGGCTACCGGCTGCACCTGCGCGAGGTGGCCCACGTGCTCGGCGTCCACCCGCAGACGGTCTACCGCGCCTGGGCGCGGATCACCGCCGAGGTGCGCCGCATGTGGCCCGAGATCCCGCCGAAGCGGGCGCGCCGGAAGCGCAGCCGACCCCGTCAGCCGGACGACGGACCCCGGTAGCCGCCGCGCCTAGTCCGGCTTGAACAGCGGGCGCACCGGCCGCCAGGTAGCTCCCGGCATGTTGACGATCGTGAACTGGCTGGTGTAGCGGTCGTACAGCAGCGCCTCGTCCGGGTTCTTGATCGTCTTCGGCGCCTGCCCCTTGCGCGCCTCTTCCCAGCTCACCCCGCCCTGTGGCGGCGGCCCGGCGACCGCGTGCCCCTCCACAACGGCTGGGGCGGACTCCGTCGCCGGCTGCACCGCGGTCGACTCTCCCCCGGACGGCTTCTCTGCCTGACCCGACATCGGCGCGCTTCCTCCACTTCGAATTCCCCGCTCGCCCACGCGAGCGCGACCTGCCCCGCCCCAGTGTAACAGAGTCCCACGACCCCCTTGCAGAATTCGAACATCTGTTCTATTCTAGAGGCATCGGACAGCGCCGGTCCCCCGCTCCGGCGGGGGCCGAGGGGCAGCGGGAAGGGATGACGGTGAGCATCGCCTGCGTCAGCATCCCCCACTTCGCACTCCGGGTCGAGGTCCTCGAGCGCCCGGAGCTCGACGGCAGGCCGCTCGTGCTCGCCACCCCACCCGGGGGCCGCAACCTGGTCGATGACTGCACACTCGAAGCCATCGCCGCGGGCATCCGCCCCGGTCTGTCGCTGCGCGAGGTGACCGCCCTCTGCCCCGACGCCGTCGTCGTCCAGCCGAACCCGGTACGCGACGCGGCCGTGTTCGAGCGCATCGTCACCCGGCTCGAAGGGCTCAGCCCACTGGTCGAGCCGGCCGCGCCCGGCTGTTGTTACGTCGACCTGCGCGGACTCGACCGCCACTACGGCTCGCCGGAGCGCGCGGCCGCCCGCCTGCTCCAGGCCGTCCCGCCGCTCCTGCGCCCGCGGGCCGGCATCGCGCCGGGGAAGTTCGCCGCGCGCGTCGCAGCCGGACAGGCGGCGCCGGGCGGCTGGCACATCGTCGCGCCGGAGGACGTCGCAACCTTCCTGGCCGACAAGCCGATCGACTGGCTGCCCCTTCCGCCGGACATGCTGCGCCGACTGGAGCGCCTGGGGCTGCGCACCATGCATGACCTCGCGGCGCTCCCGGCCCACGCGGTCCAGGCCCGCTTCGGCCCCGAGGGCCGCCGCGCCTGGGAGCTGGCCCAGGGGCTGGACAGCGACCCGGTCCGCCCGCGCGAGCGCGCCGAGTCGGTGGTCGTCGAACTGTCCCTGCCGGCACCGGCCACCAGCCGCGACGCCCTGATGATTGCCCTGCGCCAGCTCGTCACCCGCGCCTTCGCGCGCCCCGCGCTCCACGGCCGGGGTGTGCGGCAGGCACGACTGCGGGCCCACCTGGAGGGCGGCCGCTCCTGGGAGCACGTCGCCACCCTCCGCGAGCCGGCCGGGCGCGAGCGGCTGATCGACGCCCTCGGCCACCGGCTCCAGGCAGTGACACTCCCGGCCCCGCTGGAAGCGCTCACCCTGGAGCTGACCGGCCTGACCGCGGTAGCCGCCCACCAGGAGACGCTCTTCGGCACCCGCCCCCGGCGCGCCCGGCAACTCATCGAGGCCATCCGCCAGCTCAAACAGCGCTACGGTACATCCCCGATCTATCGCGTCGTGGAGGTCGAGCCATGGTCCCGAATCCCCGAGCGGAGACGCGCGCTGATCAGCTTCGACCCCTAAACCACCCGCGCCCGGCCCGGATCCTGACCGAGCAGGGCCGCCCGGCGGTCGTAATCGAAGGACAGCGGCGCTACCGGGTGACTCAGGTGCGAGACGCCTGGCGCATCGACGACGAGTGGTGGCGCAACCCGATCAGCCGCCGCTACTACCAGCTCGTCCTCGACAATGGCAGCCTCCGCACCGTCTACCACGACCTCATCACTGACACCTGGTACGAGCAGGGGTATTGAGGGGCCAGTCGTGCCTTCGCACGAGGCACACGCCGCCATCCCGCAAAGGAAGTGGCCCTCACCCCCAACCCCTCTCCCAACGTTGGGAGAGGGGTGTCTCCTCTGCAGGAGACCGCCGAGGCTCCGTCCGACGCCTGCGCTCCTGGCACGGCGCGATCATCCGGCACATGACACCGAGTGATCCATTCCGCCGGCGAGGCTTGACACACTCACGCAAGAGATGCGGACGAACATGAGCGATCCGCGTTTCCACGCACCAGCCCTTCCCCCGGCGGAACGCGGCTCGCGGTAGGATTGGGGAGAGAGGGCAACGTGAGATGGCGATGGAACACCCCGGGGCAGCCGGACGGGAGGGCGCTGTGAGCGGCGAGCAGCAGGTTGAACAGTGGGCAGACGCAGGCATCGCGGAGGTGGTCGAGGAGCCGTACTACCTGCCGGTGGGCGACGAGGTGGAGATCTTCGAGGCGGCTTACGCACGGCGGTTGCCGGTGATGCTCAAGGGGCCGACCGGGGTCGGCAAGACCCGCTTTCTGCGCTACATGGCCTACCGGCTGGGACGCCCGCTGGTCACCGTCGCCTGCCACGACGACCTGACCGCCAGCGACCTGCTGGGGCGGTACCTCATCCGCGGCAATGAGACGGTCTGGATCGACGGACCGCTGACCCACGCCGTGCGCATCGGCGCGATCTGCTACCTGGACGAGATCGTCGAGGCGCGTAAGGACACCACCGTCGTCATCCACCCGCTCACGGACGACCGCCGCCGCCTGCGCCTGGAAAAGACCGGTGAGCTGATCGTGGCGCCGCCCGAGTTCCTGCTCGTCATCTCCTACAACCCCGGCTACCAGAGCCTGATGAAGAACCTCAAGCCGAGCACCCGCCAGCGGTTCGTGGCGATCGACTTCAACTTCCCGCCGCCGGAGGTCGAGACCGAAATCGTGGTCCACGAGAGCGGCGTCGATCGCGCGACCGCCGAGGCACTGGTGAAGCTCGCGGGGTTGATCCGCAACCTGAGCGACTCCGGCCTGGAGGAGCCGGCGAGCACCCGGCTGCTCGTCTACGCGGGCCACCTGATCCGCTCCGGGGTCTCCCCGCGCCGCGCCTGCGATCTGGCGATCGCCGCGCCGATCACCGACGACCCGACGGTCCAGGCCGCCGTGCGCGACCTGGTCGCCACCGTCTTCCCGGCCTGAGCCATGCAGCGCTGGCTCCGACGCCTGCGACCGGGCAGAGAGGGACCGCGGGCCGCCGCGTCGCCCGCGGTGTCGTCCACTGCCGGGCTCGACTTCACCGAGGTCGAGGGGGCGCTCGCGCTCTACGCCACCGCGCTCTCCGGCGGGCGGCTGCGGGTCATGTCGAACACCGGCGCGGCGCGCGGGAGCTACACCGACGGGCGCACGATCTTCCTGCCGCCGCGGATCGACCTCTTCCCCGACCCGACCGACGCCCGCCGCCTCTACCGGGTCATGACCGCCTGGAAGGTGCTGCAGGCGACCAGCGGCTACCTGGAAGCGGGCGACCTTCGCGGGGTGGAGCACTACGGTGCGGCGCTGGCGCTGTATGAGGCGCTGGCGGGGGAGTGGCTCGACCGGCGGCTGGTGGCCACCTGGCCGGGGCTGGCGGACGATCTGGCGCTCCTGCGGGCCGACGCGCTGGCACGCCGGGACGGCGTCGCACCCCGAACACTGCCCGAGGCGCTGCTGCGGGCGCTCGTCGCCGCGCCGCTGGCGACACCGCCGGACCCCGCCGCGCTCGTTGCGGCTGTCGAGCAGGTGGGGCTGGACCCGGCGGCGGGCGCGCGACTGGCTGCGGTGCCGGAGGCACTCGTCGCACCGGGGCCGGAGCTGTGCCGGGATCTGGCAATCGAGCTGGCGCGTGTGACCCCGCTCGATCCGGACGAGCCCGCCCCAGAGGCCATCCACTACCGGGGACGGCTCCGACCCGACCTGATACGTCGGCCAGCGGCGGTGGTGGAGGGCGACGACGAGGGCAAGGACGAGGCGCGGGACGACCGGAGGAAGCCGCCGCCCCGGGCCACCGCGCGCGGGCTGCCGATCCACGTCGAGGCGCGAACGCCCGAGCAGTTCGCGGCGCGGGACCGGCGCGCCTCCTCCGGCGGGCGGCAGGCGATCCAGCTCAGCCTCGGCGACCGCGAGCCGCCGGTCACCTTCCAGCAGGTGCCGCTCACCGAGGAGGACAAGGTAGGAGCGCTCCTGTTCGACGAGTGGGACTACATCCGCGGCATGTACCTCCCCGAGTGGTGCGCCGTCCGCGAGCGGCGCCCGCGCGGGGGCAGTTCGGAGCCGGTCGAGCGCATCCTGCGTCAGAACCGGGCGCTCATCACCCGGCTCAAGCAGCAATTCGAGGCGCTGCGGCCGGAGCGGCTGCGACTCACGCGGCAGTTTGACGGCGACGCGCTCGACCTGGACGCTATCGTGGCCGACCACGCCGACCGCCGCGCCGGGTTCGCCCCCAGCGACAAGCTCTACAGCCGCGTGCTGGAGCGGGAGCGCAACATCGCCCTCGGCTGCCTCGTCGACCTCAGCGGCTCGACCGGCGCCTGGATCGACGACGACCCGCGCAACGACCAGGTGATCGAGGTGACGCGCCGGGCGCTGGTCCTCCTCTGCGAGGCGCTGAGCGTGCTCGACGACCGCTATGCGATCTACGGCTTCACCGGCGGCACCCGCAAGCGCTGCGAGATCACCGTCGTGAAGGGGTTCGACGAGCGCTACGGGGAGACGGTCAAGGGACGCATTGCCGGGCTCTCGCCGGGGTCGTACACCCGCATTGGCCCGGCGGTGCGCTACACCACGCGGGCGCTGATCCAGCAACCGGCACGGGTGCGGCTGCTGCTCCTGATCTCCGACGGCCGGCCGAACGACTTCGACGGCTACGGCGGGCGCTACGGGATCGAGGACACCCGCCGGGCACTGATCGAGGCGCGACAGCAGGGGGTTGCTACCTTCGCGCTCACCATCGACGCCGAGGCGCGCGACTACATGCCGCACATGTTCGGCGGCGGCCACTACGTGGTGGTCGAGGACGTCCCCGCGCTCGCCCTGCGGCTAGCCGAGGTCTACCGGCGCCTGACCCTGCCGTAGACGGTACAATCGGAATCAACACGCGATCCGGAACAGCGACACGGTGGGCGTGGTGAGGGAACCGAAGATGACGGAGGAACGCAGCATCCAGGCGATCGACGAGACGGACATCGAGCCTGCAGCGCAGCCGGACGAGGAGGAGCCCGAGGGCCAGGAACCGCCGATGCGCGAGGTTCTGGCCGATATCGCCCGTCGGCTGCCGCTCTATGCGCAACTCGCCACGCGCCTCGCCGCCGATACGCGCCTCGCCACCAGCCAGCGCTCGTCCCTGGCCGGGCTGACGGGGCGGAACGTCCCCCTTGGCCTGGTCCCCGGCCTCGGCCCGCTCCTCGCCAACGCTGAGCGGCTGATGCGCGGTGTGCAGACGATCAACGTCGTGCTGCACCAAGTGCAGCCCGAAGTCGCCGAGGAGCACCTGGCGGCCGTCGGCCTGACCCGCGCGCAGGTAGAGGCCGACCTGCGGGACATCACCCGCATCACCCGCCACCTCGGTCGCACCGGTGTCGCCACGCTCGACTCTCTGTCGGTCCAAGGCGCCCGGGTCGCCGGGCGGCTGGTCGGCAAGGGGATCCTTGCCTGGCGCGCCCGCCAGGCCCGCCGCAGCGGTAGCCAGCAGAACTGAGTGAGCCGGCGGACGCCACCTGACAGGCACCATCCACCACGGCAAGCCCACCGTGTGGACTGCTGATACCAGTTCCGCGTCGCCGCTTGGACCCATGGCATCCTTCGACTCCGCCGCTCGCGGCTCCCGCCGCGGACGGCTCCGCTCAGGGTGACACAGAAACGAAGGATGACAGCCACTTGGCGTCAAAGGACGCGGCTGGCGCTGCCCACATTGCGTGAACCTCACGCCCCTAGATAACGTCTTCGATGCAGGACATGACCCCTGATCCCGGTTTACGGAACCCATCCGCAATGATCCTCACATCAATCCCGTGATGGGCGTCCACCTGCGCCATGAACCCTGTTGCGGTTTTGTAGCGCCCCTCGCGCACTTTTTCACAAGTCCGCGCTGCCTCTCGCTCTACAGTTCTCGGGAGGATGTGGCCCGTGTTCCTGGAGCACGGCCCACCCGCGCAGCGAGTAGCGAGGAGTAGATACGGCATGAGCACGGCGCGGCTCTTTACGGTCCTGCTCGGCGGCCTGGCGGTCGGCGGGTTGGGCGCGATCTACGTCTGGAGCGCGACGACCGCGCTCCTCAAGGGCGATCTCACCTGGCAGCGTGGAGTGTCCGCGGCCGTCGTGGCCGCCGCGCTCATTCTGCTGCTCGGGGGGGTGGTGCGATACGTCCGCCACCTGGAGCAGCCACGCTAGCCGCGGGCGATCGCTGGATGGGGGAGGTCCTGCATGGCCAACAAGGGTAAGCCACAGGCCGAACATGAGGAAGGTGGGCACCCAACCGGGACGCTCATCATCCTCCTGATCTACCTGGTGGTGATCATCGGTCTCTGGGGCTCGGTCTATTTGATCTTGCTCCAACGCGCATAGGCCCGGGGAGCGACGCATGAAGGTCGAATTCTACGAGAAAGTCTTCGTGGTCCTGACCGTCATCGTGCTGGCGGTCGGGCTCGTGACCATCGGCGCCTCGGTGGTCGTGGCCGGAGTGCACGTGCCGTCGCCCGCCGGGCGGGTCGACCCGCGTACCGTGGAGGAGACACCGCCGTTCAACGAGCCGGGCCTGCGCGAGATCGCCCCGGGCGAGTACGAGGCGGTCATCCTCGCCCGCGTCTGGTACTTCGAGCCGAAGGAGATCCGGATCCCGGCCGGCTCCACCGTCACCTTCCGGATGACCTCGGCCGACGTGGTCCATGGCTTCGAGCTGGAGAACACGGCGATCAACGGGATGCTCATCCCCGGCCAGGTGACGTCCATGACCAAGACCTTCGAGGAGCCGGGCGAGTATCTCTTCATCTGCCATGAGTACTGCGGGATCGGGCATCACACGATGTATGGACGGGTGGTGGTCGAATGACGGGCGCTGCGATCTCTCTCCCACGCGAAGCCGCTGCCGAGGAGGCGGTGACCGCCTACCCGGCCGCGCAGCTTCGCCCGATACGCTGGCAACTCCTCCTCGGCTTCGCCGGGCTCCTCATCGGGGGCTATATGGGGCTGCTCCAGGCCCTCGAGCGGATCGGGGTGGACCTCTATAAGATCAGCGAGATCAAGACCTACTACCAGGGGCTCACCCTGCACGGCGTGCTGCTGGCGCTGGTCTTTACCTTCACCTTCGCCAACGCCTTCACGCAGTACATGACGATTCGCGCCTACGGGCGGCCGCTCGCCAGCACCGCCCTGGTGCACGCCTCGTTCCTCACCGCGCTGCTGGGGGTCGTCCTGGCGGGCTACGCGATCCTCACCAACCAGGCGAGCGTGCTCTTCACCTTCTACCCGCCGATGAAGGCCCACCCGCTCTTCTACCTGGGCGCGGCGCTCCTGGTCGTCTCGACCTGGCTGGTGCTCGCCAACCTGCTGCTGACGCTCCGCGCCTTCCGGCGGGATAACCCCGGCGAGCGGATCCCGCTGATCGCCTACATGGGGCTGTTCAACTACCTCATGTGGACCATCGCCACGGTCGGGATCGCGGTCGAGGTGCTGGGCTTCCTGCTCCCCTGGTCGCTGGGCTGGGTGAGCACCACCGACCCGCAGCTCAACCGGATCCTCTTCTGGCTCACCGGGCACCCGATCGTCTACTTCTGGCTGCTCCCGGCCTACATGTCCTGGTATGCCCTGATCCCGGGGCAGGTCGGTGGCAAGCTGTACAGCGACGGGCTAACCCGGCTGACCTTCCTGCTCTTCCTGCTCTTCTCGATCCCGGTTGGCCTGCACCACCAGTTCACCGATCCGGGTATCCCGCCGGCCATGAAAGCCATCCACGCGGTGCTGACCTTCGTGGTCTTCGTCCCGAGCATGATCACCGCCTTCTCGGTCATGGCGGCGCTGGAGATGGGTGGCCGCAAGGCGGGCGGCAAGGGCGTGCTCGGCTGGATCCCGAAGCTGCCATGGCGTGAACCGAGCGTCGCGGCGCAGCTCCTGGCGATGCTCACCTTCTTCCTGGGCGGCGCCACCGGCCTGATCAACGCCAGCTACACGATGAACCTGACGGTCCACAACACGGCCTTCGTGCCCGGTCACTTCCACCTGACCGTCGGGACCGCCGTGGCCCTCACCTTCATGGGCATCGCCTACTGGTTCGTGCCCTACCTCACCGGCCGCCAGCTCTTCAGCCGCCGCCTGGCAATCGCCCAGGCCTGGTTCTGGGCCATCGGCGCGCTGATCTTCGCCCGCGGGCAGATCCAGGGCGGGCTGGACGCCATGCCGCGGCGCACCGCCATCAACTCGGCGACCTACTCCTTGCCCGGTTGGGATGTCTCGAACTGGTTCACCGCCGTCGGCGGCGTGATCATGGCGATCGGCGGGGTGCTCTTCTTCATCGTCCTGATCGGCACGCTCTTCAACCCCAAGCGGATTGACCCGGCCACGGTGGAGCCGGTCCTGAGCGAGCCGATCCATGGCCCCAAGGACACCTGGAAGGCATTCGACCGGGTCGGCCTCTGGGTCATCGTGTCGATCGCGCTGATGCTGATCGCCTACCTCCCGGTGATCATCCCCTACCTCCCGGCCAACATGACCTCCCCGCCGATCAAGGTGTGGTAACGAGCGTGTGCCCCCCTCACCCCACCCCCCTCTCCCATCACGGGAGAGGGGGGCTCTCTTTTCACCCCTCTCCCAACGTTGGGAGAGGGGTCGGGGATGAGGGCTACGCCATCTAGTCCCGCCGGCCGGCGAAGACGATCGGCCAGATGCTGGGCATCTCGCCGACCGGCACCTCGATCAACGTGGGGTGATCGCTCGCGAGGGCGTCGCGCAGCGCGGCGCGCAACCCCTCGGGCCCCTCGGCACGCCGCCCTTCGACCCCGAACGACTCGGCCAGTTTGACGAAGTCGGGGTTCAGCAGGTCGGAGGCGATGGTCCGCCCGCCGAAGTTCTCCTTCTGGATGCGCCGGACGTTGCCGTAGGCGTTGTCGTTGAACACGATCGTCACCAGGTTGATCCCGTGACGGACCGCGGTTGACAACTCCTGGACGTTGTACATGAAGCCGCCGTCGCCGTTGATCGAGATCACCCGTTTCCCGGGGTTGCCCACTTGAGCGCCGAGTGCCGTGGCGAAGCCGTAGCCGAGCGTGCCCTGGTAACCCGACGTCAGGAAGGTGTTCGGCTCGTACACCGGGAAGCCGAGGTTCGACCAGTAGCCGACCTGCGTGCTCTCGTTGACCAGGATGCCGTCGTCCGGCAGCTCCTCGCGGATGACCTGGGCGTAGGACGCCTGCGGCTGCAGTTCGAAGAGGAGGTCGTCGATCCGCTCCTTGAGCGCGGTCAGTTCCTCCTCCCGCGACGGGCGCTTGCGGTTGTGGCGCGGCACACGGTTCACCAGCTCGGCCAGCCCCGCCTTCAGGTCGGCCGCGATGCCGACTGCAACCGGCGTATTCCGCCCGATCTCCTCCGGGTCGATATCCATCTGGATCACGGTCTGGTCAGGCCGCGGCCCCCAGGTGGAGGTTGCGGGCTGAACGAAGCGGGTCCCGGCGACGAAGACCACGTCGGCCTGGGGCAACAGCTCCCGCCCGGCGACCATGTTCTGCGCCAGATAGTGGCGAGCCGAGATCGCGCCTTTCCCGTTGGCCGACATCACGACCGGCGCCTGCAGCATCTCCGCCAGCTCTCGCAGCTCTTCCCAGGCTTCGGCCCGCAGGATGCCTCCGCCGACGAAGATCACCGGCTGCTTCGCCTCGCCGAGGGCTTTCGCCGCGGCCTCCAGCAGATCGGGGTCGCCCGAGGGCCGAGCCGGGGCCGCTCCCCGCTCGATCGGTCCTACGTCCCCGACCGCCTGCAGGATATCGGGCGGCACTTCGATCAGCACCGGCCGGGGTCGCCCGCTCGCCAGCTGCTCGAAGGCCGTCGCCACCAGCCCCGGCACCTCCCCCGGTGCCAGCGCCCGCGCCGCCCACTTGGTGAACGACCCCGCCAGCTCCAGCTGCCGCGGCACCTCATGCAGCACCCCCCGCCCCCGGTCGATCAGGTCACTGGCGATCTGCCCCGCCAGGCACAGCACCGGGCTGGAGCAGGCATAGGCCGTGGCCAGCCCACTGGCGGCGTTGAGCAGCCCCGGTCCCGGCACCACCAGGCACACCCCCGGCCGCCCGGTGGTGCGCGCATAGCCGTCGGCCATGTAGGAGGTGGCCTGCTCGTGGCGGGTGTGGATGACCCGGATGCGGTCCTGGACCGCATACAGGGCGTCGAAGGCCCAGTCGAGCTGCACGCCCGGCAGGCCGAAGACGACCGCCACCTCGTGCGCCACCAACGCGGCTGCCAGCGCCTCCCCACCCGTCATCTGTGCCA
>Ga0207873_1000264_pt1 | contig 58485 bp, 57 predicted proteins | sample BGWIniCompost_FD_187373 | JGI IMG/M metagenome (GOLD analysis project Ga0207873, IMG submission 187373) | Cellulose adapted compost microbial communities from Newby Island Compost Facility, Milpitas, CA, USA - BGW Initial Compost (SPAdes)... ...
CCGGCCGGCTGCTGACAGCGGCGAACCGGCTGGCGCTGCTCGACGCGCTTTTGTCCCTGGCAGTGGTCGCCGACCGGGGCGGGTGGACGCGGCCGGTGCTGGAGGATAGTGCTACGCTGGAGATCATCGGCGGGCGCCACCCGGTGGTGGAAGCGAGCCTGGAGGGCGAGGCGTTCATCGCGAACGACTGCCGTCTGGGTGGGGAGGCGCCGCGCGTGCTGGTCGTCACCGGGCCGAACATGGGCGGGAAGAGCACCTACCTGCGACAGGTCGCCCTCATCGTGCTCCTGGCGCAGATCGGCTCGTTCGTCCCTGCGGAGCGGGCGCGGATCGGTCTGGTCGACCGGATCTTCACCCGCGTGGGCGCGCAGGACGACCTGGCGGGCGGCTCGAGTACCTTCATGGTCGAGATGCTGGAGACGGCCACCATCCTGCACCAGGCGACCGAGCGCAGTCTGGTCATCCTCGACGAGGTCGGGCGCGGCACCGGTACGCAGGACGGGCTGGCGATCGCCCAGGCGGTGCTGGAGGATCTCCACGACCGGGTGCGGGCGCGCACGCTCTTCGCCACCCACTACCTGGAGTTGACCGCGCTGGCTGAGCGGCTGGCGGACGTGGCCAATGTCCACCTGGCGGCGCTGGAGACGGACGAGCGCGTGATCTTCCTCTACGCGGTGCGGCCAGGGCCGGCCGACCGGGCATACGGCATCCAGGTGGCGCGGCTGGCGGGGCTGCCGCCCTGGGTTGCCGACCGGGCTGCGTCGGTGTTGCGGGGATTGACGGAGATGCGATCGGCACCGCCTCCTGCTCCCGCTGAGCGGGAGCTTTCGGCTCCCCGGGTGGCTGAGGATGGTGCGCCGTACCAGCTTACGCTCGACGGCTTCACGCCGGCGCCGTCGGAGGCCGAGCGTCTGGCTCGCGCGCTCGACTCGCTGGACCTGACGGCACTGACGCCGCGGGAGGCGCTCGACTGGCTGTTCGAGCAGCAGGCGCGGCTCCGTGGCGGAAACCCGCGCCACTAAGACCCGAGGGCGGGAGGGGAGCATGCCGGACCACCCGGCGACCGTTCTCCGGCCGATCAGAGTGCTGCCGGCCCCGGTCGTGGCCCGCATCGCCGCCGGGGAAGTCATCGAGCGGCCGGCGTCGGTGGTGAAGGAGCTGGTCGAGAACGCGCTCGACGCCGGGGCGCGGCAGATCCGGATCGATGTCCAGGGTGGCGGACTCGCGCTCATCCGAGTCAGCGACGACGGTTGCGGCATCCCGGCGGACCAGATGCCGCTGGCCTGCGCGCGCCACGCGACGAGCAAACTTCCAGACGACGACCTGGAGCAGGTGCGCACCCTCGGCTTCCGCGGTGAAGCGCTGCCTAGCATCGCGACCGTGGCGGAGTTGACGCTGGTCAGCGCCACCGACGACAGTGGCGTGGGTCATCGGCTCGTCCTGCGCGGGGGTTCGGTGGCCGTTTCCGAGCCCGCGCCCCGTTCCCGCGGCACGACCGTGACCGTGCGCCACCTGTTCCAGAACGTACCCGCCCGCCTGGCTTCCTGCGGTCGACCTCAAACTGAAATCAGAGAGATCTCCCAGACCGTCCGAAGGCTTGCGCTGGCGGCGCCACACGTCCGAATGAGCCTCTACATTGACGGTCGATTGACGCTCCACACCGACGGGGGTGGCGACCTGAGCGAGGCGTTGGTCGCGGTCTACGGCGCCGCGCTGTCCGGACGCCTAATCCCACTCGGGCCGATCGAGGTGGCAAGAGCGCGCATCGCCGGGGTTGTGGCTGGGCCGGAGGTCACGCGACCGGGGCGCGGCCAGATCACGTTCATCGTCAACGGCCGCGCGGTCCAGCCGCGGGGCCTGCTGGCGCAGGTCGAGACCGCTTACCGCCCGGTGCTCCCGCGCGGGCGGCACCCGGTGCTGGCGGTGACGATCGACGTGCCCCCGGGATTGGTAGACATCAATATCCACCCGGCCAAGCTGGAGGTTCGGCTGCGCGCCGAGCGCGAGATCGGCGCGGCGATCGGCGAAATGATCCGTGATGCGCTGGGGCGGCAACCGCTGCCGCTTCGTGCGGAGCCCGCGGTCGGCGTGGCCGCGCTGGCCCCGACGCTGGTGCATCTGGCCGAGGCACGGCCTGTCTGGGACGACGACGCTCCGATCATCACGCCGGGCCTGCCGCCGCTCCGGCTGATCGACCAGGTGCAGGGGCGGCTTCTCCTCCTCGAGGGTGACGATGGGTTGTACCTCGTCGATCAGCACCGCGCCCATGAGCGGGTGATCTTCGAGCATCTAGTCGCCCGTCACGGCGACGGTGGACCGGAGCCGGTGGCGCTGCCGGAGCCGTTGCTGCTGGAACTGCGTCCGGCCCAGGTGGCCCGTTTCGCCCGGCGGCTGGATGATCTGGCGGCGTTGGGCTTCCAGTGCGAGTCCTTTGGCGGGCGGATGTTCCTCCTGCGGGCGGCTCCAGCGCTGCCGGGCGTGTTCACCACGCCCGGCGACACGGCGCTCGCCGGCGTCGGCGAGGCTGATGGGCTTGTGGCGGAGTTGGTGGCGCTGGCCGACAGCGAGCCGGGGGAAGGCGAGGGCTGGCGCCAGGAGTTGCTGGTGCGGCTGGCCTGCCGCAGTGCCGTGCGCCGTGGGCGGCATCTTGAGCGCCCCGCCATGCGCGCGCTCGTCGAGGCACTGGGTCACACCCGCGCTCCCGCCGTCTGTCCCCATGGATCGCCGCTCCTGATTCACGTCAGCGACACGCTGCTGGAGCGTCAGTTTGGCTGGCGCTGACGCGACGAGTCCTCCGACACGTCCGGCCCTGGCCGCGTCGGCTGCCGTCGCGTGTGTTCCACCGCGCGGGTCGCCGCGCTAAACTAAACATAACCGATGACTCTCGCACCGCACCGATCACCCGCATCCCAGGCTTGCAAGGTCAGGAGGGTGGTCCCATGCCGACCTACGTGCTGCTGATTAGCTGGACCGAGCAGGGCGTCAAGAGCGCCAAGGCCACGGTCGAACGTGCACAGTACTCGCAGCAACTCGCCCAGCGCATGGGCGGCAATCTGAGCACGCTCTACTGGACTCTCGGCAGTTACGACATCGTGGGTGTCGCGGAGATGCCTGACGACGAGAGCGTGACGGCGCTCGCGGTGGCGATTGCGTCGCAGGGGAATGTGCGCACGGAGACGCTGCGCGCCTTCTCTGCCGACGAAATGGAGCGGATTCTGCAGAAGGTCCCGTAACCGTCGCCGCCCGTGCGGCGAGGTGGGCGAGTGGCTCGATCCCGCCAAGGATTGTGGGAGAGGCATGCGAGAGTCGCCGGTTCCATACGTACGCGGCGTCGTGGCCGCGTAACAGGAGCCTCGACGCCGACCGCTCGCCGTTTCCGGAACCCCTGGGGCAAGCGGGTAGGCCGAAGCGTACGGAGTGCGGAGCCGGGCCGTGCATCAGGCCCGGCTCCTCGGTGTCGCGCCTAAGTTGGATCGGTAACGTCGGTGGGGTGTTCGACGAGTCTAGCGTGCCCCCTCGTTGGGGCCGACGGTCAGGCGTCCGGTGGCGATCAGCCAGGAGAGGAACTGCCACCATTGCCGCTCGTGGTCGCTCGGCTCGTAGGGTTCATCGACGAACTGTGTCGCGCTCGCGCGGTACTGATCCAACCCACGCCCGGCTGCCCAGATCTCGCAGCGGGCGCAGAGAACAAGCCGGTCGTCCACGAAGCCTTCCACCTGGACGAGTTCGCCGCAGGACTTGCAGTAGCGTGTGAGCGTGTTGCGTGATTCCGGTTGACCCATGATCCCCTATCACTCGTGCTATCGGGTGCGACGCACGGCTAACCCGTCGTGTGCAGGTACCCGCGCCTCCGAACATGCGAAAACCCTCACAACGTCCGTCGGAGGGCGGCGGCAATGATACTGATGACGAGGCCGTTTGCACAGGTGAGGTGCTGGCGACCGTCGGGATGCTGTGCTTGACCCGTTCGCGTGGCGTTCCCTATACTGCGGCCGGTTGTGGGGGAAGGGACGCGCGCGGGGGCGCGCGTGTGCGATGCGCGTAGGCAGTGCCGGGAGGCGTTGATGGACTTCGAATACACCAGCGAGCAGATCCAGGTGCGCGACATGGTGCGCGAGTTCGCACAGCGAGAGGTCGCGCCCTACATTCAGGAGTGGGACGCCAAGGGCGAGTACCACCCCGAAGTGCTCTATAAGATGGGAAGCCTCGGCATCCTGGGGCTGCCGATCCCCGAGCGGTACGGCGGCGGCGGGTTTGACTACGTGAGCTTCGCGCTGGCCTGCGAGGAGCTCGAGGCGGTCGACACGTTCCTCCGGGTGGTGATGAGCGTCCACGTCGGGCTCAACAGCCTGACGCTGCACCAGTGGGCCACCGAGGAGCAGAAGCAGCGCTGGCTGGTGCCGCAGGCGAAGGGTGAGAAGCTCGCGACCTTCGGCCTGACCGAGCCTGGCGCGGGCTCCGACGCCGGGAATATCCAGACCCGTGCGGTGCGCGACGGCGACTACTACATCCTCAACGGCGAGAAGATGTGGATCTCGCTCGCCAATACCGCCGACCACTTCCTCGTCTTCGCCACGCTCGATCCGAGCAAGAAGCACCACGGTCTGATCGCGCTGGTCGTCGAGCGCGGTATGGAGGGCCTGACCACCGGGTCCATCAAGGGCAAGCTCGGCGTGCGCGCCGGGGATACCGGGTGGATCAACTTCCAGAACGTGCGTGTGCCGGTCGAGAACCGGATCGGCGAGGAAGGTGAAGGCTTCAAGATCGCCATGAGCGCCATCGACCAGGGTCGCTTCACCGTCGCCGCCGGTGCGGTCGGTTTGATTCGCGCCGCCAAGGAGGCCAGCATCAAGTACTGCCACGAGCGGGAGGCGTTCGGCGAGCCGATCGGGAAGTTCCAGCTCGTGCAGCAGATGATCGCCAACATGGTGGCGGGCGAGGAAGCTTCGCGCCTGCTGGTGATGCGGGCGGCAGAGTTGAAGAACCGCGGCATCCGCAACACCCGCGAGACGTCGCTCGCCAAGTGGTTCGCCTGTGACCGGGCCTTCGAGGCCGCCAACGACGCCATCCAGATCCACGGCGCCTACGGGTACTCGAACGAGTACCCGGTCGAGCGCTACATGCGCAACGCTCGCGGCGCCGTCATCTACGAGGGCACGCGGGAGATCCACCAGCTCATTCAGGCGGGCTACGCGCTTGGCTACCGGACCGACCGCCCGCTGCGCTGCCCACAGCCTCCGGCTCAGGCCTGGGAGAGCGAAGTCGCGGCGCGGTAGTAGGTCGGACGGGGAGGGGCGCTGGCGCGATGCCGCGCCCCTCTCGCCTGTGGGCGCGGGACGTGCTCGAGCGCGCGGCAGCCTGCGCTGCGCGTGGCGCGATCGACTGCGACCTTGTGGCGGCGGCGCAAGCCGCCGCAGGACAGGAGGCGAGCGACGATGGCGGTTGATGTGGCGCGCGACGGGCATGTGGCGACGGTGACGCTGAATCGCCCGGATGTCCTCAATGCGTTCAACACGGAGCAGTTGGAAGCCCTGCGGGATGCGCTGGCCGGGGTGACCCGCGACCCCGAGGTGCGGGCGATCATCATTACCGGCGCCGGAGATCGGGCATTTGCTGCCGGCGCGGACATCGCCGAGATGCGGGACAAAGGCCCGAGCCAGGCGCTCATCTTTGCCCGGCTTGGCCAGTCGGTCTGTTCGATGCTGGAGAACGCGCCGCAGCCGACCATCGCCGCGATCAATGGATTCGCACTGGGCGGCGGCTGCGAGCTGGCGCTGGCGTGCGACATCCGCATCTGCTCAGAGAATGCCCAGCTCGGCCAGCCCGAGGTCACGCTCGGCATCCCGCCCGGCTGGGGCGGGACTCAGCGCCTGGCGCGGGTGATCGGGCGCGCGGCAGCCAAGGAACTGATCTTGACCGGCCGGCGGATCGGCGCCGAGGAGGCGCTGCGGCTGGGCCTGGTGAGCGCGGTCTACCCGGCCGAAGAGTTGATGCCCCGGGCGCGGGAGCTGGCTGAGCGGATCGCCGCCAACGCGCCGGTCGCGGTGTACTACGCCAAAGAGGCGATCAATCGGGGGACGGAGACGGACCTCGAGACCGCGCTGGCCTACGAGGCGCACCTGTTCGCCCTCGCCTTTGACACGCGCGACCAGAAGGAGGGCATGGGCGCCTTCCTGGAGCGGCGCAAGCCCGATTTCGCGGGACAGTAAGGGTACGGGGCGGGAGCCGTTGCCCGACTGACAAACGACGGTGGCCTGATGACTAGGTGGAGGTAGGCGCTTGAAGATCGTGGTCCTGGTGAAGCAGGTGCCGGACCCGAATGCGGTCCGCTTCGACCCGCGCGCGGGCGATATCCAGTCCGGCACGCCGCAGGTCGCTAACGAGTACGACCTGCACGCGATGGAGGCGGCCATCCAGATCAAGGAGCAGCAGGGCGACGTCGAGATCGTCGCGGTGAGCCTCGGGCAGGCGCGGGAGACGCTGAACCGCTGTCTGGCGATGGGGGCGGACCGGGCCATCGTCGTCGAAGACGCGGCTCTGGCGTCCGGGGATAGCGCCGTTACCGCGAAGGCGCTGGCGGCGGTGCTGCGCGCTGAAGGGTTTGACCTGATCCTGGTGGGACAGGAGACGAGCGACGGCGGCACGGGGTCGGTCGGCCCGGCGCTGGCGGCGCTGCTCGACGTGCCGGTGGTGAGCAATGTGGTGGCGCTCGAGCAGCAGGAGGGGCGGCTCACGGTGCAGCGGGAGATCGAGGACGGGCGGCAGGTGATCGACCTTGCGCCGCCGGCAATCCTCTGCGCCCTCAGCGGGTTGAACGAGCCGCGCTACCCCTCGCTCAAGGGCATCATGGCAGCACGGCGCAAGCCGACGGAGGCGAAGAGCGCGGCCGACCTGGGGCTCGAGGCTGACGCGGTGCAGTCGCGGGTGAGCTGGGGGGCGCTCTTCGTCGAGGAGGAGACGGCCGAGGGCATCATCCTCAAGGATGTGGACGCCGACAGTGCCGTAGATCAGTTGGTGGCCTTCCTGCAGGAGCGCAAGCTGGTCTGACGTCCGGCTCGAGGAGCGGAGAGAGGAACAGCGGTGACGAACGGAGCGAGCGGCGTCCTCCTGGTGGTCGAGACGCGGGATGGCGCCATCCGGGAGACGTCTCGGGAATTGTTCGGGATCGGTCGGACGCTGGCGAGCGAGACCGGCGGGTCGCTCGCGGCGGTGGTGCTGGGGAGCGGGCTCGACGCAGCCGCGAGCGAGGCGGCGGCGCTGGGCGCGGATCGGGTGCTGGTCGCCGACGCGCCGGAGTTGGCGGCCTTCACGGTCGATGCCTACGCCAAGGCCGTTGATGCCGCGATCGACGCCACGAGCCCGGCAATCGTGCTCCTGGCCGGGACGACCGGCGGGCGGGATCTGGCGCCGTTCCTGGCGACGCGGCGCGACGCGGCCTACCTGGTCGACTGCGTCCGGCTTGCGCGGCAGGACGGCTCCTGGGTCGGAACGCGGCCGGTTTACCAGGGCAAGGTGCTCACCGAGGTGCGGGCAGCCGGGGACGGGCTGACCTTCGCCACGATCCATGCCGGGGCCTTCGCTGCGCCCGAGCCGGACGCCGGCCGGACGGCAGAGACGACGGCGCTTGAGCTGAACTTCGCGCCGGGTGAGATCCGGGTGACGGTCAAGGATCTGGTGCAGGCGGAGGCCGGGCCGAGCAACCTGGAGCAGGCCGAGGTGGTTGTTGTCGGTGGCCGTGGTCTGGGCGAGGCCGCCAACTTCAAGCTGGCCGAGGATCTGGCTTCGGTGCTCGGCGGTGCGGTTGGCGCGACGCGCGCGGTGACCGACCTCGGGTGGCGCCCGCACTACGAACAGGTCGGCCAGACCGGCAAGACCATCGCGCCGAAGCTGTACATCGGCCTGGGTGTCTCCGGCGCGGTCCAGCACACGGTCGGGATCCGCGGGTCGGATACGATCGTGGCGATCAACCGCGACCCCGACGCGCCGATCTTCAAGATGGCCGACTTCGGCATCGTGGGCGACGTGCAGGAGATTGCACCGAAGCTGACGGAGAAGCTGCGCGCGGTCCGCGGCGGATAAGGGCGACCGGCAAGGGCGGGTTCCCAACCCGCCCCGACCAGAAGGGAACGTAGGGCGGAGGAGCGATGCAGGACGAGCGGGTCGACGTCATCGTCGTCGGGGCGGGGCCGGCCGGCACGGCGGCCGCGCTGACGCTGGCGCGCGCCGGTTTGGAGGTCGTGGTCATCGAGCGCGGCGCGTACCCTGGCGCGAAGAACGTCATGGGCGGCATCCTCTACCGCCAGCCCACCGAGGAGCTGGTGCCCGAGTTCTGGCGCGAGGCGCCCCTGGAGCGGGCGATCATCGAGCAGCGCTACATGCTCCTGACTGAGGACAGCGCCCTCGGCGTCACCTACCGCACGCAGGAATTCGCGAAAGAGCCGTACAACTCCTTCAGCGTGATGCGCGGCGAGTTCGACCAGTGGTTCGCCTCCAAAGCTGAAGAGGCGGGCGCTTTCATCATCACCCAGATGGTGGTTGAGGACCTCATCTGGGAGGACGGCAAGATCGACGGCGTGCGCACCGGGGAGGAGGAGGGTGATCTCCGGGCCGACGTCGTCGTGCTGGCCGACGGTGCCAACTCACTCCTGGCACAGAAGGCAGGGTTGCACCGCGAGTGGAAGCCGAATGAGCAGGCGCTGGTCGCCAAGGAGTTGATCCGACTGTCCGAAGAGGAGATCGAGCGCCGCTTCAATGTCCCGAGCGGCCAGGGCGTCGCGATGGAGATCTTCGGCCAGTCAACGAAGGGGCTCCTCGGCTACGGGTTTATCTACACCAACAAGGACACGATCTCGATCGGCACCGGTGCGCTCCTCTCCGACCTGATCGAGACCGGGCGGAACGTCAGCGACATGCTGAACGACTTCAAGGCCCACCCGTGCATCGCGCCGATGCTCGAAGGCGGAGAGCTGGTTGAGTATTCGGCGCACCTGATCCCGGAAGGTGGCTGGCACTCGATGCCGCGCCTGTTCACCGACGGGGCGGTGGTGGTCGGGGACGCCGCCGGGCTGCTCAACCCGATCAACCGCGAGGGGTCGAACTTCGCCATGATCTCCGGCAAGCTGGCGGCTGAGGCGATCATCGAGGCGAAGGCCGCCGGGGACTTCTCTGCGGTGGGGTTGAGCCGCTACCAGGAGCTGCTCGAAGAGAGTTTCGTCCTGCAGGACCTCTACACCATCCGCAACGTGACGCCGTTCGCGCACGCGCGTCCCTGGCTGCTGAACGAGGTGCCGGAGGTGCTGTCGCGGGCGATGCGCGAGTACCTCACCGTCGATGACGACCCGAAGCGGGTGAAGCAGGGGAAGATCCTGCGCATCCTCCGCGACGGGTTCCCCGTGGGGCGGACGCTCGGCGACGCGGTCGGCGCGCTGCGCCTCCTGCGGTAGGGGACAAAGAGCTCCCGGTGTTCCCAAAGGAAACAACGAGGCCGGCCCTGATGGGCCGGCCTCGCTGTCGATTCCACGTGGTCGCCCCGTCGCCGGGGCGTGCGGGTCAGGCCGTCGCGGCCTCCACCGGTTTCCCGGTGGCGGTTTGAATCGCCACGCGCCAGTCGTCGTCGATACCCTCCTCGGTCACGCCGTAGAAGATGCGCACGTTGCCGTTCTGCCGGTAGGCCAGGTCGTAGCGCACGCTGCCGTCACGCTGCTTGTGCGCCTTGATGAAGCCGAGCGGCCCGTGCCAGCGGATCTTCTCGGGATCGATCGGGTTCGACTCCTTCTGTGTAATGGCATAGCGCCAGAGCCGCCGCGCCGAGTCCCTCGTCACGTTCTGCACGACCTTGCGGTTGCGCAGGTCGCGCATCGAGTGGTAGACGACGCCGTCGCGGGTCTCGGACGCGACAATCTCGACCCCCGTCCGTGGGAGTCGCGCCTCCGCCTCGTCATCGCTCAACTCAGACGGCAATGCGGGCTCACCGGCAGACGACACCGAGTCGCCCGCACCGGCGGCTTCGGCCGCGGCTTCCCGTCGTGCCTCCAGCGCGGCGCGCACCATCTGAATGATCTCGTCGCGCATGGCCACGCTCGTCTCCGACTCTTGCCGGAGCAGGATCTCGCCGGTGAGGAGTGCGTAGGGCTTGTCCTGACCCTGCGGCACGGTGACCACGAGGACATCCTTGTCCTCGATCGTGTGGATGTCGACCGTGGCAGCCGGGGGCGGTGTGATGAACCGGGCGATGTCGTTGCGGAGCTGCTCGGCGGCTTGCTTGGCATTGGCGACGCCGATGATCTCGCTGTCCGGCTTGGCGTCCAGCCCGATGAAGATCGTGCCGCCGTTGGTGTTGGCGAAGGCCACCACATCCTTCAGCACGGCGTTCGACTTAGAGCGCCGGCTGGCCAGGCGCGGGTGGAACGCCTGGACGATGTTGTTCCCCTCCTCCCGGGCGGCCAGCACGAAGTCGTACGGGGCCTCCGACGGGCGGTGGGGACGGAGCAGGGAGAAGTCGTCGCCTTCGAAGACGGCCTTGAGAGCCTCGAAGCTCAGTTCTCCCAAGAGGACCTCGGTCATGCGATCGCCGATGCCCAGGTTGGTCTCGCGCTCCGGGTCGCGGGTGAGGCGATGCGCGTCGGACCCTTGAATGACGTGCATCCGGCGCGGGTACTCCGGCTTGGTACCGTTGAAGAATCGCGCCGTGCTCCGCCGCGAAGTGCTGTCCAGGTCGGTTGCCTCAAGCGCGTGCAGGTATGGGCTCTGGGTATAGGCGATCTTCGTCTGGCCTCCGAAGGGGAAGCCCTGCATCGCGATGCCGTGGGTCGAATTGACGTGCGCGCCGATTACCAGCGCGCCGGCCTCGTGCAGGATCTCGTAGGCCTGGAGGACCTCGGTGGTTGCGCCGACCTCGCTGCTCCCCAGGTCGAGCTTCTCTTCCGGGATGCCGAGGGTCAGCAGGATGTGCTCCATCTTCCGAATCGAGGTGTCGGGCGGGAAGATGGCCAGGATGTGAAACCCGAAGGTTGCGGTGAACTCGAAGCCCGGGAGAACGAGCATCTTGTTCAGGAGCCGGCGGTACTCGGCGAGGAGCGCTTCTTCCTCCGGCTCAAGTCGCCCGAGGGCTTCGAGGAGTTCCAGGTCCTCGATTTCTCGCCACATGCGCGCCCAGCCGCGGACGGTGTTGTGATCGGTGAACGCGAGGATATCGATGCCGCGAGCCTCGGCCCGCTGCAAGAGGTGGACGAAACTGACACCCTGCTCCTGATAGTCAGCAGAGGCGGGGGTATGGATGTGGAGATCCATCGTCCGCCAGGCGAGATCCTGGCGTTCTTGAGGTTCCGCGGGACGCTGGCGAGGACGTCTACTTCTAGCCAAGGGTGATACTGGCACCCCCTTCCTGACAATGTGTTGATATACGACAGGCCGTGGTGGAATCGTCCGCGCCACGGCCTGACCCCGCAAGGAAAGCATATCATAGGGGCATGCGCCCCGCACCGCCCGAAAGTCCGCGTGCTAAAATCTAGCGGCGGTATCCGGTACCGGACGGGCGGCGCAGGGCCGCCGCGACCGCAGAGCGACAGCGCTCGCGGTCTGGGGAAAAATCCGGCCCGCTCTCATTCCCCAAGCCCTGCTCATCGACAGAACTCTCCGCCGCGAACCAGGGAGCCAAGACGGTGAACGTATACCTGTTGCTCGACATTCTCTTGCTCATCCTGATCGCGCTGTTCGTGCCGATCGGGTTCTGGCGCGGGGTGCAGCGCGAGGTGCTGGTCACCCTTGGCATTCTCTTCGGCGCCGCGCTGGCCGAGTCGTGGGCTGGCCCGTGGGGCGCCGACCTGGCGAACCTGACCGGCCTGCGCGAGTCCGGTGGTGCCTTCATGGTGGCCGTCTTGTTCCTGATCGGCAGCACCTTCTTGCTGGGTTACGGCGCGGGCGCGGCGCTGCCCATGCCGCGTCCGGGATGGGTCGCCCGCGTCTTCGGGGCCCTGGTGGCAGGGGCGAACGGCACGCTGTTGCTGAGCTACGCGCTGCGCGATATCCGCTTCTACCTGCTCTCGGCTGAGAATCCGGCGTTCCTGGAGCGTGCGGTGGTGGCGCAGTTCCTCGCGACCGGCATCGGCTGGGTGTTGCTCGTGGCAGCCGCGGTCTTCCTCCCGATCGTGATCGTCCTGGCGTTGTTCGGCCGGGGCGGCTACGTCGAGGTTGAGGAAGAGGAGGCGCCAGAGCCGTATCCGGAGATCGAGCCGCCGACGACACGGGCCTTCCCTCCGCGCGTGCCCTCGTCGCTCAATGACGATGCGACGGCCGTGTACAAGACCGAGCCGCCCACGGTCCCGGTGCGTGCCGCGGAAGAGACCCGGCCGGTGCGGATCTCGGAGTCGGAGGACGACGCGTCACGCTCAGGCGGCGCCCGGCTGGATGCGGAAGCGACCGCGTTGCTGCGGGACGCGCATGAAACGATCCAGATCCAAACCACGCCGCGCGAGGAGGCACACGTGCCGGTGTCGGACGGCACGTGCCCCTACTGCCACGCCGACGTCAGCGAGGCGGAGGTCTACTGTCCGCGCTGTGGGCGGATCCTGTAGCAGGATCCGCGCGCTAACCCTGTTCCCACTCGGTCCGCTGCGCCGCATAGAGCGACGCGTGGGGCTTGCCGTCGAGCGATTTCCGCATCAGCACCTCGACGCGGTCCTCGACGAATCCCTCGCGGGCGTAGAAGGCGTGCGCGATCGGGTTCGTGACGTCGACGCTCAACTCGATGAAGGAGCAGCCCTGGGCGCGCGCGTGTTCGGTGGCGGCATTGAGCAGGGTCCGCCCGATCCCCTGGCCGCGGAAGTCGGGGTGTACCACGAAGCGCCGGATCACGCCGAAGCGCCCGTGCTTGGCCTTCGCCCCGATGAACAGCTCCAGCTTGCCCACCACGCGGCCGTCGACCTCAGCGACCAGGACTGAGCTGGGTTCGTAGGCGTCGTCGTGGTACTCGACGATCAGGTTCTCCTCGTCCCAGCACCATCCGGCCTCCCGGTTGAGCGCCGCCTCGGTCGCGGCGTCTTCGATCCGGCCCGGCCGCACCGTCACGGTTGGTGTCGTCATCGGTCCCGACCCCCTCTCGCTCACAACCCTGGCGCCCTGCGCGCCCGGCGGTGCGGCTCATTCTACCGGCATGGTCCGAAACCAGACACCGTGCGGCGTGTCGGTATATCGGGAAGGGCTGCACTGCCGTATCCGTCGCTCCAACCGGTGGGACCGGACTGGATAGTGCACAGACGCGCCATCCCGCGTATAGTTCCGGGAGGATCAGCGGTTGGAATGTCCGATGGACGGGAGGGGAGTGCGTGAGCACGACCGGTAACTTGGAGGCCGCACGCGAAGCGGTCCTCGCGGCGATCGACGCGGAGCGGGACAACCTGATCGCGCTGTCGAAGTTTATCCACGCCAACCCGGAGGTGGCGCTGCAAGAGGTCAAGTCGAGCGCGGCCTGTGCCGATTTCCTGGCCGAGCGCGGGTTCTCGGTCGAACGTGGCGTGGCCGACCTGCCGACCGCCTTCCACGCCAGCAAGGGTGACGGGCGCCCCCACGTGGGTTATCTGTCGGAATACGACGCCCTGCCGGGTGTCGGGCACGGCTGCGGGCATAACCTGATTGCGATTGCCGGGATTGGAGCCGGGATTGGGCTGGCTGCCGCGTTGCCGCATGTCGGCGGGCGGGTGTCGGTCTTCGGCACCCCGGCCGAAGAAGCGATCGGCGGCAAGGTCATCATGGCCCGCGCGGGTGTCTTCTCCGGGCTGGACGCGGCCATGGGGGCGCACCCGGGCACCAGTGAAGCAGCGGTGCCGTACCTGGAGGGAAGTGGGCAGGCACTGGCCTGCCAGGGCGTGCGGATCGCGTTCCACGGGAAGGCGGCGCACGCGGCGGCCGATCCGCACAACGGCATCAACGCCCTCAACGCCCTGATCGAGACCTTCAACGGGATCAACGCGCTGCGCCAGCACATCAAGGACGAGGCCCGCATCCACGGGATCATCACCCAGGGCGGGCAGGCACCGAACGTCGTGCCTGACTACGCCGAGGGGTCGTTCCTGGTGCGGGCCTCGACCCGCGCCTACATGCAGGAGCTGGTTGACAAGGTCCGCGCCATCGCCGAGGGCGCGGCCTCGATGACCGGTGCGCGGCTCACCTTCGAGCGCTCGGAGGAGCCGTACTACGACATGATCACCAACTACCCCCTGGCGCGGCGGATCAAGAAGCACCTGGACGACCTGGGTCTTCAGCTCCCCGACCCGAAGGTGGAGCCGGGTAAGGGCTCGACCGACTGGGGGAATGTGAGCTATGAGGTGCCCTCGGTGGAGACGAGCTACCCGATCGTCGACCGGGTCATCACCTGGCACTCGAAGGAGGTTGTCGAGGCAGCCGACAGCGAGCTGGGCTACGCCAACACGCTGACGGTGGCCAAGGCACTGGCGCTGGCCGGACTGGATGTGCTGACCGACGCGGCACTGCGCGCCGAGATCGGGCTCGCCTTTGAGCGCGAGCGCGCCGCCCGCGCCTGATCCGACCGCTCGCCAGACCTCAGGCCCCGGTGGTTCGCCGCCGGGGCCTTCATTGTTGCGGGTACATCCATTGCATGCCCCATCCCGGGTGCAGTGAACGGCTATGGGGATGGAGCAATCGTGAGCGACGAGCCGCTGCACGACCAGGAGCACCAGGACGAGCGTCGTGCGGGGGAGCCGAGCGGTGAGGTGAGTCCCTCTGATCCCGTGGCTGGGAGCCGCGAGGTCATGGTGCCGGTCGGGGCCGTGGCGCTGGCCGGGACGCTCACGCTCCCCGATCGGGCACGGGGCATAGTGCTGTTCGCCCACGGGAGTGGCAGTAGCCGGTTCAGCCCGCGTAACCGCTTCGTTGCCGGGGAGCTGCACGCGGCACGGCTGGGCACGCTGCTGATCGACCTGCTGACCCCGGAGGAGGAGGCGATCGACCGGCGCACGCGCGCGCTGCGCTTCGACATCGGCTTGTTGGCGGAGCGGGTCGCCGCCGCGACCGGATGGCTCGGGGAGCAGCGGGAGACGCGCGGCCTCCGGATTGGCTACTTCGGCGCCAGCACCGGGGCTGCGGCCGCGCTGGTCGCCGCGGCGCAGTTGCCGAGCGCAGTCGGGGCGGTCGTCTCGCGCGGCGGCAGGCCGGACCTCGCCCGGGATGCCCTGCGGAGGGTCATCGCGCCGACGCTGCTGATCGTGGGCGGGCAGGATACGGCCGTCATCCCACTCAACGAGGCGGCGCTAGCGTCCTTGCCGGGAGTGAAGCGGCTTGAGACCGTGCCCGGCGCGACACACCTCTTCGAGGAGCCGGGCGCGCTGGAGACGGTCGCACGCCTTGCTCGTGATTGGTTCGTGCGCTACCTGCCTGTGGGTGATGTCGCCTGAGCCACCGGGGTGAGCAGGTCGAGCGGCAGGCGCAGGCTGTTGGGCCCGAGGTCGACCGTGAGGTGTGCGCCGCGATCGATTTCCGCGACGTAGCGCACCTGCGGTGGATCCTCGGCCACGTCTCCGGTGTGCTGAGGGCGGGGACGCAGCAGGACCGCCGCCCGCTGGCTCGGACTCGCTGCGTCGCCTCCGACCTGCACGACGGCGGCGATCTCTCCCTCCACCGGGAGCCAGGCCCGGGCGGTGTCTGCGCCCGCCCTGCCGCCGTGGGCGATGAGCACGCGGACATCTCCGTAGCGCAAGAACACCGCATAGCTGTCCAGGTCTGTGTCAGGCCCGGACCCGACTGCGAGCAGGATCTCCCCGTTGTTCCCCAGGCTGATGCGCTGGGTGCCGGTGAGGTAGCGGTGCTCGATCCCATGGTCGCGAGCGGCGCGCTCCAGCCGGGTCCAGACCGGGGCCTCACCGGGCGTGCCTAATACGGCGACCGACCCGACATCGCCGCGCTCCACGAGCGTGAGTGCACCGAGTGCCAGGCGGTCCTCTGCGGCTGGCACGACGAGCAGGTGCACGTACCGCTGCCACGGCAGCGTTGAACGGTCGACAAACTCGGTCAGCTCGTCCTGCCACTCGCTGCCGCCGACCACCACGGTCCGGCCGTCCACGCGTATGAGGGTGCTGAGGCCGTCCCCGGTATTGCCGACGGTCAGGCGGTTGCCGCCGTCCCACCCGGCTCCGGCCCAGCCGATGCCGACACCAGCCATGATCGCCAGCACGAGGACGAGTGCCGCTGTGCGCCAGGACACGGGAGCGCTCAGCCATCCGGCATGTGGCACTCGCGCTGCTGGCGGTGTGGCGGGCGGCGACGCGGCCATGGCTAGTCGTCGCCGGCGTCGTAGTAGGCGATGGCGATGCTGGACCCGCGCGGCACCCAAGAGCCCCAGGCCAGGGTCGCGCTCACAACACCGCCGTCGGCGAAGTTCTCGCAGTCGAAATCGGGGGCCGACTGCTGGATCTGCTCGCACGTCTGCGGGACCACCGACTCGACGACGAATCCCGCGTTCTCCAGGGCGGCGACGACCTGCGGGTAGGGCTGCCCGAAGGCGTTGGGCACCTGGATCTGGTCGCCGACGCTGATATAGAGCGTGACCGTGCCGCCGTTCGCGACCTGCGACGTCGGTTCGGTGCGGATGACGTTTCCGCGCGGTACGGTCGCGCTGCCCTCCTCGACCTCGTTCACTGTCAACCCGAGCTGCTCCAGTTGCTGGCGGGCCTGGGCCCGTGGCAGACCGGGGATGCCCTGGAGCGAGATGAACTCCGGGCCGATGCTAATCTTGACCAGGATCTCGGACCCCTTCGGGACCGATTCCCCAGCCCGTGGCTCCTGATCGACGATCGTGCCGGGCGGCTCGACGTTGTGGTAGACCCGCTCCTCGACCAGCGTGAACCCGAGGCCGCTGACCGTCTCCTCCACCTGGTCGAGGGTGGAGCCGATCAGCCAGGGCACGGTCGCCATCTCCGGCGTCGGCGAGGGCGTCGGAGTGGCCGTACCGGGCGTTCCCGTCGGGCCTGGCGTGGCAGGGGTTGTCGCCGTGGCGGTGCTCGTTGGCGATGGCTCAGCCGTCGGGCTGGCGGCTGCCGCGGGCACGGTAGCGGTGGCGGTGGGTGTCGGCCGGTTGGACGGGTCAAAGAACCCGAAATCGCCGACATTGAAGACCAGGACTACGAGCCCGACGAGACCGATCAAGATGGCTGAGCCGATGAGCCAGGTGACGCATCCCACATCGTCGCGAAATACCTGGGTCCGTGCAGACGGCGGGGGCGGCGCTCCACGACCGGCCCGGCCGGGAGGGGCGGCAGCGGTGCTCCGGCGGGGCGGCCGGTCGACCGCGGCAGGTGCCGCACTGATCACGCGTGTCGCCTGACTGTCGGCAGTGGCTGCCCGTTCCCAGTTGTCGAGTGCGTCGGCCAGTGCACCGGCGCTCGGATAGCGGTCGGCCGGGTTCTTGGCCAGCGCTCGCAGCACGATCGCTTCGACTTCTGGCGGGATCGCCGGGTTGAACTGGCTCGGCGGCGGCGGGTTGGCGCTCACGTGCTGCATGGCGACGCCGACCGGCGTGTCGGCTTCGAACGGGAGACGCTTGGTGAGCATTTCGTAGAGGACGACGCCGGTGGCGTAAACGTCGGAGGCCGGGGTCGCCTGAGCGCCGCGCGCCTGCTCGGGAGACACGTAGTGGACGGTGCCCATGCCGGTCCCGTCCTCGGTCAAGTTGGCGTCGCTCAAGCCCTTGGCGATACCGAAGTCGACCACCTTCACGTGGCCGTTCTGGTCGACGAGGATGTTCTGGGGCTTGATGTCGCGGTGGACGAGGCCGTGGGCATGGGCGTAGTCGAGCGCTTCGGCTACCTGGCGAATGATGAAAGCGGCGCCGTCGACGGAGAAGGGCCCCTGGCGGCGGATAAGCTCCTTGAGGTTGGGGCCGTCGACGTACTCCATGACGATGTAGCGCGTGTGACCGTCCTGCCCGACGTCGTAGACGTTGGCGATGTGGGGATGAGAGAGACGCGCCGCCGACTGCGCTTCGCGCTCGAACCGCCGGAGGAAGTTGCTGTCAGAGATGTACTGGTCGCGCAGCACCTTGACGGCCACCACCCGGTTGAGGACCAGGTCGTAGCCGCGGTAGACGACCGCCATCCCGCCCTCGCCGATGCGTTCGTCGAGGCGGTAGCGCCCATTCAAGGCCCGTGCTTGCACCAGATGGAACCTCCCCGGCGGCCAATTCTAAGAAGCATGTCGCACACCTGTCAATTCGTCGGATCAGCATGAGCGGCACGGGGGTGCGTGCCGCTGGCGCGGCAATCGTACTACCCCTGGCCCGTGGATTACAGGGCCGTCACGGGTTCCTTCTGGCTCGTACCGCGATCGGGACGCAGATTCGTGGAGCGTGAGTAGAATCCCCGCAGCGCGGGCGGTGTCGACCGCCCGCTCGGGTCCGTCCCGGTTCCCCACGAGGCCAGCGGCCGGGGAATGCGGGTTCGCGCGGATGGTGTAGGGGCAGTAGAGGAGGACTGGTGCAGTCCGAGCGGGTCAATTCAGTCGTCGACCATGGATGCTTCGGTTGTGGGGAGAAGAACCCCATTGGTCTGCGGCTCGCCTTCTACCGGCACGGAGAGGCAGGCGTACGGGGTACCTTCACCCCGGCGCGCGAGCACGAGGGCTACCTCGGCATGACTCACGGAGGCATTCTCTCGACCGTCCTGGACGAGGCGATGAGCTGGGCCGTGCTGGCCGATGGCCGGTTGGCGGTGACGATGCGGATGGAGGTGCGTTTCCGTCGTCCGGTGCCGGTCGAGCAGCCGGTAGAGGTGGTAGCTGAGGTGGTCCGTGACCGGGGCCGCGTGGTCGAGACACGCGGTGAAATCAGGGACGGTGAGGGTACGGTGCTCGTCAGTGCCACGGGAGCTTTCATCCGCGTCTCCGACGAGCAGCAGGCCGAGTGGGAAGCCGTGTACTTCAGAACGGAACGTCCTCAGAATCGTCCAGATAGCTGAGCGCCGTGTCCGGCTCGTCTTGTCCGTCTGGGTCGGACGCTCCGTTGGTGGCCGGAACCCGAAGCCGGGACTCTCGCATCGGGAACCACACCCACGCTTCGTTCGGGCTGGCTGCGCGCAGCACATCGCGGGCGCCGGTAACGCTCGCGTCCAACTGGTCGGCGTAGTGCAGGATCCAGGCTTCGATCGTGGCCGGGCGCACGGCGGCGCCCCACTCGGGCTGGCCGTGGTGGCTCGCGATGAGGTGCAGGAGCCCTGCTCGCCGTTCCTCGTCGATGTCATCCGCCGTCGAGAGGAGTTGTTCGACCATGCGGATGCCACGGACAACGTGACCGAGGAGTCTTGCGTCCGGGTGCACCTGATCCGGCGCGTCGACCGGGTGCAGGCCGACCTTGCCGATATCGTGGAGCAGTGCTCCAGCGATCAGCAGGTCGCGATCGACTGCGCCGTTGTACAACGATGCGGCCGTGTCGCAGATACGCGCGACGTTGACGCTGTGCTCGAGCAGTCCCTCGCGGTAGGCGCCGTGATACTTGGCGCTGGCTGGTGACGTCAGGAAACCGGGGAAGGTGTTGACCGCACGCTTCACCAGGGCGGTTAAGCCGGGGTCGCGGATGCTGTCCGCAAGAGCACAGAACACCGCGCGGTTGTCGTCCCGATAGGGGCCGGGCAGGTAAGGGGTGATGTCGCCATCGTGCTCAGCGCACTCGGTGACGTGCAGTTCGCGTTTCCCCTGATATTCCCTGACGGTGGCCGTTAGATACAGCAACCGTGGGCAGGAGTACTCCTCGCCGTCCACGACGTCCCACTTGACGGCGCGTACCTCACGGCGCTCTAGGTCGCGCAGCCCGAACTCCAGGAACGGTTCGCCGGATTTCTTGTGTCGCCGTTCCACACGGAAGGCGAGCGCGATGCCCTCGACGACCTGCCCCACCACAAGGGTGGCGAAGTCCAGCGCGTAATGTTGCACTGACGTCTACCGCTCCACTTGTCCCACAGTCGGTGTAGGTAGGATATGCGTTGACGTGGCAATCGTCAATCTCGCACTCAAGGCGAGGGATGCCGCGCGCTGGCGCGTCGGTGGCGATTCACCCCACGGTGGCCTGCAGGGCGGAAGCGTTGGGGTCCCGAGCGACCGTCGTGCAGACGTAGACACGACCGATCCCAGTCGGGAGACGCTCGGCGATGGCGTTCGCGACCGCCTGAGCCGGGACGATGGTGAACACCGACGGCCCGGCGCCGCTCGGCAGGACGACCTGCGCGCCCGCCGCGTGAAGCGCGTCGATGGCCCGGCTCACCGCATCCCATTCACGGAGCACGGGCGTGAAGGTGTTGTGCATGAGGTCGGGATCGAGGGTGTCGCCGCGCTCCAGCGCTGCGGCCAGGCGTCGCGTCGCCACGCCGTCGGTGAAATGGTCCGTCGTCAGCGCGCCGTAGAGGGCTGCCGTCTTCGCCGGGATGACGAGATCCGGGGCGACAACGACGAACCAGACGTTCGGCGGCGTGCTCAGGGGGGCCAGGTCGGTGCCGGTCCCGGTGGCCAGTGCCGTCCCGCCGCGGACGAAGAATGGGACGTCGCTGCCCAGTGCCGCGGCGGCGCGTTCGACCTCATTGAGCGGGATGCCGGCCAGGACGGCGAGGGCGCCGAGCAAGGTGCCGGCGTCGCTGCTGCCGCCACCCAGGCCCGCTGCCAGCGGGATGTGCTTCTCCAGCCGAATCTCCGCCCGCAGGCGCACGCCGAACCTGTCCTCAGCCAGCCGGACCGCCCGCCAGAGCAGGTCCGACTCGCGCTCAAGGCCCGCGGGCGGCGTGTAGCGGAGCGCCGGGGCGGGCAACAGGTCGATGGTGTCGAAGAGGCTCACGCTCTGCAGGATCGTGACAACTTCGTGATAGCCGTCGGGCCGCCGGGCCACGACCTCCAGCCCGAGGTTCACCTTGGCCGGTGCGCGCAGGCGGACCGGTGCAGCCAGCTCAATCGACTTCACTCGGATGCGCTCCAAAGCTCCGCTGCATGGCGAGCCACTCCTCCACCGAGAGTGTTTCAGCGCGGCGATCCGGATCGATCCCCGCGGCCGTCAGTCGCTCCTCAACCACGCTCTTCGGGAGGTCCAGCGCATCGGCCAGGGCATTCGCGAGCCGCTTGCGGCGCTGGGAGAACCCGGCCCGGACGAGGGTGAAGAAGGCAGCACGTTCGGCGCCGGACAGGGGCGGATTCGGATTAATATCGAGGCGCAGCACGGCGGAGTCGACGCGCGGGCGCGGCACGAATGCGCCTGGGCCGACGCGGAAGGCGATGCGGGGCACCGCATAGAACTGCACGGCGACCGCGAGAACACTCATCTCTGGAGGGCGGGCGATGATCCGCTCCGCCACCTCACGCTGCACCATGACGACCATGCGTCCGGGGCGGTGGTCGCTTTCCAGGACGTGCTCGATGACCGCCGCCGCGACCGAGTACGGGAGGTTTGCGACCACGTGGTAGGGTCGCTTCCCGACGAGTTCGGCGAGATCCAGGTCGAGGATGTCGCCCTCGACGATGCGCACGTTCTCTGCATCGAGCGACTCGCGCAGGTGGTCCGCGAGGCGCGTGTCGAGTTCAACGGCGATCACCGTGCCCGCGCGGCGCGCCAGCTCACGGGTGAGGATGCCAAGGCCGGGGCCGACCTCGACCACGAGGTCGTCGGGACCAAGGTCGGCAACCTCCGCGATGCGCTGGACGATCCGGGTGTCGTGCAGGAAGTTCTGGCCGAGCGCCTTGCTTGGCCGGACGCCGATCTCCTCCAGCAGGTCGCGGAACGTGGGCTCCGTGCGCTCACGCTCTCTCCGCTGCCGGGAGCGCTCCCGCCGCCGCACACGCCCCTCCATCCCACTCAGGGCTGCAGGACGAGCCCTTGCCCCTCCTCGACCGAGCCCACCCGCCAGAGCGGCTCACCGGCCGCGGCGAACGCCTGCTCCAGTGCCTGCGCCCGGTCGCTCGGAACCGCGATCAGCAGACCGCCCGATGTCTCAGGGTCGAACAGGAGGTCGAGCGTCGTCTGCGGGATGCCTGGCGTGACCTCGAGGATGCTCTCCGGCCCGTCGCCGTAGAAGGCCTGGTTGCGCCGGGCCCCGCCAGGGAGCCTGCCCTCCGCGGCGTAGCGCTCGGCGCCGGGGAGCCACGGCATCTGCCCCGCCGACAGGACAAGGCGCACGCCGCTCTTCTGCGCGACCTCGGTTGCGTGGCCGATCATCCCGAAGCCGGTGATGTCGGTGCAGGCGTTGACCCCAACCTCCTGCATCAAGGCAGCGGCGGTTCGATTGAGCTTCAACATCGACGCCACGGCCGCGTCCACGTCGGCAGGGTCGGCCGCACCGGCCTTGAGCGCAGTGGTGATGACGCCGGTACCGAGCGGCTTCGTGAGGTAGAGCACATCGCCCGGTCGGGCGCCGGCCTTGGTTACGACCCGATCGGGATGGATGGTGCCGGTAACGACGAGGCCGTACTTCGGCTCATTGTCGGTAACGGTGTGCCCTCCGGCGATGACCACCCCGGCCTCGGCAGCTTTGTCGGCGCCCCCCTGGAAGATGCGCTGCAGGACGTCCAGCGGCAGGTTGTCGGGGAAACCTGCGATGTTCAGCGCGAACAGCGGCGTACCCCCCATGGCGTAGACGTCGCTCATGGAGTTGGCTGCAGCGATAGCGCCGTACACGTACGGGTCGTCGACCACCGGCGTGAAGAAGTCGACCGTCTGGATCAAGGCAAGGTCGTCGCTCAGGCGATAGACGGCCGCGTCATCGCTGGTCTGGAGCCCGACGATCAGATTGGGGTCACTGAGCTGAGTGAGCGGACGCAGCACCTGCGCCAGGGCCTCTGGGCCCATTTTGGACGCTCAACCAGCGCAGCTCGCCAGTGTCGTGAGGCGAATCTCATCGCGAGACTGCACTGTCGCTTTCCTTCCAGGACCCTGACAACGCGGGTCATCGCCCGGTGTTCGGCACGGTGCCGAACCGCATGGCCCGATCATAGCCAACGCGCGTGACCGGCTCAACCTTCCCGGCCGTCGTCGTGGAGTGGTACCGATCGTGCTGGCCTGGCAGCGACACCCGGCAGTGGCCGGGACCGGTCCGAACGTTCTGGCAACGGAGGTGGGTGGACCATGATGACCGTGATCACCGAGACAACCCTCAAGCCGGGCCAGGAGCAGGAATGGGACCGAGCTTTCGAGGAACGGATAGGCGCCGCGAAGAGCCAGCCGGGCTGGGTCGACGCGCAGTTGCTCATCCCCGAGGATGAGCCGAACAAGCGCATCGTGGTCGGCACCTGGCGTTCCCGCGACGACTGGGAGCGCTGGCACCAGACATCGACCTTTCAGCAGACGCGCGAGCCCATGAACCGATCGACCGCCGATGACGGCCGGCCCGAGTGGCACCAGGTCCGGGCGCATGAGGCGATGGAGGCCTGAGCCGGCCGCTTCCCCCAGCCGCTATCCAGCGTGAGCCGGATGCCGTCGATTGCCCCCGTCGCTGCACCTGCGTAGAATGGCGCGCGCCGCGCAGGAGCCGGCGCGGCCTGTGCATCGGGGTGAACAGAGCGGAGGCGTGGATGGCCGGGTTGAGCACCGCGGAGCTGGTCGATATCGCGCTGGAAATGGCGGAGATGCGAACCTTGCCCGCCGACAGCGCGGTCTACGTCGAGGGCACTGACCTCAAGCGCGTGATGATGGGCATCGACATCGGCCCGGCCGAGCTGCTCCTGGCGCGGCAGTTGGGCTGCGATGGGGTGATCGCCCATCACCCGGCCGGCGGCAGCGCAACGCTCAACTTCCCTGAGGTCCTCACGCGCCATGTCGAACTGATGGTGGAGCACGGCGTACCGGCCACCGCGGCGCGGGACGCCATCCAAGGGCTGCTCACCCGCTCGCTGCTCCGCGCGCAGAGCGCCAACCACGATCACACGCCGTCGGTCGCCCGTCTCCTGGAGATGCCGTTCCTCAACATCCACCTGCCGCTGGACGAGGTCGGACGGCGGATCATGGTCAAGACCATCCAGGAGGCGGTGGAGCCGCTGGGGGACGAGGCGCGGGTGCAGGACGCGATCGACGCGCTGATGACGCTGCCGGAATTCGCCGGTGCGGCGACGCGGATCATGGTCCCGGTCGGCGCGGTGGATCAGCCGCTGGGGAAGATCGCGGTCGTGCACGGGGCGGGGACCAACGGCGGGTACGCCGTGGCCCGCGCCTACTTTGACCACGGCGTGCGGACTGTCCTCTACATCCACATCGCCCCCGAAGAGGCGGAGCGCCTGCGCCGCGAAGGGGGCGGGAACCTCATCGTCACCGGTCACATCGCCAGCGACCTCGTCGGCATCAACCGCTACGTCCAGGCGCTGGAGGAGCGGGGCGTCGAAGTCGTGCGCATGAGCGGGCTGTGAGACGTGGTGCGTGTTCCGTGTTGCGTGGTCCGTGCTCCGTGGCCCGTCGCAGCGGTGATTCACCCGCTACCGACTGCGCGACACGGACCACGCAACACGGAACACGCACTACGCTTCACTCATCCCGCTCGCGCTGGAGTCCGCGGATGAACGCCGTGAGGAGCCGGTGGTAGGACTCGTCGACGTCCACGGGGAGGCCGAAGCCACCGGCCAGCTCCAGCGAGACGAAGCCGTGCATAAGGCTCCGCAGCCCGCGAATGGCGTGGATCTGGTCCTCGGGTGAGAGCTGGTATGGCTCGAGCACCAGTCTCAGGACATCCAGGATCTCCTCGCTGGCATCGATCAGCGCCTGATGATCCGGGTCCGGTGCGCGCAGCGAGGCCTGGTAGAGCCGGGGATGCTCGTGCGCGAACTGCCGGTAGGCGTGCCCGATGGCAAGGATGGCATCCTCCCCAGTGCGGCCGATCGCCGCGCGCGCGATGCGGGCGCCGAGCTCTCGTACTGCGAAGACGGCCAGTCCGCGGCGCAGGTCGTCCTGACCGTCGATGTGGTTGTAGAGGGACGGCGTGCGCACCCCTAGCGCCGCGGCGATCTGGCTGAGCGTCACCTCCCACCCGTCCGCTTCGTCCAGCAGGTCGGCGGCGGTTCGGACGATGAGGTCGCGGCTCAGTCCGGGTCTAGGCGCCATGCGGAACCCCGCCCGCCAGTTTGCGCTGGGCTACCGCGATTGCGCGGTCCATGGCCGCCAGGGGGTCTTCCAGCACGGGACCGTGTCCGGTCGCCAGCCGCGACGGCTCCAGCGAGCGCAGGAGCCGCGCCGAGTCAAGGGCCGCCTCCTTGTCCCAGGTAAAGAGCGAAGGGAACGGAAACGTCGGGACGATCGTGCCCGCGACCGCGACATCGCCTCGCGTTTGGAAAGCGTCACCGGCGATGAGCGTGCGGTCACGCGTGTCAAGGAACGCGACCTGATCCGGCGCGTGCCCTGGGGCGGCGACCACCTGCAGCGAGCCCACCCGGTCTCCCGGCTCGATGGTGTGCGTCGGCCGGGTCACGCGGCGCGGCCACCTGCCGGGGATGGTGACGTGTTCACCGTCGATTTCGAGTGTCCTTTCGCCGCGGAGCAGCCGGGCGCTGCGGTCGGTCATCAGCACCTCGGCAGCGGGCAGCGCGCCGCGGAGCTGGTCGAGCGCGCCCACGTGGTCGGAGTGCGCGTGCGTGAGCACGATGCGGCGGATGGTCGCGCCAAGCGCGGTCGCGGCGGCCAGGATGCCCGGTCCACTGCCGTTCGCTCCGGTATCGATCAGTGTGAAGCCGTCGTCCTCGCGGACCAGATAAACGTTGACCGGGAACAGGAGAGGCCAGCGGGTCACCTGGATGAGGTAGTCGCCATGGGTTGTGACCTTCATGCTCGTTCCCTTCCGGGGGATAGGCGGGACGCCTCGCTCCCGCTACGGGGCTAATACACATCAATCATAAACTAATGAGATTAGTTTCGCAACCCCCGGGGACGACGAAGCGGGCGTCGCAGTGACGCCCGCCTCTGTCGTGGTCTCCTAGCTTGTTCCTGTGGCCAGGTGGCTGGCTCGGCTAACCTCCCAGGACGCGCGTGATGCGCTCCAGGGAGCGCTCGATGATGTCGTCGGAGTTGGCGAAGCTCAGGCGGATGTGGTTTGCGCTGACCTCGCCGAACGCATCGCCTGGGGTCACGCCGACCCGCGCCTCGTCGATCAGCAGGCGCGCCACTTCCTGGCCGGTCATCCCGGTGCCGCTCACGTCGGCGAAGGCGTAGAAGGCGCCCTCCGGCAGCGGGCAGTGCACGCCCTTGATCGCGCTCAGGCCGGAGGAGATCAGGCGGCGACGGCGGTCCCAGGCCTCGACCATCGTGTCGATGAAGCCCTGCGGGCCCTCCAGTGCCGCGACGGCGCCGTACTGGGCGAACGACGTGGCGCAGGTGACCGAGTGGCTGTGGATCTTCGCCACCTGCTTGATGATCGGTGCGGGCGCGGCCAGATAGCCGAGTCGCCAGCCGGTCATCGCGTAGGCCTTAGAGAAGCCGTTGACGGTGATGGTACGCTCGGCCATCCCCGGCAGTGTCGCGATGCTGATGTGCTGGTGGTGGTCGTAGACGATCTTCTCGTAGATCTCATCCGAGATGACGATCAGGTCGCGCTCCTGCGCGATGGCGGCCACCACTTCCAGCTCCTCGCGGGTCAGGACGCGCCCGGTCGGGTTGTTGGGGCTGTTCACGATGAGCACCCGGGCGTTCGGCGTGAGGTGCGGCTCGATGACCTCGCGGGTGATGCGGTAGTTGTCGGCGGGATCGAGCGGGATGCGGGCGATCCCGGCGCCGGCGATCGTGGTCATCGGTTCATAGGAAACCCAGCCGGGGTCGAACATGACCACATCGTCGCCGGGTCCGACCAGGGCGAGGATGGCGGAGAAGAGGGCGGACTTCCCGCCGGGCGTCACGATGATCTGGCTGGGGTCGACGTCGATCCCGTTCTCGTCGCGGAGCTTACGGGCGATGGCCTGGCGCAGCGGGAGGATGCCGGCGCTGGCGACGTAGTGCGTCTCGCCGCGAGCCATGGCTTCGGCCGCGGCGCGGCAGATGTGCTCGGGGGTGGCGAAGTCCGGGTCGCCGCCGCCCAGGTCGAGGACATCGTGGCCCTCCTGCCGGAGCGCTCGGACGCGATCGGAGACGGCGATCGTCGGTGAGGGCTGCATACTGGTGACACGGGCTGCGAAGTGGTACGTCACGCTCGATCCTCCTCCAGGTTCAACGCACGGCCGGCGTCCACTGCGTCCGGCACCGGCACAGGGACTGGAACGCGTCGATTATGCCGCATCGGGGGCCGGTGCGTACCCTCCTTCCGGGCCAAGATCAAGGAGTGCTGACGGCCGATCACAACCCAGTTTCCCGAGGTGCACGCGGAGGGCGAGATCAGGTGGGGTGGCGTTTCTCCGAGGGATTGACCCGGGTGTCGGCGTGGACGACACATTGCCCCTTGCAGGTTTCACACGTCTTGGCTAAGATACGCTCAGTTAGCACTCACGAGTCGAGAGTGCTAAACTGGAGACGCAGGAACAGGGCGGCGGCGCGACCCGCCGCGTTCGTCAGAGGGAGGTACCTCGAGGATGGCGAGTGTGAAAACGCAGGTCCGGCCGCTCGGGGACCGGGTCCTTGTGCGCCCGGTGCAGCGTGAGGAAGTGACCAAGAGTGGGATCGTCCTTCCGGATACGGCCAAGGAGAAGCCGCAGCGCGGTGAGGTGCTGGCGGTGGGTCCGGGCCGGTTCGACGAGGACGGCGAGAAGCGCATTCCGTTGGACGTCAAGGTCGGCGACCACGTCCTGTTCGCGAAGTATGCGGGCACTGAGCTGAAGATCGACGACGAGGAGCTGCTGATCCTCAGCGAGAAGGACATCCTGGCGGTCGTTGAGTAACGGGCTGCCTGATCGGCGTGAGTAGCTTTCGCGGCAATCCGCGAGGGAGGGTAAGAGACGTGGCCAAGATTCTTGAGTTCAACGAGCAGGCGCGTCAGTCCCTGAAAGAGGGGATCGACACGCTTGCCAACGCCGTCAAGACGACGCTTGGCCCGAAGGGCCGCAACGTAGCGCTTGACAAGAAGTTCGGCGCCCCGACCGTTACCCACGACGGCGTGACCGTCGCCAAGGAGATCGAGCTGGAAGATCCCTTCGCCAACATGGGTGCCCAGCTCCTGAAGGAAGCGGCCACCAAGACCAACGACGTGGCCGGTGACGGGACCACCACCGCGACCGTGCTGGCGCAGGCGATTGTCCACGAGGGTCTGCGGAACGTCGCTGCTGGTGCCAACGCCATGATGCTCAAGCAGGGCATCGACCTGGCGTCCGAGAAGGTCGTCGAGGCCCTGAAGGGCATGGCCAAGGAGGTCCGCGGCAAGGAGGACATCGCCCAGGTCGCGTCCATCTCCGCGGCGGATCAGGAGATCGGTAACCTGATCGCCGATGTGATGGAGAAGGTCGGCAAGGACGGTGTCATCACCGTCGAGGAGTCCAAGGGCCTTGCCTTCGAGACCGAGTACACCGAAGGCATGCAGATCGACCGCGGCTACATCTCGCCCTACTTCGTCACCAACACCGAGCGGATGGAGGCCGTGCTCGAGGATCCGTACATCCTCATCACCGATAAGAAGATCTCGGCGGTCTCCGACATCCTGCCGGTGCTGGAGCAGGCGCTGCAGGTCACCAAGAACTTCATGATCATCGCCGAGGATGTCGATGGTGAGGCGCTGGCGACCCTGGTCGTCAACAAGCTGCGCGGCACCATCAACTGCCTCGCGGTCAAGGCGCCGGGCTTCGGTGATCGCCGCAAGGAGATGCTGCGTGACATCGCGATCCTGACCGGCGGCCAGGTGATCTCCGAGGAGGTCGGCCGGCGGCTCGACAGCACCACGGTCCAGGATCTCGGTCGCGCTCGCCGCGTCGTGGCCACCAAGGACGAGACGACGATCGTCGAGGGTCACGGCAAGGAAGAGGACATCAAGGGCCGCATCGAGCAGATCAAGGCCCAGATCGAGCAGACCACCAGCGACTTCGACCGCGAGAAGCTGCAGGAGCGGCTGGCGAAGCTGGCCGGTGGCGTGGCCGTCATCAAGGTCGGTGCCGCGACCGAGACCGAGCTGAAGGAGAAGAAGCATCGGGTCGAGGACGCGCTCAGCGCGACCCGCGCCGCGGTCGAGGAGGGCATCGTCCCGGGTGGCGGTGTGGCGCTCCTCAAGGCGGCCGAGGCGCTCGACAGCATCGAGGCCGAGGGTGACGTCCTCACCGGCGTCAAGATCGTCAAGCGGGCGCTGGAGGAGCCGCTGCGCGGCATCGTGGCGAACGCTGGGCTCGACGGCTCGGTCGTCGTCCAGAACGTCCGCCGGCTGCAGCAGGAGAAGAACTCTCCGACCATCGGCTACGACGTGATCCGCAACGACTACGGCGACATGCTCGAGTGGGGCATCATCGACCCGGTCAAGGTGACGCGCTCCGCGGTGGAGAACGCGGCCTCGATCGCCTCGATGATCCTGACCACCGAGGCGCTGATCACGGACAAGCCGGAGGAGCAGAAGGCGCCGGCGATGCCGGGCGGCATGGACTACTAATCGCCTGCCCGACGGCAACGTCAGGCAATAAGAGCGGGGGCGCGAATGTTCGCGCCCCCGCTTTGTGCTTGCCTCTGATGCGCATCCGGCAGCTTCCCGTATCCAGGTGATGCGTTCGTCACCTGCGTCACCGGAACCAACGCAGCGCCCGGACGACGTCGGAGTAGTCGTCGGTCCAGACGCGGGTACCCGGCTGGGCAGGAAGCGGTTGCCAGCGAGGGTCGGTCGCCAGGGGGCCAGGATCAGGACGGCGGGCTACTCGATCACCGAGGTGAAGACGAGCGGCGCGACCAGCGTGTTGAACAATCCGCCCAGCATGCCGCGCGCCACGTGGCTCACGGCGTCTTGCGCCTGCGTGACGAGCGCCAGGGCGAGGAGTGGTGGGAGGGCCACACCGCTCACGCGTGCTGCGGCGGGGCCGTGCCGTGAGAAGGCCACGCGTAGGTATAGCCGAGCAACAGGAGCGTCTGGAACACGACGACCGAGGTATTCCAGACCGATGGACTCCTCCCGTAGCGTGGGAGTGCCATCTTGGCGATCATCGGCTCGACGAAGAAGATGAGCCCGGCGCCGAGCAGAATCACACCGCCGAAAGCCGCGAGCACCAGGCCCCCGGCGGTCCGCGCCCGTGCCACCGGTCGCTCGCTGAGGCCAACCATACCCTGCGCCAGGGCGGTGTCGGTCATGCTGTGCGCCCTTTGCCTCTCCGTGTCGGTCGTCGATGGGCTACCCCGATACTACGAGTCGGCGTGAGGGAGACGAGTGAGCCATGGGTTCCGAAAGTCGCGAGGCGGTCATCCGGTCTGGACCCGTTGACCGAACCGCCGCTCCGGCGTAGCATGGCGCGCACGCAGGACCGTGAGAGTGGCGAGAGGCTTACGGGGGAGGTCGCGATGAGCAGCGGCAGCCGACGAGGTGGGAACGTTTACCGGGAGCCGGGGTCGGCCGCGGCGGACCTGTTCGAGCGGGCACGCAGGGTGCTCCCTGGAGGCAACACCCGCACAACCGTCTACAGCGCGCCCTACCCGCCCTACGCGGCCCGGGGCCGTGGCGCGGTTATCGTCGATGCCGACGGGGAGGAACGGCTCGACTTCGTCAACAACTACACCGCGCTCATCCACGGCCACGCCGACCCGGACATCAACGAGGCGGTCATCCGCCAGCTCGCGGACGGTGTGGCCTTCGCGATGCCGACCGAGCACGAGATCGCCCTCGCGGAGCTGCTCACGGAGCGCGTGCCGTCGCTGCAGCAGGTGCGCTTCACCAACTCGGGCACCGAGGCGGTGATGATGGCGATCAAGGCGGCGCGGGCTTACACGGGTCGGCCGCGGATCGCGAAGTTCGACGGCTGCTACCACGGTTCCTACGACTTCGCAGAGGTGAGCACGCAGTCCAGTGGGAAACCCGGGGAAGACGGGTTCCCTGTGGCGACGCCGTACACCGGCGGCACACCTCAGGCAGTGCTGGACTCGGTGGTGGTCCTCCCCTTCAACGACATCGACGGGACCGAGCGGCTGATCGAGCAGCACCGGGACGAGCTGGCGGCGGTGCTGATCGACCCGAACCCGCGCAGCCTCGGGCTGTACCCGGCCGAACCGGCATTCCTCCAGCGGCTGCGAGAGATCACTCGTGCCTACGGCATCGTGCTGATCTTCGACGAGGTCATCTCGCTCCGCTCGGACTACGGCGGGATGCAGTCGGTGCTCGGGGTGACTCCGGACCTGACGGCGATGGGGAAGATCATCGGCGGTGGCTTCCCGGTTGGGGCAGTAGGAGGCTCGGCCGAGGTGATGTCGGTCTTCGACCCAACCGGCGGACCGCCGCGGGCGCCGCACGGGGGGACGTTCAATGCCAACCCAGTGACGATGGTCGCCGGGTTGACGGCGATGCGCAAGCTGACATCTGCCGAGTTCGACCGGCTCGCTACCCTGGGGCAACAGTTACGGGCGGGCGTCGAGGAGGTGCTGCGCGAGGCTGGCGTGCCGGGACAGGTGACGGGATACGGCTCGCTCTTCCACATCCACCTGCACCAGCGACCGCTCGCGGATTACCGCAACAGCGTCCTCTCGGCACAGGAGCGCGCTTTCGTCGGGCGCGTCCACGAGGCGCTGATGGGACGCGGCATCTTCATCACCCCGGCGCTGTTCGGTTGCCTCTCGACGCCGATGGGCGTGCCGGAGGTGGAGGCGTTCGTGGACGCCTTCGCCGCCGCACTCCAGGACGCGCGGGGGTAACACCGGCCGCCGACTCAGCCTCCTCCGTAGAGCGCTCCTGACCAGCCTCCGCCAGGGCCGTATAATCGCGGCGGCCGCTGGAGGGGAAGGAGCGCAATGAGCCAGCCTGCGGCGCGGCTGCTCTACGTCGGCACCTACGAGCGAGACTATCCGCGCAACGCGCTGACGATCGCGGCGCTGCGCCGGGCGGGGTTCGACGTGGAGGAGATTCACGTCCCGGTCTTCGAGCGGACGCGCGACAAGACCGGGGGATTTCTCCGGCCAGGCTCGCTGGTCCGGCTCGGGGCGCGGTTGGTGCTGGCCTACACGCGGCTCGCGCTGCGGCTGATACGACGACTTCCGCACGCTGATGCGGCGATCTTCGGGTACATCGGACAGGGCGACGTGCTGGCGCTGGCGCCGCTGACGCGGCTCCGCGGGCGCCCCGTCGTATTCAACCCTCTGGTGACGCTAACCGACACGCTGGTCGAGGATCGCGAACTGGTGCGGGCCGGAACCCTTCCGGCGCGGGCGATCGCCGCGCTGGATTGGGCCGCACTGCGATGCGCCGACCTGATACTCGTCGATACGCCGCAGAACGCGGACTACCTCGTCAGCCGATTCGGCGTGTCCCCGGCGCGGGTCACGGTGGTGCCGGTGGGCGCCGACGACCGGCTCTTCCAGCCGCGCGAGATGGCTGGGACGCCTGCTGGTCCGCTCCGTGTGTTGTTCTACGGGAAGTACACGCCGCTGCACGGCGTCCCAACGATTGTCGAAGCAGCGGCGCGGTTGCGCGGCGAGGACGTTCGGTTCGAGATGATCGGCGTCGGACAGCTCGCAGCCGAGACGCGAGCGTTGGCCAAGCGCCTGGGATTGGACTCGATCGACTTCCACGACTGGGTGCCGTTTGCAGAGCTGCCCGAGCGCATCGCGGCAGCGGACGTGGTCCTCGGGATCTTCGGAGACACCGACAAGGCCGCGCGGGTGGTGCCGAACAAAGTCTTTCAGGCGATGGCGATGGGTGCCGCGATCGTGACGCGGGACAGCCCGGCTGTTCGCGAGGTATTGCAGCACGACGTATCCGCGCTGCTCGTCCCTCCCGCCGATCCCGAGGCGTTGGCCGACGCGATCCGCACACTGCGCGATCCGGGTCGGCGACGAACCATCGGCGCGGGTGCGCGGGCCGCGTTCCTGGCCACGGGGAGCATCGATGCGCTGGCGGATCGCCTGCGTGCGGTGCTGCGACCGGTGTTGGCCCAGCGGAAGCCGCGGGCGGTGGTGCGGGAGCGGGAGGCATGAGCGGTGAGGCAACGCGGGCAGCCGGTGGGCCGCGCCCGCGCTGGCGATCGCTTTTGCTGGTGTGGGGCCCGCTCACTGTGGCGCTCCTGGCTCTGGTGGCCAGCGGGCAGGCGGGGGCCGTCGCACGGGCCATCGGCGACGCCCGGGTCGGGCCGCTGCTGGCGCTGTTGGGGGTAGGAGTGGCACTCCCGGTCGTCCACGCGAGACGCTGGCAGACGATGCTACGCTCCGTTGCGGCCGAAGTCCCGCTGCCCCACGCAGTGGAGATGACCGTGACCGCTTCGCTGGTGAACTATGCAGTGCCCGGCTACGCCGGCTCGCCGGTCAAGGGAGTGCTCGCCCGCCAGCTCCACGACGTCGGTTTCGGTCGCTCGTTGCCGACGCTGGCCGCGGAGCAGGTGTTGGACGCGGCGGCGCTGACACTCGGCGCGGCGGCCGGGCTGGCACTGGCGGGTCCATCCGCGCTCGCCTGGGTCGGTGAGCTGGACGGCCCGTCGTGGCCGGCGGTGCTTACGGGTGGAGCGGTCGCGCTGGGCGGAGTGGGAGCCGCTGTCCTGGTCGTGCGCCGCTACGCCGCGCGGTTTGTGGAGCGCGTGGTGGCGAGCGGGCGGATGCTCGCCGCCGACCGTGGCCGCTGGGTGCCGGTGCTATTGCTGACGGTGGCTTACTGGGGCCTGAACATCGCCGCGGTGTGGCTCGGTGCTCGGGCGGTCGGGCTGACGCTTGGCCCGGTGGCGCTGCTGCTTCTGGCGAACGTGCCACTCCTGGTCGGGCTGGCCTCGCCGCTGCCGGGCGGCCTCGGCCTACGTGAGGGGGCGATGGCGGGAATCGCAGGAGTGATCGGGGTACCGGTGGCGGCCATCGTGGCGGCGGCGGTGCTGCACCGGGGGGTGCTGGTGGCGGCGCTGCCGCTCGCGCTCGGGGGCGCCCGGCTGGCACGGGGGTATGGACGGTGGCGGTGACGGCGAGCGCGTGGCGCCGGCTGCCGCGCCCGGCGACCCGGCAGATCGCCCCCGGACTGGCCGCGATCTGGGCGGCGGGCATCCTCATTCGCCTGGTGCTGGCGCCGTTCACGGTGCACTTGGACCTGTACCACGTCTACTCGCGCGCGGCTCAGGCGGCCTACCATGGCGAGTGGTTCGTCTGGACGAGCCAGCTCGCCATCCAGACGGTGCACAACATCTGGCTCTTCCTCGTCAAGCCGCTGCTGCCGGGGGCCGAGACGATCTGGTCGCCCACCGCGGCGGTGTTCGGACTCGGGGCGCAACCCTCGGAGTTCCGTGATCTGTTTCTGGGGTATCCGCACCTGTTCCGGGCGCTCCTGCTTCTCAAGCTGCCGTATCTCGTCGCGGACCTTGGGACCGGTTATCTCCTGACCCGCCTGGTGGTGCCTGAGCGCCGACGGCGTGTGCTGGCGCTCTGGCTGCTCAACCCGATCGTGCTCTACACCAGCGCGGTCTTCGGGCGGCATGACAGCATCGCCGTGCTCCTGGTCGTCGCGTCGCTCGTCGCGGCGGCCCAGGGGAGGCGCTACCTCGGCCTGGGACTGCTGGGGCTGGGCGCTGTGACCCGCTTCTTCCCGTTCTTTCTGGCGCCGTTCTTTGTCCTGGCCTATCGGCGGTCGAAGCGCGACCTTGCGCTCTTCGCGGGTGGGCTGGCTGGAGTCTGGCTGGCGGTCGAGGTGACCGCGCTGGCCGCCACCGGTAGCAGCCCGACGCTGACCCTGCTGTCGCGCTACCAGCATGTCGACTACCTGACCGATCTCGTCCTGCCACTCCGCTTCGGCGACCGGCTCTTCGTCTTCCCGCTGGCGTACGGGCTCTTCCTGCTCTGGTTCTTCGAGCGCAGCGACCGCGGCGCGCGGGGCACGGACGCCTACGTCGCGGCCGGGGCAGCCATGTTTCTGGGGATGTTCGCGCTCACGTTCTTCCATCCGCCGTACGCAATCTGGCTCGTGCCCTTCCTGGCGCTGACGATCGACCGTGATGGCCGGCTGATCGCCTACCACCTGGCGCAGGCGGCGCTCTTGATCCTGTTCGCACTGCACTGGGACACCCAGATGACGACCGACCTGTTCCTGCCGCTCGACCCGGACGGCGTGGCCGCGCTGCCGAACCCGCGGACGGTGTTGGCAGCGCAGGTGCCGGTGCCACTCTTCCTGGGCGTCGTGCGCAGCCTGTTCGACGCGCTCGCGCTGTGGATGGCGTACCGCATCGTCCGCGAGCGGCTGTGCAGGGCTGAGCAGGAGGTGTCGCTCGGTCCCGACGGGGAGGCGGGCGGTCATGGCGCGTAGGTGGAGCGTGCATTCTCGCTTGCCGCGGTGGCAGGTGCCTCGGGCCACAGCCACCGGGCGGGACATGCTCCGGCGGTGTGCTGCGGGCGCGGTGCTGCTGCTCATGTCTTGGCTCCTCGCGGGGTGCCGGGTCGAGCACCTGCTGACGGCCGAGTTGCCCGGCGCGGCGGGAAGCCTGATGGTCGGAGGCACGGTGAGCCAGGTGTTCCTGTCGCCGAGCGACGGCCTGGATCGGGTCAGCCTGGGCGTAGTGCCGCCGGGCCCCACGGTCCGCCGTGCGGTGGACAGCCTCGCCAGCGGCGCGACGCTGGAGATTCACTACGCGCCGGAGGCCGATCCGGGGTACCCCGACGGGCACTTCCATGACTGGCCCGCCGAACACGCCTGGCTCGGAGAGCTGGTGGGCGATCGGGAGATCGGGCAGACGTTTGTGTCGCGCTACCCGAACCTGGATGGGATCACGCTGAGGGTGGCCACCTTTGGTGCCGACCTGAGTCCGGGCGAGGGGCAACTGCGGGAGGGCCCGGCGGTGCCGGTGCGGCGCCTACCGGTCGACGGCGAGCGGGTCATCGAGCTGCCGGGTGGGAGCACCGTGTGGGTCGAAGGGAGCGCCGAGGGCTGGGCGCAGGTGCGCTTGGAGGACGGGCAGGTGGGCTACGTCGAGCTGTCCCAGTTCAGCCGGCTCCCGGCACCCAGCCGCGTTAATGACCGTGACGTGGTGCTACACCTGTACCGTGAGGGAGAGGCGGAACCGATCCGGACGGCGACGATCAACGCCAGTGAGATGCACGACAACAGTCACGTGACCTTCCGCTTCGAGCCGCTGCCCGACTCCATGGGCGTCCGTTACCGCTTTACCGTCGCGTCGCCCGAGTCCACGCCGGGAAACGCTGTCACCTTCCGCTATGCGGAGGGAGATGTCTATCCGGATGGGACGCGCCTCGAAGGTGGCGATCCGGTCGAAGGCGACCTGATCTTCCGCCCGGCGTACTCAGAGGGCGAGCCGCTCGTCCAGGTCGACCTCGACCGCGCGGTGCTGTCCGGGCAGACGCAGGCGCTGGAGGCTTCATTCGCGCCGGTGCCGGACACCGCGAGCCGCGCCCTGCGGCTGGTCGTCCGGGCGGGGCACGCGCCCTTGCCCGTGACCTGGACGGAGCAGCTCCCCGAGGGGGGCCACCAATTGCAGCTCTCGGGCGGCCAGGAAGGACCGCCGGGTGCCCTGGTGTTCAATGTCGGGTACCGGGCCGACCTCGACGTGGGGGCGCTGGTAGCCGGGGTCGTGCACCACGTCGGACGGGCAGCGCGGCACGATCCCGCCTTCTTCGCACTGTACGGCGTTGCGCTGGTGGGGACCGGCGGCTGGCTCGGCTGGGCGGCATGGAGGTGGCGGGATGGTCGTTGATCGGTCTGAGCGGTCGTGCCTGCTCTGCGGTGCCCGGTTTACCGGCCGCGCCTTCCTCTGCCGAAGCTGCGCCGACGCCTACCGCCACGGACCGATCCCGGCGGAGGTACGGCGGCGCTTCTACGAGGCGATCGACCGTGTCTACCCCACCTGGTCGAATACCTATGAGGAGTACAACCCTCCCGTCGGGCTGCTCGCGTTCCTGGCGACGCTGCCGCGGACGGTGCGGGTGCTGGAGATCGGAGCCGGAGGCGGCTTCGCGCTGCGGGCCATGGAGCGGATGGGGTTCAGACGGCTGGTCGGGCTGGACCTCACAGCGACCAGCCTTGCTGAGGCCCGGCGGCGTGTGCCGGGCGCGCGGTTGATCGCGGCCGACGCCGAGCGGCTGCCGCTGGGGGACGGCAGCGTGGACGTGGTGCTGTCGAGTGACCTGCTAGAGCACCTGCCAGATGTGGACGGGCACCTGGCCGAGGTCGCGCGGGTGCTGCGGCCGGGTGGCCACTACCTGATCAAGACGCCGAACCGCCGTCCAGCCGAGGCGTACTACCGCCTGCGGGGGCTGTACGACTACCACTTCTGGCACCCGTCGATGTGCACGCCGGGCGAGCTAGTGCGCAGGCTGGCGCGGCAGGGGTTTGAATGCACCTTCGTGTCGCCCGCGAGGCTCACGCAGGCGCAGGTGCGGAAGATCCCCGTGGCGCGCCTGCGCCCCCTGGCAGCGCAGGTACCGATCGGCTGGCTGCCTAACGGACTGCGGCCGCACCTGGAGGTAGTGGCGACGCGGCGGTGAGAGTGGCGCGGCCAGGGTTCAACGGCTATGCTGGCAGCGCCCGAACGCGAGACCGGTGAACGCACGAGGAGGAGGTCGTTTCGTGACGCGAGGCGAGGGAACGCGGCGCGCCGTGGTGATGGCGCGCGAGGGGATGGTGGCGACGGCCCACCCGCTGGCGACGGCGGCGGGGCTGGACGTCCTGCGACGGGGCGGCAACGCCATGGACGCGGCGATCGCCGCGGCGCTCGTGACCGGGGTGACGCTCCCGGCGATGTGCGGGCTCGGCGGCGACGCTTTCATGATCTACTATGACGGCCGCACTGGCGAGGTGACGGCGATCAACGGCTCGGGCATCGCCCCGCAGGCGGCCAGCCGCGAGTACTTCGTGGAGCGCGGCTACGAGAAGATGCCGTTCACGGGGCTGCTCTCGGTCGCGGTGCCTGGCGCGGTGCACGCCTACTTCACCGCCATGGAGCGCTTCGGCACGATGGAGCCGGCCGACCTCTTCGCCCCGGCCATCCGCTATGCCGAGGAGGGCTTCCCCCTCACGACCGAAGGCAACCAGACGATCGCCGCCTACGCGGAGGGGATGAGCCGCTTCCCGACATCGGCTGAGATCTACCTGCCCGGCGGCGCGCCGCCCAAGCCGGGGCACCTGCTGCGCAACCCCAATCTGGCGCGGTCGATGCGCCTGATCGTCGAGGGCGGACCGGAGGTCTTCTACCAGGGCGAGATCGCGGAGGAGATCGCCCGGTTCATGGCCGAGAACGGCGGGCTGATGACCGTCGAGGATCTGGCGGGCCACGAGTCGGTGGTGTACCAGCCGCTCCAGACCGAGTACCGCGGCTACACCGTCTACCAGACCAGTCTCCCGAGCCAGGGCATCATCATGCTGGAGGAACTCAACATCCTCTCTAACGCCGACCTGGCTGCCATGGGTGCAGGCAGCGCCGACACCATCCACCTGATGGTCGAGACCAAAAAGCTCGCCTTTGCCGACCGGCTGGCCTACTGCGGCGACCCGAAGTTCATCCAGGTGCCGCTGGAAACCCTGCTAAGCCCTGAATTCGCCCGCGAGCGCTTCAAGGCGATCGACATGAGCCGGGCGATGGAGCGGTGCGATGCCGGGATCATCCCCGAGCAAATGGGCGACACGACCTACCTCTGCGTGGTGGACCGCGACGGCAACGCCGTCTCGCTCATCCACAGCCTCTCGGCCGCCTTCGGGAGCCAGGTGGTGGCGGGGAACACCGGCATCCTGCTGAACAACCGGGCGGGCCGTGGCTTCACCCTGGAGGAGGGCCACCCGAACGTCATCGCCCCCGGCAAGCGGACGATGCACACGCTCAACTGCTACCTCATCACCCAGGGTGGGAAGCTGCGCTGGGTCGGCGGCACGCCGGGCGGCGACGGCCAGCCGCAGTGGAACATGCAGGTGATCACGAACCTGATCGACTTCGGCATGAACGTGCAGGAGGCGATCGAGGCTCCGCGCTGGCTGAGCTTCCCCGGTACCGACCCGATCAACCTGCCGAACGACTTCGTGCTCCGCATCGAGGGCCGGGCTGGGGCCGAGGTGATTGAGGACTTGCGGCGGCGTGGTCACCGCGTCGAGGTGCTGGGCGACTGGGCTGCCGGCGGGGCGGCACAAGTCATCGAGGTGGACCCCGAAACCGGCACGCTCTTCGGCGGCTCGGACCCGCGCACTGAAGGCCTGGCGCTGGGGTACTAGGGGGCGCGACAGCCGATCGTCGCAACTGGTTGCGGTTGCGCGTGGGGCCTCGGGCCTAACGGGGAGGGCGGAGCGCGACCTGGCGCCCCCGACCCTCTCCCGATTGGCCGGCGGAAGAATGACCACGCGGAGATGCGGCGGTCGCGACCGCCGCACTCCCAAGCCGGCTCTAGCCGGCTTTCGTTGTGAGCCCGGGGGTTCACCCCCGGGCTCCGGCTGCTGCCGAATACAACAAGCCCCGGAGCAATCCGGGGCCTGTGTCGTTGTAGCGCATACGGGATTCGAACCCGTGATCTCCGCCTTGAGAGGGCGGTGTCCTAGGCCACTAGACGAATGCGCCACGTTTCGATTGTCGGCCAGAGAATACCCCATTTCCCGCGGGGTGTCAAGGCGAGCGAAGGATCGGCGCCCATGCCCCCCTCAAGCGGCAAAAACTTACCATAACATAGATCCAGGTGGTACAATTGAGTTGACGGAATCGACGCACTGGAGAGCATCATGAACCGATCGACCGTGACCAACCATGAGGCGGCGCTGATCCTCCTCAACATCGCCACCATCCTGGAGATGACCGCCGGGAACCCCTACCGCGTCCGAGCGTATCGGCGTGCCGCTCGCCGGCTGCTGGCGCTGAGAGAGCCAGCGACCGAGTATCTGACCCCTTCAGGGGAGCTGGCGTTGCCGGGGCTGGGGACGCGGCTGCGGCGTAAGCTGGGCGAACTCTTCACCGAGGGCGAGATGCGGTTCTACCGCGACCTCTACCACAGCCTGCCGGAGGAGCTGCTGCGGCTGATGGAGGTGGAGGGGATCGGACCGCGCCGGGCGCTGCGGCTCCATGTCGAACTGGGGCTCGGCTCGCCGGAGGACGTGGTCCAGGCGGCAGAGGCAGGCCGCATCCGGAAGCTATACCGCTTCGGGGAGAAGCTGGAGGCGAACCTCGCTGAGGCTGCGCGAGCGGCGATCGCCGCGCGGCGCACTGAGCCCGTGGCACTACCCCAGGCTGCCTAGTTCCAAACGTCCACCACGCGACGGGGAGGGAGCGGCTCGACGAATCGAGCCGCTCCCTGTCCTTCTAGGCGACAAGTGGCTGAGGCGGGGTCGTGCGCAGCGTCTCCAGGTCGATCCCGTACAGCTTGGCCGCGTTCTCAGCCAGGATTTTGCGCTTGGTCGTGTCCGTCACGCTGACGCCGTAGTCGCGAGCCAGATCCTCCGGCATCTCGAAGTCGATGATGGCATCGATTTCCCAGGCCGGGTGCCAGATGTTGAAGTCGGAGCCGAACATGATACGGTCTTCCCCGAGCCACGCCAGCAAGTTGGCCATGATCTCGGCGAAGAAGCGCTTCCGCTTCCCGGCGAAGGCGACGGCCACCGAGAGCCCGGCGTAGACGTTGGGCTGCTTGACGGCGATCCAGCAGAACTTGTCCAGCTTCGGCAATCCGACGTGGTCGACGATGATGTTCAGCTCCGGGAAGGCGATCGCGACCGCGTCGATGTCGCCGACGTCGAAGCCGTCGAGCGTCAGCGGGTCAATACCCGGGCCCTTGTGGAAGTGGATGTTCTTGATCCCGAGCTTGACGCACTCCGCATAGACCCGCATCGCCATGTCGTCGTCCGCGCGCCAGCCATGCGGTATTCCGTTCCACCATTCCGCGGTGTAGAGCTTCAGCCCCTGGATCCCGTACTCCTCCTTTTGCCGGTGCAGCTCCTCGATGGCCTTGCTCCCGTCGCGTGGATCGACGCGGCCGTTGAGGATGAACCGTCCCGGAGCGGACTTGGCCATCGCTGCGTTCTGCTCGACCGTGTTGAAGCCGTGCTTGTAGAAGTCGTAGAGGTAGGTCGGCTGCAGGATGGCGATGTCCACGCCGCTCTCCTCGAAGAGGGTGCGGCGATACCAGTCCGGCTCCGGCTTGCGGAAGAACTCGAGATCCCACTCGTACTCAGCCGTCGGAGTCAGGGCGGTGTGGTAGGCGTGGAAGCACTTGATCCAGCGCTCGCCGAGATCGTTGGCGTTTTCCCGGCTGGCGTCCCAGAAATGGACGTGGTTGTCGATGACCAGGTAGCCTCGACGCATGGCTCACCTCCCGTCGTGCGGCACGGACGAGTCGGACGGAGCAACCGGGGTCGCATGGTAGGCGTCGCGGGTGTCGCGACAGATGGCGCCATAGGTCCGCTGACTGAGCAGGGCCAGGCGAGCGGCGCGGCGCCAGCGGGGCAGGTCGGTGATCGGTTCGCCGTCGGCGTCGACGAGCACCGGGCCGGACTCCGGGAGCCCAATTTCGCGTCGCCAGTGGCGAAGCGCGTCGAGCATCCGGCTGGAGAGCGACCCGCTGTTGACCCGCGCGGCCAGATCGGCCATGTCGAGCGTGGCGATCTCTTCCTCGGCAAGCCCGCTTGCCTCAAGCTGGCTGAGGACGGTGAGCAGGCTGACGGTGTAGCTCCGGGTCCACAATTCACGGAGGCGGGTGGGGTCTTGCTCGACGTCCCCGACCATCTCCCGCAGCTCCGCCTCCGGCAACAGCATGACCGGCTCCAGCTCGATCTCGGCCTGGAGACCGTGGTCGGCGGCGAAGCGACGGATGCTGCGGGCGATGCCCGCCATGGCCAGCGGCCAGCAGTCCGGGGTACACGGCTGGATCCGAACCGTCAGGCGGTCGCCGGCGAGCCTGACGTCTCGGATGATCCCGAGCTCGCCGATGGTGAGGTTGACGGCGGGGTCGCGGATGCGCGCCGCGAGCTGCTGGCGGATCTGCTCAGCGTCGATGGCAGCCACGGGTCTGTCCCTTCCGGTGAACGAAGGGCGCAGCGTTTTGCGGCACTCTGATGTGTGGACCTATTGTCTGCCTGTTGCCATCAGTTTGTCAAGATCCCGTGCCGAACACTCGCCTGTTCGGTGCGCAACGACGAGGATTCGGCCGGCATGGCCGGTGAGCGCGGCCGCGGCGGAGACGGTGGTGAACAGGGCGGTGAGCGCAGGGTGGAAGGCCGCGAAGGCGCGGTCGAGCCGGCCGCGACCCCAGCGGCGACGCGCCCACAGGCGCAGCCCCCAGGACCACTCCAGGCCGAGCCACTCGTGGCGAATCTCAGTCACGGTGAAGCCATGGCGGGCAAGGAGCGCGCCCAGGGTTGCGGGCGTGAACGCGTACAGGTGGCGGGGAACGTCGTAGCCGATCCAATTCTCCCTCCAGAACCGCGCTGCCCAGGAGGCCGCATTCGGGAGCCACAGGATGAGCGCGCCTCCGGGCCGGAGCACGCGGGTGATCTCCGCGAGCGTGGCCGAGGGAGAGGGGAGATGCTCGATGACGTGGGAGAGCAGGACCGCGTCCACGCTCGCTGTCGGGAGTCGGACGGCGTGAAGGTCGCCCTGGCGTACGTCGAGGTCCCAGCGCTCGCGGGCGATCCGTACCGCCTGTGGGCTCGGCTCGATGCCGAGCACCTCCGGATTCCCACGGTCTCGGATGGCGCGCAGGAGGTCGCCGGTGCCGCAGCCCACGTCCAGCACCCGTGCCGGCGGCCCCAGGTAGCGCCACAGAGAAGCCACATCGCGCCGGCGCTGCCAGTCGCGCACGCGGGCCGCGATCCCGCGCCGGGTGAAGGGCGCGTAATCCTCCGGGTAGAAGCGCGCCAGCTCCTCAGCCACAGGACGGGGATTGAGGTAGCGGAGGCCGCAGCGCCGGCAGCGGACCAGGCGGAAACGGTCGGGCGTGGTTCCCGCCAGGATGTCTTCGAGATCGAGCAGCGGCTCGGCGTCGTCAGCGCCGCAGAGGTCGCAAGCGACCTGTTCCAGCCGGACCGGGACGGTGACGTGGTCAGTCACGAGAGATGTCTCTCCGTGCCGGGTCGAGCGGGGTGTCGTGGCGCAGGTGACGACGGATGCTGAACTCGCGCTGGGCCGAGGTGTGGGCGATCATCTCGGCCAGGAGCCCGAAGACAACGAACTGCGCGCCGATGATCATGAGCAGCACGCCCAGCGTCAGAAGCGGCCGGTGGCCGATGGGGTTGCCCAGGAACCAGAGCGTGGCCAGGTAGGCGTTGATGCAGAAACCGACCAGCAGCGTGATCAGGCCGAACCAGCCGAAGAAGTGGAGCGGGCGGCGCCGGTACTGCGTCAGGAACAGAACCGTAAGCAGGTCGAAGAAGCCACGGAAGAAGCGGGCGGCTCCGAACTTGGAGCGGCCGAACTGTCGCGGGCGATGCCGCACCTGTACCTCGCGCACCCGGAATCCCCGGAAGTGGGCCAGCACCGGGATATAGCGGTGCAGCTCACCGTAGAGGTGGATCTCGTCCAGGACCTCGGCGCGGTAGGCCTTCAGGCCGCAGTTGAAGTCGTGGAGTTGGACCCCGGTCATGGCCCTGACCACGCGGTTGAAGACGGCCGACGGCAGGCGCTTGCTGGGTGGGTCGTGGCGCGGGTACTTCCAGCCGCTCACCAGGTCGGCGCCCTCCTCCAGCGTCGCGAGCAGGTGCGGGATCTCCGCCGGTACGTCCTGGAGGTCGGCGTCCAGGGTTACGACGGCGTCGCCACGCGCCGCGGCGAACCCGGCGGCGAGCGCGGCGGACTTGCCGAAGTTGCGTCGGAACTGGATCACCTGCACGCGCTCGTCGGCTGCGTGGAGCGCGCGGAGCACCCGGCTGGAGCCGTCGGTGCTGCCGTCGTCAACGAAGATGATCTCGTAGGGCAGCCCCAGCGGGTCGAGCGCGTCCACGATTTCCTGGTAGAGGGGCCGCAGGCTCTCGGCCTCGTCCAGGAGCGGGACGACGACTGAGACTGAGTTGATCGGCGGGTCGTCGTCGATGACCAGGGCAGGGCTGTCCGCCTCGACGGCCACCCGTGGTCGCCTGATCTCCTCGGTTCGACTGGCTGGAATCTGCATCAGCGCGCCCCCAGGACGACCCAATCCCCGGTCTTGGCGGCGGGAGCCTGCCGCGAGCGGTGCGTCCCCCAGCAGTGCCGGTATACACTCACCGGGTGGAGTGTAGCACGGTCGCACGGGGCAAGCGGAGGGCAGCGGTGGCCGGGGCTGCGGACAGGGCGAACGCTTGGGCCGCGGTGGTGGTGAACCGCGATGCCGCGGTCTTCCTTGATGGCTGCCTTCGGGCGCTCTACGACGGCGCATGTCCTCCCACCGAAGTCGTGGTGGTCGATACCGGTTCGACCGACGATTCCGTGTCGGAGCTTGCCGGGTGGCCCCAGGTGATGGTGGAGGTCATCGGTCGCGACCTGGGGACGGCAGTCGCCGCGAACCGGGGGTTGGCGGTGACCGAGGCGCCGGTGGTGGCGGTCCTCGCGCCTGAGGTGGTGGTTGAAGCCGGGTTCGGGGAGGCGCTGACCGCGCTTTTCGAGGCGCAGCCGAATCTGGGCGCGGCGGCTGGGAAGATCATCGCGCCGGATGGCCAAACGCTGGTGAGCGCGGGCGGGGCTGTCGACGAGCCGACCATGATGGCGCGCCATCGCGGCCGCGGGCAGCCGGTCGAGGGCCGGTGGGACACGCCGGGGGAGGTCGCCTACGCACCGGCGAGCCTGATGGTGCTCCGGCGTCGCGCGGTCGAGGAAGTGGGTGGCTTCGACGAAGCGTTCCAGCCTGGCGCCTACGCCGACGTCGACCTGTGCTACCGTCTGCGCGAGGCCGGGTGGCGTGTGCGCTACGACCCCTCCCTGCGGGCGAGCGGATTGCCGCCCGACACTCCCACGACATCGGGGCAAGTGGAGGACTGGCACCGCGGGCGCCTGCGCTTTGCGGTCAAGCACTTGCACGGTGAGGCGTGGTGGGGGCGGTTCGTACCGGCCGAGATCGAGCGGCTGCGCGGCGCGCTGCGCGGGACGGTGGAGCCGGATTGGCCCGCGGTGAGCGGCGCCGGGGCGATCGAGGCGCTGGCACGGGCAGGCGCGCGGCCGCCCGGGCGGCCGCGCGGGCTGTTGGATGGTGAGCCGCTGGCCGCGTATGCGCGGGCGCTGGAGGCGCTGCGCGCGGCGTCCACAGCCCTGGAGGGTTCGGCACCGCGCTCCTGGCGGCGGTCGGGCGACAGAGAACGCGCGCGGGCGCAGCAGGCCTTCAACGAGGCGGTCGTCGCGGTACTGGAGGCGCAGGATCGCCTCAACCGGGAGGTGATCGCCGACGTGCTGCTCGCGCTCCTCGGCCTCGCCGCCCGGCCAGTGGTGGATGAGGATGCCGGGGCGTCCTAGGCCGGTGCCCGGGCGATGAGCAGAATCCCGGTGGCGGGTGCGGGCAAGTCCAGCGTCTCGACCTCGGTGAACCCGGCCTCGCGCAGCCAGCCGGCCGTGTCCGCCACCTCGTGGGCAGCGCCGCCGCGCGTCGACAGGAGCATCTGCAGGTCGAAAAGCGCGCCGTTGAGCGACGGCTCGCCGCGGCGGCCCGCGTGATGACTGCGCACAGCGGCGACACCACCCGGTGCGAGGGCGTCCCGCACCGTCCGGAGAAGCCGGACGCTCCCCTCGCGGTCCTCCCCAACGAGCACGCCGAAGACGAGTGCCAGGTCGTAGCCGGCGCCGAGCGGGTCCTGGTGGAAGTCGCCCGCGACGACGGAGACGCGGTCGCCAACGCCTGATGCGGCGACGATCTCGCGCGTTACCTCGATGACCGGCGGCAGGTCGAAGACCGTGGCTTCGAGATCAGGGAAGCGGCGGGCGAGGTCGATGCTGTAGCCGCCGTGGCCACCGCCGACGTCGATCACCCGGGCCGGACGGCCGAGCCCCTCGATGAACGGGGTTAGCGCGGCAGTGATCCCGGGTGCCGCGATGCGGGCGGTGTCGTAGAGGGCCAGGGTGAAGTCGCGCACCCAGTTCGGGTCTTGCTCTTCCTGCAGGCTGGCGGCGGGGCGCCCTCCGATCCGGACCGCTTCGGTGAGGTGTGCCCACCGTCGGTAGAAAGCCGCCTCACGGCGAGCGAAGTTGAGCACCGAGGACGCGCCGCCGCTGGTCAGTGTGTCGGCGGCCAGCGGTGTCAGGCGGTACGTATCGCCGTCTTGTTCAACGAGTCCGAGGAAGCGGGCGGCGTTCAGGAAACGTGCCGTGGCGCCCGGATCGGCGCCGATGGCGTCGGCTACGGCTTCGGCTGGCAGCGGGCCGTCGGCCAGCGCGTCGCCGATCCCCAGTTCGGCGAAGCTGATGAGGACGCGAGCCTCGCGGTAGCCGCGCAGCAGATCCATGATGCGGCGCGAATGGTCGAAGGGTGTCGCCTGCTCCATCGGTGCCTCCCCTCGTACGGGTGCCACCCCGCCTGCCCTCGGGCCGGGTGAGCCGGCCTGCGGCTAGTGTACTCGCACGGCGCGCGCGCGGAGTATGAATCGTGGCACCTGGAAGCACCGATGGTTGACAGTCTTTGGTACTTGTGACTATTATACGCGGGACGGCCTGAGGGAGGGCGCGGTCGACATGCGCGGCGACCTGTTACTGACGGTGGACATCGCTTGCTTTGCCCTGGTCGAGCGGGAGTTGCAGATCCTGCTGGTCCGGCGGTTGGAGGCGCCCTTCGCCGGTGCCTGGGCGCTCCCGGGCGGGCCGGTGCGGGCGGACGAGCCGCTGGATGAAGCCGCGCAGCGCATTCTGGTCGATACCACCGGGCTCTGGGGCGTGTACCTGGAGCAGCTCTACACCTTCGGCGACCCGGGCCGCGACCCACGCGGCCGGGCCATCTCGGTGGCGTACTACGCGATCCTCCAACCGGGGGCCGCGGGGCACCCGCCGCGCCGGGCAACGCGACCGGGAAAGGGGGTTGCGGAGGCCGCCTGGTTCCCAATCGACGCGCTGCCGGGCCCGCTTGCCCTCGACCACGGGCGCATCGCCTCCTACGCCCGTTGGCGTCTGGCACAGAAGATCAACTACACGCCGCTCGCCTTCTACCTGCTGCCCGAGCGGTTCACGATGGCCGACCTGCGTGCCGTGCACGAGGCGGTGGCGGGCGAGCGGTACGATCCCAGCAACTTCGCGCGACAGATGCTGGCTCGCTGGGACCTTGCGCCCTTGCCGGGCGTGCGCGACCGACGCTCGCGACGGCCGGCGCGGCTCTTCCACTACATCGGCGCCCGGGAGATCCCCGGGCCGCCGGACAAACAGGATGGAAAGGATGCGTGAGCGCCGGGGTGCCCGGCGTGGACGTGATTCGTGGTGAGTGGGGTGCCGGGAGCGGAACGCCGCCGGCACCGGAAGGAAATACTTGATGAGCACCCTGAGCCTCGTTGACAGCCCCGTGATCGCGGGCAACGGCACGGAATCTCCGTCGGACACGTCCGCGCTGGTGGCCGAGATCGACCGGCTGCGCCGGGAGCGAAACGCCGTCATCCTGGCACACAGCTACCAGATTCCCGAGATCCAGGATCTGGCCGACTTTGTGGGCGACTCGCTCGGCCTGTCGCGCCAGGCGGCGACGACGGACGCCGAGGTGATCGTCTTCTGCGGCGTGCACTTCATGGCCGAGACCGCGGCGATCCTTAGCCCGGACAAGACAGTGCTGCTGCCCGATCTCGAAGCCGGCTGCTCGCTGGCTGCCAGCATCACCGCAGACCAACTGCGCGCCTGGAAGGCCGAGCACCCGGGCGCAGTGGTCGTCTCCTACGTGAACACGACCGCCGAGGTGAAGGCCGAGAGCGACTACTGCTGCACCTCGGCGAACGCGGTCGACATCGTCCGGAGCATCCCGGAGGACCAGGAGATCCTGTTCCTTCCCGATCTGTTCCTCGGCGAATGGGTGCGGCGCGCCACCGGCCGAGACAACATCCACCTGTGGCTCGGCGAGTGCCACGTTCATGCCGGGATCATGGCCGAGGACGTGGAGCGGGCACGCGAGGCCCATCCGGATGCGGAACTGTTGGTGCACCCCGAGTGCGCCTGCGGCTCGCGTTGCCTCCTCGATCTCCAGGCGGGGCGGCTCGACTCCCGGCGGACCCACGTCCTCTCGACCGAGGGCATGGTGCGCCACGCCGCGGCCTCCGATGCCGGCTCGTTCCTGGTCGCGACTGAGACCGGGGTGCTGCACCGGCTCCGCCGGCTGGCACCGGGCAAGCAGTTCTATCCGGTGCGTGAGGCTGCCGTGTGCAACTACATGAAGATGATCACGCTGGAGAAGGTGTACCGCTCGCTGCGCGACATGGTCTACCCGATCACCGTCCCGCCGGAAATCGCGGAGCGCGCTCGCGTCGCCATCGACCGCATGATCGCGGTCGGGCGCTAACGCGGACTGGTCCGGGGCCTTCGGCCGGCCGACGGCCCCGAAACCGCGTTACTCCGGCACGAACTCCGGTCGATCCAGCACCATGCCGTCGAGTTCGTGGCGCGAGGCCGTCAGCCGTACCGTCTCGACCTCGATATCGCCGATCAGGCGTGAGGGAAGAAAGAGGTCGCCGCGGAACGGGCCGCGGTCGACGTGGACGAAGATCTCCCAGTGATACGGTTCGTTCTGGTTGAGGCCGACCGGTTGGTAAACCCGTCTGACCGTCCCTAGCTTTTCCCCGGTCCGGGTGACCACGCGCATTCCGGGCTGGAGCTGCGCCGTGAGCTGGTCGGGGTCGAAGAGGATGAAGTCCGCATCCCAGCGGTGGGCGTGTGCTTCCATCTCCCGCTGGATCTGCTGCCATTCGTTCTCGCTGCCGGGTAGGTGATCCACGGGTTCCAGTCCTTCCCCGGTTCCCTGCCGAGCCGATGCCCGATCTCTGAGGCACGTCCGGTGCCAGGCCGACCCTCAGCGGCGCCGGTACGTGGCGCCGGTCCTGCGGTTGGCGCTTTGAACCCAGGAGCAGCCCGGACAGGGTGGACGCGAAGGAGGTCGGGGTGAAGGCACAGTTGATCCAGGAGGACGGCGGGAAGACCTACGCGGTGATCTTCGACAGCGGGGACGAGGTATTCGAGGGGTTGACCGAGTTCGCTCGCGAGCAGGGTTTGACCGCAGCCCACTTCACCGGCGTCGGCGCGTTCAGTGACGTGGTGCTGGGCTTCTTCGACCTGGACAAGAAGGACTACGAGCAGATCCCGATTGAGGAGCAGGTCGAAGTCCTCTCCCTGGTCGGGGACATCGCACTTGACCCTGTAGAGGGTGGCGGACCGAAAGTCCATGCCCATGTCGTTGTCGGGAAGCGGGACGGCACGGCCTACGGCGGGCATCTTCTCGGCGGGCACGTGCGGCCGACACTCGAAGTGATCGTTGAGGAGGCGCCAGGGCACCTCCGCCGCAAGCCTGACCCGACGACCGGGCTCACCCTGATCGACCTCCCGTGAGCGCTGCGGAGCTGCTCGACGCGAGGGCGGGCGAGCACCGCCACCGCAGGGTTCCTCACGCGTGCATCTGTTCGTAGGCCGCGCGGAAGATCAGGCATGCCGGTGACCGACGATCGGGTCGATCTACAGCCTGTGGGAGCCCCAATCGGGCGCCTCTATACCTGGTGGCGGGGTGATCCTCTGCCCGACCTCCCGCCGGTTCCGGGGCTAGTCATCGAACCGGCGACCGACCTTGCGGCGCTCGCGGCAGTTGCGGAGCGCAGCCCTGCGGTGCTCCGCGCTCGGATGGAGGAGGGCCATACGCCGTACCTGGCGTGGCTCGACGGGACGCCGGTGGCGAGTGGCTGGTCAGCGACGCGCGAGGCAGCAATCGGTGAGCTCGGTCTGGTCTTCGCGCTGCCACGCGGCAACCGCTACCTCTGGGACTTCGTGACGCTCCCGCCCTGGCGGGGGCGTGGGATCTACCCCCGCATCCTGCAGAAGATCCTGCGGAGCGAGGCGACGGCAGCGCGCTTCTGGGTGGGCCACGACCTCGATAATGTGGCCTCAGCGCGCGGCATCCTCAAGGCGGGTTTCTATACAGTGGGCGAGGTCACGCGGTTGCGCAATGCGGGCCTTGGATTTGTCCCGCGAGGTCTCATCGAGCGCGGCCCGGTGGCCGCTGCCCTCCTCGGCATCCCGATCCTCTAGCCCGGCGACGCGCAGCCGCTGACCACGCCGTCGCCGTCCCCCGGTCCCCATGCGCAATCGGACCAATCCTCTCTTGAGTCGCCCACTCGACCGTGCACCGACTTCTTGCAACGAATCTGTTACGGATCGTCGGCAGATGCTACGGATCGCACATGGGTTCAGGCATAATATTTTGGGGATGGGCAATCCATATGGTGCCCGTACGCGATATCGATGACATAGCGCTCGTGGAGAGGGAATCTCAATGGCCCGGTCGTCCCGCGACGTCGACTCGAATGGGGTGCTCATCGTCGATGACCATCCGTTGTTCCGGCACGGGCTGCGCCGCCTCATCGAGGAGGAAGCCGGGCTGCACGTGGTGGCTGAGGCATCCACCGGTTACCAGGCTATGCAGGAGGCCTACACGCACCGTCCGGCGCTGGCGCTGGTGGATGTGCAACTGACGGGGGTGACCGGGATCAACGTGGTTCGAGCGCTCAAGGACGAGTACCCACGTATGCCGGCAATCGTGCTCTCGGCGGACCTCGACGACGATCTGATCCTCACCGCGGTTCAGGCAGGCGCCGCAGCGTTCGTGACCAAAGACGTAGCGCCGGAGCTGCTGCTCGACACGATCCAGCGAATTCTCCAGGGCGAGCGCCCGATCGATGTGCTCATCGTGAGCCGGCCGGCTTTGGCGCGTCGGCTGCTCCTGGAGCTGCGCGCCGTTGCGCCGGGCGATCGCGCCTCTGCACCGCTGGCGCCGGGCCTGTTGCCGCTCTCGCCGCGCGAGATGGAAGTGCTCGACTGCGTGGCACAGGGGCTCTCGAACAAGGAGATCGCCGACACCCTCTACATCACCGAGCAGACCGTCAAGAACCACATCACGGCCGTCTACAAGAAGCTCCACGTTCAGGACCGGGTGCAGGCACTCACGTGCGCGGTCCGACGGGGGTGGGTTCAGATCGGATCGGCCAGGTCCACGGCTGTCTAGTCCCGGCCGGCCGCGCCGCACCGGAACGAACCAGGGCCCGGAGGGGTGATCCCCTCCGGGCCCCGTGTGTCTTACGAGAAGGCGAACCCGCCGATCGCTAGCGGAATCGTCGCAGGAAGTTGCGCAGTCGTTGGCGCGGAACCACCTCAGGTTTCAGGCGTGGGGTTGGGAGGATGAGGATCGCGACGGTGAGCCAGCCGATGGCCGCCACCTGGTTGAACGGGAAGGTCCAGGTGGCCAGTGCCGCCGCGGTCAGTGCCAGGATCTGTCGTGAACGCCGGTTCATTGATCGCTATCCCCTTACCGTGACGCGGTTGCGCGGGCGAACTGCCCTACGCTCCACTGATCAGGTAACCATGGGGCGCGCCACAACCGCGCGGCCGTTGGCCCCGACGGCGTTACAAGACCCTAACAGCTCCGGCGCGTCTGACCGGGAGAGGAAGGCTGGAGCGTGGCATCGGGAGCGGGGATCCCCGCCTCGCCCACGCCGGCAGGGCGGTATCGGGGTGCTCAGTGAACGCTCGGCTGGTAGCGGCTGTCGTCCGGCTTAGGCTCATCGGCTGCGGAGCCGAGTGCCCGGCCCACCATGATGAGCAGCACGGCGAAGTAGAGGAGGCCGCCGCCCACCCACATGATCAGCCCGCCGATCTGCTGGTCGACCACGCCCGAGAGCCCCCAGAGGCTGTCCGGTGCCTGGTACCGCGGGTAGACAACGTTGTCGGCCAGCGTCAGGACGGCGCCGATCGCGCTGGCGGCCATGGACGTCAGAAACACGGGACCGAGCGCCCATGGGATTGGCACTCTCCGGTGCCGCGGCATCGGGTCGACGATCAACCACCAGCAGAGATACGAGGTGATGAAGAACGACAGGTGCTGAACGTCGTGGAGCAGCTCATTGTCCAGGACTGCCTGGTACAGGGTCGGGATGTGCCACAGCCCATGCACGATGTTGAAGAGCAGGAACGCGGGCACTGGGTGCAGCAGCCGATCAGCCCAGCGTCGCACCGTCCCATGACCGGCCACGATCTTCGCCAATCGACGGCTCTGCCGCGGGGGCAGCGCGCGCACGACCACCTGGAGCGGCTGGCCGAGCGCGATCAGCGGCGCCGCGATCTGAATCAACACCATGTGCTGCAGCATGTGCAGGAAGAAGACGGTGTCGTTGAAGACATCGAGCGGCCCAAGCAGCGCCACGATCAGCAGCGCCATGCCCGCGTAGTAGGAGCCGATCCGCCACCCGGCGGGTCTGCGCGCGCCTGCCCGCTGGAGCCGGACCAGGGCGATGGTGTAGGCCGCGATCAGCAGCAGGAGCGGCGCCATCACCTGCGGTCGGGCGACCCAGGCGGTCCAGAGCGATGTGCCAGGGGCGGTGTCGAGCACGGGTAGCAGCATGCGCGGCATCCTCAGATCGTGCGACGCGGCCAGGGCTCGTGCCTGCCGTTCAGCAGTGAGCGAGCACGGCCGGGACTCCTCTCCTCATCCATGAGCATAGCATTCGGGCGTCAGCCCGCCCAGGCGAGACCGTTTCGGCACTCGCGCCACACCTGCCGGGCCGGATGGCGCTGCGAATCTGTGCTCGCTGGCGCAGAGCCGCGGCGAGCTACGGGGTGCCACCGGTGCCGCCGAGCAGCCAGGCTGCGAGGGTGACCGTCGTCAGGGTGATCAGGGCCGTTCCCAGCACGTTCAACCAGATCCCGATCGTCGCCATCTGCTTGATGGTGACGTACCCAGAACTGAAGACGATCGCGTTCGGCGGGGTTCCGACCGGCATCATGAAGGCGAAGGTTGCGGCCAGCGCGGCGGGCACGACCAGCAGCAGTGGCTCGATGTCACTCGCGACGGCGATCCCGCCGACGACGGGGAAGAACGTCGCGGCGAGGGCCGTATTGCTCATCAGCTCCGACAGGAAGGTCACGACCAGGCAGACGATGGCGACGAGTACAACCGGCGGCAACGTCCCAAGTCCCGCGACCCGCTCGCCGATCCAGATATCGAGACCGCTTGCCTGCATCCCTTCCGCCAGGCTCAGCCCGCCGCCGAAGAGGAGCAGGACGTTCCACGGCACCCGGCGGGCCGTCTCCCAGTCCATGGCCTGCACCCCGTTTCGCACATCGACCGGGATGGCGAAGAGGGCGATCGCGGCGATGACGGCGATGCCGGCGTCGGTGAGGCCGGTGATGGCCGGGACCCTCGCGACGAGCCAGTCCCAGTTCTGAAGCGGCTCGCGACCGATCCACAGTGCCGCAGTGATGACGAAGATGGTAGCCGCCACGCGCTCGCCGCGGGACATCGGGCCCATGCGCCGCAGTTCCTCCGCGATGAGTTCTCGCCCGCCAGGGATGCGGTCGATCTCCGGCCGGAAGAAGACCTGCGTCAGCAAGAGCCAGGTGAGGACCATGAACACAACGGCCAGCGGCACGCCGACGAGCATCCACTCGCCGAAGCCGATGACGATCCCGTACGTCTCCTCGAGGTAGCCTCGCATGAGGAGATTCGGCGGTGTGCCGATCAGGGTGCCGACTGAGCCGATGCTGGCGGCGTAGCCGGTGCCCAGCATTAGACCGGTCGCAAAGCGTGGCGCGAAGGAGGTGGTCGCGCCGGACGGAGCGTCGGCGGTCGAGACCGGATTGCCATTCCCCCGGTGTGCAAGCTGTGTTGCCACCAGGTTGATAACGCTCGTCGCGATGGGGAGCATCATCAGCGTCGTGGCGGTGTTGCTGATCCACATGCTGATGAATCCCGTAGCAGCCATGACGCCGGCAGTGATCTGGGTCGGCCGCGTGCCGACCATGCGGATGATCCACCACGCGATCCGCCGGTGCAGCCCCCACCGCTCGATGGCGAGCGCGATGATGAACCCGCCCAGGAAGAGGAAGATAACGTCGCTGGCGTAGGGCGCGGTGGCCTCGCTGATCGAGAGCACCCCTGCCAGGGGGAAGAGCGCCACCGGAATGAGCGCGGTGACCGGCAGCGGCAGTGCTTCGGTGATCCAGAGCACCGCCATCAACGCGCCGATGGCGGCGGTTGCCCGACCCTCCTCACCCAGATCGGGCGCCAGTGCACGCAGGGTAGCGTAGACGGTCATCGCCACGATCGGCGCGAGGAACCGTCCGCTCCAGGTGAGGCGTAGGGATCGTTCTCGCTCCTCCTCGGCCATGGCATCCAGACCCTTCGGCGCCGCGTTGGCCACCACTGCACTGCCGACGATTTCCTGGCGACAGGCCGGCCTAGCGGTGTTCCAGCACGGCCTAGTCTACCGGAGCCGGGGTTGACAGGAAGAGCGCCGACTAGTATCATTGGAATAGAACATTTGTTCGCCTCTTCGCACCCGATGGTAGTGGTTCCGCCGGCCGGTCCCACGACCAGGTCGGAACCGCGAGAGGAGCCCCCGATGCAGGCCGGAGCCCACGAGTCGATCGAACTCGCCTACCGAGGCCACGTCTATACCATTCTGGCCATCCCCATGGGTGCCCGCTGCTGGAGCGCGGTCTGCAGTGAGCTGGGGATCGTTCAGGGTCACTACCCAACCGCCCGAGATGCTATACTCGGCGGATTGCACCTGGTGCTCCAGTACCGCACACGGCGGGCAGACCTCGCCGCCTAGCGCCAGTTAGACCCGCACGACCAGCCGAACATCGGATGACCACCACCTCCGTCCGAGGCGGCGGTTCCGTCTCGGTTAGGGGATGGGTGCCATTCGACTGCACCGCGCGGTGTAGTGCGCGATAGGAGGTACAGCTCATGGTGATCCGCTCCTCCCCGGCCGTCGCGATCGAGGCATCGGGCCTGGTCAAGTCCTTCGGCGAAACCCGAGCCGTGGATGGGGTCGACCTGACTGTACGGACGGGCACTGTCTACGGTGTGCTCGGACCGAACGGCGCCGGCAAGACCACGACCCTGCGCATGCTCGCCACCCTGCTCATCCCCGATGCCGGAACGGCGCGGGTCCTCGGACACGACATCGTGCGGGAAGCGGACGCGGTGCGCGGGAGGGTGAGCCTGACCGGCCAGTTCGCCTCGGTCGACGACGACCTCACCGGTGCAGAGAATCTCGTGCTGCTCGGGCGTCTCCTCGGATACTCCCGCGCCCGGGCCAGGGAACGCGCGGCTGCGCTGTTGGATGCCTTTGACCTGGCCGAGGCTGCCGATCGCCAGGTGAAGACCTACTCCGGGGGCATGCGTCGGCGGCTCGACATCGCCGCCAGCATCGTGGTGACCCCGGACCTCCTCTTCCTCGACGAGCCGACGGCCGGGCTCGACCCACGGAGTCGGAATCAGCTCTGGGATATCGTCCGTGCGTTGGTGGCCGAGGGGACGACCGTCTTGCTGACAACCCAGTACCTCGATGAGGCCGACCAGCTCGCCGAGCGCCTCGCCATCATCGACCGAGGTCGGGTCATCGCCGAGGGCACCGTCGACGAGATCAAGGCGTCGGTGGGTTCAGGCGTCCTCCATATTCGCCTGGGCGATCCTGCGCGCCGGCCGGAGGCGGAAGCCGTGCTGGCGCGCTCACTCGATCTGACGACCTATTCGGAAGGCGACCCGGCAAGGCTGTCAGCCCGCGTGTCCGAGGGGGAGGAGGTTGCACGCGCGCTCGCCGTGCTTTCCAGCCACGGCATCCCGGTCACCACGTTCTCATTCGGGCAACCGAGTCTCGATGAGGTCTTCCTGGCCCTGACGGGTCACCCCACCGCTGACGACGCTGCCGAGGAGGTTACCGCATGACCGTACAGGCGCCCCTCCGACCCCCCGGGATCGACGAACGCGTTCGCTCGGCGCTCTCGAGTGACCGGCCGCGGCGCCCGAGCGCGCTCGCTGTGTCGCTCACATTCGCATGGCGAGCGCTCCTGAAGATCAGGCACGTCCCCGAGCAACTGTTCGACGTCACCGCCTTCCCGATCATGTTCACGCTGATGTTCACCTACCTGTTCGGCGGTGCGATCGCGGGATCCACCCGCGCCTACCTGCAGTTCCTCCTCCCGGGGATCGTGGTCCAGACCGTGGTCTTCATCACCATGTACACCGCGGTCGGCCTGAACACCGACATCTCGAAAGGGATCTTTGACCGGTTTCGGTCCTTGCCGATCTGGCGACCGGCGCCCCTCGTCGGGTCCCTGCTGGGCGACGCCGTGCGCTACACGATCGCCTCGATGATGGTCATTGGGCTGGGTCTGATACTCGGCTTCCGTCCGGATGGCGGCGTGCTTGGTGTGGTGGCGGCCGTAGGGCTCCTGCTCGTGTTCGCCTTCAGTCTCGGCTGGATCTGGACCCTCTTCGGCCTGGTCATGCGCACGCCGAACGGGGTCATGATGTCGAGCATGATGGTGTTGTTCCCGCTCACGTTCGCGAGCAACATTTTCGTTGACCCGCGGACGATGCCGTGGTGGCTCCAGCGCTTCGTTGACGTCAACCCCATCACCTTGATGGTGACGGCGGCGCGCGGCCTGATGTCAGGCACGGCGACGGCAGGTCAGGTCGGCGCGGTTCTCGCAGTGAGCGCCGTGATCGTGGCGATCTTCGCGCCGATCACCATGTACCGCTACCGCAACCAGACCTAGTGCCAGCGCACGCGCGACACACAGCCGGCCGGCGCAATGGCGCCGGCCGGTTGTGTCTACCTCGTCGAAAGCTCCCCGATGCAGCCTCTCACGCCGTCATCGTCCTGGTGAGTGGCGGACGTCGGTGCTCCGCCTTAGGGATGCGGGATGGGCGCGATCCGCGCGGTTGCATGCTGCGTCCTTACCCTTCACGCGCGAGTATAGCGCGCACCTGGGAGATCCTGCCTCCGTGCTCGACGGCGGGCCGAGTTGGGGCCACGGTTGGGGGAAACCGCGAGGCCGGGATTGACCCGCGCCGCCGGGCTGCCTCAAATCTCGTGTCAATGCTGTGATCTCGGGGGTACGGGAAGTGAGATTTCAACCCACACAGTTCGGGGCAGCGGTCCTGCCGTTTCGCGGGGCTGGACACTGGTGGTCCGAGGCGGACGAAAATCCGCACTCTGACGTGGCAATGGTCCGGTACGATCCGCGACGGTCAGTGACCCTCCGGCGCCCCAGGCACCGTCTCAGCCCTGACCCCGGCGACCGCTCGACGCCCGTGGCCTGTCGTCCGGCCCCGTCCACGTTCGGCCTCACGCCTCTCATCGCGTGCCATCTTTCCGACGCCCTCCTGCACGTCGTCGGTCACCTCCGTGAGCGTCCCTCTGGCCTCATCGCGCTCGTCGGCCGTGGACTGATCCGCTCTTACGGCATGGACGACACCTCTACAGACACGGCTGCATCGATCTGCAGCACGATGCGTGGCTCACTTGCGCAGATAGGTAATATAGGCGTCGTAATATTACGTCTCTAGCATAGTCCGCGGCACGCTACTTGCCCTTAGGGTATGTGAACGACGGTATTAGAGGCGCGTCGGCCGCTAATGGTCTGAGTGGCCGGGCCCGAGCATCATCGGGAAAACCTTGGAAGGGACTAGCACAGATGACCGTGCCACGCAACGCAGTAGCACCGGCGCAGCGAGGACGCCCCGTTCAGCGCACCAGCAGCTCCTCCAGCCTGGCGGACGTGCTCAATGTGATCCTCGACAAGGGCATCGTGATCGATGCCTGGGCGCGCGTGTCGGTGGTCGGGATTGAGATCCTGACGATCGAAGCGCGTGTGGTCGTGGCGTCGATCGATACGTACCTGCGCTATGCGGAGGCGATCGGCCTCACGGCGCTCGCGGCGGCTCCTGCGGAGCATGGAGCCCAGTGGCAGCAGAATGGACGCGGCCCAGGAGGAGAGCGCCCATCCGAGGACGAGGTGTACGCATTCGTCGCTGAGCACCGGGGTGGTGTGAGGCTGGGCGAGCTGGAGGCCTACTTCGACGTATCACGGCAGGAACTGGAGGACATCGTCGACCGCCTGACTGAGGAAAACCGACTGCAACGGGACGAGGAGCGTCGGCTCTACTACGTTGCCGAAGAGAGTCAGATCGAGGCAGGTGGTAGCGACTAGGGTCGACGGGAACAATGGCCGGGCACCACAGCGCGTTGCGCAGAGGACGTGAGAGGCGCCACCCGCCGAAACACGGCCCCTTCCCGCGACGATGCCGGTTTGGTGCCCGCGTTGCCGTGGCGGCAGTTGGATGGACCGGTGCTCGGCGGTAGCGATGTGGAGGACATGAGTGAACGTCGTTGCTGGCACCTACGTCTACTGCGTCAGCTCTGCCCAGTCGTTCGGCCAAGGCAGCCCAACGTTCACGACACCAGGCATCGGAGGTCATGGCGCGGTGGTGCGCATCATCGCGGAGGGAGACCTGGCGGCAGTCGTGAGTGATTCGGCGGCGGTGCACTACGACGTCAGCCGGGAGAATCTCCTGGCGCACCAGCGGGTGCTTGAAGAGGCGATGGC
>Ga0207873_1000267_pt1 | contig 58289 bp, 47 predicted proteins | sample BGWIniCompost_FD_187373 | JGI IMG/M metagenome (GOLD analysis project Ga0207873, IMG submission 187373) | Cellulose adapted compost microbial communities from Newby Island Compost Facility, Milpitas, CA, USA - BGW Initial Compost (SPAdes)... ...
TCCAGCGAACGCTGGGACAGGTCCGTTACGTCGAGCTTTTCCATTGTGCTAATGTAGCCCGGCGCCGTGATGACAACCCTGTAACTAGTCTGAGGCGCAGCAAGGAACTCATATCCATCGCCGCCGGCTGTTATCGCATGCTCTCCCGCTTCGCCAGTAAAGGTTAACGTAGCAGGTATTACCTGACCCGTTCGGGTATCAGTGACCCTACCAAAGACGCGCACTGCGTCCGAGGTTTCAGCGATGGGTTCCTCAATGGGCTCTTCTTGTTCTTGAACGACCGGCTCCTGTTCAGGTGGCGCATAGTCGCCAGGTGCAACCATCCTCACATCGCCATAGCCATCACTGTTCAGCGTGCTCGTGAAGAATGCCGTTCCGTTGCTCTCATAGAACCGGTAGTACAACTCCCTCCCACTCGTATTAACCTGCGGCCCGAGGTTTACAGGCGCACTCCACTTCGTCCATGAGTCGTCCAGTCGTGTGGCTTTAAACACATCAAAGCTTCCTTCACCCCCACGGCCATTGGTCGAGAAGTACAGCGTCATCCCATCATCGCTGAGGGAAGGGCAAAGTTCCTGAAATTGCGTGTTGATGCCGCTGCCCAGGTTCTTTGGCGGCGACCATTTGCCGTCCTCATCTTTCAATGAAACATAGATGTCTTCAACGCCATATGAGCCATACGTCTCGGCGGAAAACACAAATACCTTTCCATCTGATGAAAGATATCCACTAACCAAATTGGATTTGTTCTGAAAGTATGGGATGGAAATGTTCTCGGGTCGCGACCATCCTGAGCCGGTCGTGCGGGCTACTGAAATGCCCTGTGTCTTTGCCGCGTAGTGACTCAGCAGAAACATCTGCGATCCATCACCGCTAAAGCCAGCCACACCGTTATAGCCGCGATCGTTAATCACACTTCCACCGTGAGTCGGCGCTGACCATTGACCGTCGACCCAGGTCGAGATCCAGATGTCGCCGGGATCCCGCTTGCCTCCAATGTTTTGTGGATGGTTAGCGATGGTGAGATACAGCGTTCGCCCGTCGGGACTCAACACTGCATTCTGTTCATCGAAGGGACTGTTCACCGTCTGAAGGCTATTCTGCGCGAAGACCAGAATAGAAAGAGTCAGACAACAGCATAAGGCAAAAAATCTCATGGACCAATGGGTTGTATGTTTGGAAAATGGGTTCAAATTCTATGCCTTGCTAACCCAGGGATTTCCCTTGATCGTGAAACGCCAGGGCAGCAGGGCATCCTCTCCGGCATAGTCGATGCCTATCCTCTTGCTCACCTCAACCTGACCTGCCGGAATCCGCTTGCCTTCTTCGATCCAAATCTCGTTATCGGACAGCAGTTTTCCATTCAAACTTCGGTCAATGCCCAGAGATCGGGTCAATTTGCCGGGTCCTGACGTCAAATGATGGAACTTAACCTTTTCTCCACGTCGCGCCATCATGGCTGGTATTCCCTCCAGAGGTTCAAGTGCCCGAATCAACACGGCGTCGGCCACACCTTCGCGGTTCGTTACCACATTGAACAAATAGTGCATACCATAACAAAGATACACATATGCGCGCCCGCCGGGCTTGAACATGACGGAAGTCCGGGGCGTGTGTTTTGCTCCGTAGGCATGACAACCCCGCTCCTTCCAGGAGTATGCTTCCGTCTCCACGATAATGCCACTGGTTGTAATACCCCCGAGACGTGTGACGAGAACTTTTCCCAGCAATTCCCTGCTTATTTCCACCACATCATCCCGCTGGTAGAATTCCCGATCCAATTTCATAGTAGCACGTTTCCGATTCTGATCCCGTTGCTTATTTTACGCAAAACTTGAAACTTCCACCAAAATACCAATCATGAAAAAGATCTTTGTCTTTCTCTTTATGATGTCCGGCGTATGCGCCGCCCTCGCGCAAGACGGTCCGGCTGCCAGCCCGGCAAGTTCTGTCACCTGTGATGTCGGGCTTACGAAAATCTCAATCAACTACTCACGGCCCAGCATCAAAGGACGGAAGATTTTTGGGGATGGTTCCGGTTTCCTGGTGCCCTACGGCAAGATTTGGCGCACAGGTGCGAATGCAGGAACCCGAATCTCTTTCTCCGATGATGTAAAGATCGAGGGCCACTCCGTCCCGAAGGGCGAATACCTCATCTTCACCTGGCCCGGTGCCAATGAGTGGACGGTCGCCCTGTATAAGGACCTGTCCATCGGCGGATACACCCAACGTTACGACAAGGCCAACGAAGTAGCCAACTTCAAGGTCAAGCCACAAAAACTCACCGAAAAGGTTGAAACCTTCACAGTCGGCGTTGGCGACATCGCTGCTGACAACACCAACGCGAATGTTATCATCGCGTGGGAGAATACGGCGGTGAAGATGAAGGTGGAAGTACCGAAGAAGTGGTAGCAGGCAGTGGGCAGTAGTAGGCCGTTGGCAGTAAGCAGTAGAGGTCACTGCCGGAAAGGATTGGAGGGACGTTGGATGCAACGTCCCTTTTTTTGTGCCGGTTTGGTTCAATTTCTAAGTCCTCAGTCCTTTCTGAGGAAGGCTTGTATCAAGATACTTCCGATAATCACAGCGAAGCAGCCTACGAAGATGTACCAGAGGAAGGCAATATTGGTGAAGTAGTGGCAGTAGAATACGAGCACTTCGGCGATGAGGGCGGCGAAGAAGACCGCTGTGCCGCGAACCCATTTCAGGTAGAACGCCGTAACGAAGATTCCCAGCAGCGTGCCGTAAAAGAGAGAACCGACGATGTTGACAAACTGAATCAGGTTTTCTTCGAAGCTCGCCAGTATGGCAAAGAGCATGGCTAGCAACGCCCACATCACTGTAAACAGACGCGATGCAAGGACATAGTGCCCGGGACTCGCCTCCTTTTGAAAAGAGCGTTTATAAATGTCGACCGTAGTGGCAGATGCAAGTGCATTTAGCTCGGACGCCATTGACGACATCGCCGCGGAAAACATAACCGCAATCAACAAACCGACCAGGCCGCGGGGAAGATTATGGATGACGAAATTCAGGAAGATGAAATCGCGATCCTGCACTTTCGCACCGGGTATCACATTGCTGATAACCGCCTTCACGCTATCGCGGATGGTTCTCTCCTTTTCAGCGATTTCAAAGTAGCCCGACTTAACTGCGCTTACTGCTTCGGCATCATCCCGTTGAATGGCCCTCACTAAATTCTCGACAACTGTTGTCTTAGCATCATAGAGCGTGTCATATGACGCTTCCAGTTCCGCGATGGCTTCCGGAGAGATATCACGCGCACGCTCGATGAGATTCTGATTGAAGTACACCGGCGGTTTGTAGAACTGAAAGAAGACAAAGACCATGACGCCGATAAAAAGGATGATGAACTGCATTGGAATCTTTAGCAGGCCGTTGAACATGAGTCCCATTCGCGACTCAGCCAGCGATACCCCGCCAAGATACCGGGCCACCTGCGAGTGATCCGTGCCAAAGTAAGCCAGCGACAGGAACGTACCTCCGATCAACCCTGACCATATGTTGTACCGGTCATTAAGGTTAAACTCCAGATTCACCAAATTGAACTTGCCCAGCTCACCGGCAAGGGCAACGGAATCCCCAAACGACACATGGTCGGGAATCAAACTGTAGGCGATAAATCCCGCCGTAAGCATACCCGTCATGATCACCGCCATTTGGTAACGTTGTGTAAGGCTCACAGCCTTTGTGCCTCCCGTTGTGACGTAGATGATCACAAGCATGCCGATCATTACCGTGGTAAAATACAGGCTCCAGTTGAGGATCGTCGCGAGGACGATCGCGGGCGCGTACAATGTGATCCCGGCTGAGAGTCCGCGTAGCAAAAGAAAGTAGATCGCTGCAAGCGTTCTTGTCTTCAGATCGAACCTACCTTCGAGATATTCGTATGCCGTGTATACTTTGAGTCGATAATAGATCGGCACCAGGGTCACAGACAGGATGACCATGGCCAGAGGCAGGCCGAAATAAATCTGGATGAAACGCATTCCATCCTCGATAGCCTGGCCGGGTGTAGAGAGGAAGGTGATCGCACTGGCCTGGGTTGCCATGATGGAAATGCCGATCATCCACCACTTCATTCGGTTGTCACCCTTGAGGTAGCCCTCGATCGTCTTGCTGCCGCGGGTCTTCCAGGCACCGTAGGCAACAATGGCCAGCAACGTTCCGAACAGAACGATCCAGTCGATGCTGCTCATAGAAACGCGCTGGTAATTAAGTAGAAGATTATGACCTGCAAGACGAATATTCCCAGCACCAGCCAGTACCAGGTATTCCATGATTTAAAAACGGGGGGTCTTCCCTCTTCTGGTTCATGCATGTCCTGCCGAGTTTGATGACTTATCGGTTTCTTCTTGAAGATGTTCCGTTCCTGGTGCCTTTTCCGAGGGATACCAGGTTTGCGAAAAGCCTGTACGCTCCGGGTACACCCTCCGGAAGCTCCCTGAAGAAGGACAAGCTGGTGTAGACATAGTATCCCTTGCCGTAAGAAGCGACAAGCAAACTCCCTTTTAGGGGATCTTCACCTTTATCATTCATCGATAACAATGCAGAATAACGATCGTCCCACGACGATGGAAAGTACAGGCCGCGCTCCTGAACCCATCCGTCAAAGTCGCGCTTTGTGATCTTGTTCGGTGTACTCAAGGCAGGATGGTCTGGCAGGAGAATACGCACTTCCGCGTCCTCTTCCGACACGCGGCTTCGCGAAAGCTTTATGGGATAAGGCGCAAACATCTTGTAGTCCAGCCTAACGTCGTTGTTATACTGAACAATTGCCGTTCCGCCATTCTCGACATACTTCAGCACATTGGCCATGATACGTTCAATATCATCTCTTGTATTAAGCGCGCGCACGCCGACAACTACAGCGTCCAGCCGCGCCAATGCTTCAGGCGTGATGTCCTCATTCTTCAATATTCTCACGTCGTAACCAATGCTTCGCAGGGCCTGCGACACCTCGTCCCCGGCGCCTTCTATGTAGCCGATCGCCTGGCCTTCCTTTGCAATGTCCAATCGTACGACCCGCGCAGATGCTTCCGGTAGCAATGTCTGAATGGGAAAGTGATCATAGGCAATGGTCTCCAGGGATCGCGACAACGTGCGACCATCAATTCGTGCCACGGCCAGAAGTTTACCCACAGATTCTCGTCGGGGAGGTACGACCGTAAATGTTCCGACTGCAGTAGCGTTCGGTTCCGTCAGCGTAAATGCCAGCGATGATGGAGTATACTTCCAGCCATCGGGAAGTTCGAGTTTTAATTCTCCCGACAAGCTGCGCGTGCTGTTTGAGCGGATGGTAATTTGAATGTCACGGGAATCCTGATCTTCAAAGATCACGACCTCCTGGGGAAGCTTTATGTCGACCGCCGGTACCACTTCCACCGGACGAACCTGTTCTCCCTTTACAGGGTCAACCCAACGATGGTTGAGCGGTACTTCAACGGTGAGAGGCTCTCCGCGTACGCGTAGCGAAACCGTGAAGCTAATCGCAGGGGGACTCTCCGGCATCCCGATCAACGCAGGATCGCGTACGGTAAACCTTCCAATGCCGTGCGGTTCATCCAACCAATACGGGCCCGAATATGGGACACTCTCGTCAACTGGGTGAGATGTTACAAACTCTAAAGCAACATTTTCATCAAGCTTCGCACGAACGAGCGTATCAAGATGCAATGCCTCTGAACGGATCGACTCGACAGTAACAGCTTCATTCGACCGGTTTACAAATTCAAACTTCACCGCGAGGAGTTCATTGGGAACAGCGTAATATTTCCCTGAGGTCGCCCCGCAATACAATCCGAGACAGTCCTTTATCAATGCATTGACTTCGGCAAGCTTCCGATCCTTCCACACGTTGGGTTTCAGCGATGCGATTTCCTTTCTGATGTTCAGCAAGGCAGGCACGGAAGCAGCGGGATTTGTCATATCATACGCTGCGATCATTTCGTCGACGAGACGTTGAATGTGGCCACCTCCTTCTACCCTTGTCCAAGTGGTATTGATACCCTCGAAGAAATCGCGATCACAACGCTCGCCCTTGACGTATTCGAAGAACTCAAGTTCCTCGCCACGCGAGCCGGCGGATCCAAATCCCTGGCTCTTATGCTGACTGCGGCTTATCGCCGCAATTTCGGAATACGATGCACCCAGCAGCGGGTTGTATTTGCCGACGTCCAGCGTGACAACTCCAGGTGTCTCCTCGTTGATTGATGTATTCCACCACCGTCCCGTGTTCGTGTATAACCTCACCGGTTTTGCAACACCAAATTCGCGAACCTGATCGGGCAGGAAATCTTCGCGCGACGCCATGTCGAATGCCTCAGCCGCAAGCACAGCAGATGCCGTGTGGTGACCATGACCGGCGCGTTCATCTGCCGGAAAACGGGTGAGGATTACGTCAGGTTTGAACATCCGGTAGACCCTCACGACATCAGACAGGATTTCATCCTTGCCCCAGACCTGAAAGGTTTCGTCCGCAGATTTCGAATACCCAAAATCCACCGCTCTGGTGAAGAACTGCTGTCCCCCATCAATGCGTCGCGCAGCGAGGAGCTCGTGCGTCCGGATAAGGCCGAGCTTGTCGCGTATCTCAGGGCCGATAAGGTTCTGACCACCGTCGCCGCGCGTCATCGATAAGTAAGCTGTAGCGGCGAGGCGGTCATTGGCCATTAATGTAATGACCCGTGTATTCTCATCATCGGGGTGTGCTGCAACGTATAAGACCGAACCGAGAAAATTCAGCTTCATCATGTTGAGCCGGATACGGGCAGCGTCAGGCTGTGACGATGGTTGTCCGCAAACCAGAACCGGAAGGAGCAGGAAAAGCAGAAAAATGCGTTTCACACGACAATCCATATTACGCGAATTAACACATAATTCCCTGAATCAAAGACGATATGACGGAGGCTTTTATGACCTGTTGTATGAAGGTATGAATGGCAGCCGCTAAAATCTTCCTCTGACTTCTCCGTTGACAAGAAAGGTACCATCCTGGGCAACGTGGATAAGTACCCGGCTGGAGACCTCCTTGCGGTCCGATCCTTGAAAATATATCACAAATTCGTGGGGGCCCACGCGGTCTTTCATGTCGGCAGTAAATCCAAGATCGAAGCTTACCTCAGACCCTTCCCTGATTTTTCTGTTAATGATCACTTCACCGAGATTGTCTACTATGCGCACGCGTTGTTCCTGGGGAAGCGCCTTTAGTACCTTTAGCGTGACGGCGATAAACGGAAGCGGTCCAATGTTCTTTCTTCCGTGCTCAAGATTGACTGAGTTTACCTGTACGGGACGCGTACGAAAGTTGTAGTCCACCTTCAATTCAAACTCATCTGAAGGTTTGAACTTTACATCCTGCTGGAGAGTAGCCAGCAACACAAGGGCGAACAGTACGGGCATAGTCTTGCCTGCGAGATTGTATAAATATAGCCATTCAGGCTATTAAGCCCCAGAAATATGTGAGGAAAAGTCTGGTCAAAACTCAAGCAAATCCGGGTGATCGCGAAGATGAAGCTGCCAGTTCCAGGCCGATTGCATCATGTCGTGCAGAGAACGTTCAGCTTTCCAGCCCAACTCGCGGTTTGCAAGTGAAGTATCGGCCCAAATCTTCTCGACATCACCCGGTCTTCGCGCAACGATGCGATAGCGAAGTTGCACGCCGGCAGCGTTTTCAAAGGCTTTCACTACTTCAAGCACGGTATGCCCGTTTCCGGTGCCAAGATTGAAGTACTCGTAGTTGGACTTCTGCTGACGTTCCATCAGGCGCCGCAGCGCCATCCTATGTGCGATCGCCAGGTCAACTACATGGATGTAGTCGCGAACCGGTGTTCCGTCAGGGGTGTCATAATCGTTTCCGAAGATTCGCAGTTCTGGAAGAATACCTGCCGCAGTTTGCGTGATATATGGAACGAGGTTGTTGGGTACGCCTCGCGGTAGCTCACCTATGAGGCAACTGTCATGCGCACCCACCGGGTTGAAGTATCGAAGCGCGATTGACTGAATATTCTTGTTTACCGCGCAGACATCCCTCAGAATTTCTTCACATATCTGTTTTGTATTACCGTAGGGCGATTCAGCGGGTCGGAAAGGCGTCGACTCGGTGACCGGTAGTTTGTCGGGCTGGCCGTATACCGTGCAAGACGAAGAGAAGACGATGTTCGCGATGCCTGTTTCCAGCATTCCCTCAAGGAGAAAGATCATCGAGTTGAGGTTGTTGCGGTAGTACAGCAAAGGCTTTGCCACCGACTCACCCACGGCCTTGCTCGCCGCAAAGTGGATAATTGCCTCAGCGTCGGAATGACGACGCAACATCGACATTACGTTGTCGCGAACACTGACATCCAACTCCAGAAACTCCGGATTCTTTCCCGTGATGGTTTCGATGCGTCGAAGAATGTCACGCTGCGAGTTGGAAAGGTCATCAACGATCACCACATCGAAGCCATCATTCAGAAGGTCAACTGCGGTGTGAGACCCGATATAACCCAAACCTCCGGTGACAATAATTTTGCTCATCTATTTATTTCGCGATTATGCTGTCTCAGATTTTCGTGTCGTCACAAGTCCTGCCCCATCCGCCAAATTGACCTGGTGCACGGTCAGATCCAGTCTAAAGGTGGCGCGATACGCGTCGGCCAGACGTTCGACTATTGTATTAACTGCGGCGGGACGAACCAGCGCAATAACACATCCACCAAACCCACCACCCATCATGCGCGCGCCGGCAATGTCCGGGTTGGCTGTTAGTTCTTTGACGAGGAAGTCGAGTTCATCGCAACTAACTTCGTACAGTTCAGACAAACCGCGGTGCGTCTCGGTCATTTTAGCGCCGAACGCAAGGAGGTCATTGCGTTCCAGGTCTGCAGCTGCTGCCTGTACCCGTTCGATTTCCCCAGTAACGTACAACAGACGCTTAAATACTTCTTCCCGAAAAAATCCCTTCCGTGATTCCACTTCCTTTTGTGTGACGTCGCGCAAACTGCGAATCCCGGGACTATCCTGTTGGAGGACACGCAATCCCTCCTCGCATTCATTTCGCCGGGTGTTGTATTCCGATGAGGCCAGCGAATGTTTTACGTTGCTGTCGAACAACACCACTTTGAAATCGCGGGGTGCGAAAGGAAGATACCGATACGAAAGGTCCCTGCAGTCGAGCATCACGACATGATCCTTTTTCCCCATAACACAGGCGAACTGATCCATGATGCCGCACTTCACGCCTGCGTAATTGTGTTCGGACCACTGCGCAATCTGAATGAGGTCCTCGTCGGATAGCACAGCGCCGGTCAGTTCCCGCAGGCCGTACGCAAATCCACATTCCAGCGCTGCTGAAGACGAAAGGCCGGAGCCCACAGGGATATTACCGCCAAACAAACACCGGAATGGTAGAACTTCAATATGACGAGCCTTGAAGCGATCGACGACTCCAAGCAGATAATTGATCCATCCCCCGCGATCGTCGCGGCGGACTTCCTTTAGATCAACCTCGGTCGTCTCGTTTACGTCGTCAGCGTGTATTATCGTGCGCCCATCCGTTGCCGGAGCAAAGGCGAAGATGATTTCCCGGTCGATAGCCGCGGGCATCACAAACCCATCGTTGTAATCGGTGTGTTCTCCGATCAGGTTGATTCTGCCGGGAGCGCGAACCAGGAGCGGCTTTATACCAAAGCGTTCTTCGAACTTTTTCTCAATCTGATGACCGCGATCGTCCATTAATGCAGACAATAATACCAGTACATAGGGTCAAAAAAAATACTGCATCATCAAAAATAATTGTCACTTTTACACGTATTCTGAATTTTCTATATATTTGGACATATTCGCCACCTAATTATTACCAACACAACTTTTACGCAACCTACCATCACGTAAACCTAAGACTATGCTACTCGCCACCTTCGATTGGATCATTGTGTTTCTCTATTTCGCGATTGTCGCAGGTGTATCCATCTGGGCAATGGCGCGAAGAAAGGATTCAGCAGAAGATTACTTCCTGGCAGGAAGGCATCTCGGCTGGTTCATTGTCGGCGCATCAATATTTGCTTCGAACATCGGATCGGAACACCTGGTTGGACTCGCAGGATCCGGAGCCACCGACGGTGTTGCGCTTGCGCATTACGAACTGCATGCGTGGTGCTTGCTGGTATTGGGTTGGGTGATGGTTCCTTTCTACATGCGATCAGGCGTTTATACGATGCCCGAATTTCTGGAGCGTCGTTTTTCGCCGCAGGCCCGTACGTTTTTGTCTATAATCTCACTGGTTGCTTACGTGTTAACCAAGATTGCAGTGGGCATCTTTGCCGGCGGTGTAGTGTTCGCGGTACTGCTTCCGGATGTGAACTTCCTCGGACTTGACAGCTTCTGGTTTGGTTCAATCCTGGTAATCGTACTAACTGGTCTTTACACAATTGTCGGTGGGTTCCGCGCTGTTGCGTATACCGAAGCGTTACAGACGATCATCCTGATACTCGGATCGCTTATGGTCACGGTCTACGGGCTGGAAGCTCTCGGAGGATGGGACAAGCTACGCGAGATCTGCGGGTCCGAAATGTTTAACCTGTGGAAGCCATTGGTCCCTGCAGGTGTGGAGTCGACCTGGGCGCCGGTGAAAGAAAGTGGTCGCATGGCGTGGTATTTTAACGACAACTATCCGTGGCTGGGTATGCTCTTCTGCGCTCCTATCATCGGCCTGTGGTACTGGTGTACCGACCAGTACATCGTACAACGTACGCTCGGCGCACGCGACGAAACGCAGGCACGTCGGGGTTCAATCTGGGCAGCCTACCTGAAGCTGTCTCCTGTATTCATTTTTATCATACCGGGTATGATCTGCTTCGCCCTCGCCAAAAGTGGTCAGGTTCCTGTACTTCAGGAAACGCTCTTTGATGCCAACGGTCAGCTCATCCGCGACAACGCACAACAGGCATTTCCTATGATGGTCGTTCACGTGTTGCCCATAGGGGTACGGGGTATTGTGGTAGCAGGCCTTCTTGCTGCGCTTATGAGTTCTTTGGCGGGTGTGTTTAACGCATCGTCTACGCTGTTCACGATGGACTTCTATTCCAGGCTGCGGCCTAATGCTTCCCAGGATCGCCTGGTGTGGATTGGCCGCGTAGCGACAACGGTAATGGTGGTCATCGGTCTGCTGTGGATTCCCGTAATTCAGGGAGGTAAAGGTCTTTATGATTATCTGCAAGGCGTGCAGGCGTACCTCGCCCCTCCTATTTTCGTCGTGTTCTTCTTTGGAATTTTCATGAAGCGGCTCAACGCAAAGGGTTGTCTGGCTGCGCTCATCGTTGGTTTTGCTATGGGTGTCTTCCGCCTTATCGTCGATACTCCGGTAAAACTCATGGAAAATTTTTCTTACGAACCAGGCTCATTCCTGTGGATAGTTAACAATACCTTCTTCCAGTACTACAGTCTGCTGATCACCATCGTATGTGTCCTGGTGATGATTGGTGTAAGCTATGCATCACCTGCGCCGGCGTATGATAAGATCTCAGGACTGACATTTTCAACTATGACCGAGGAAGATCGCCAGAGAACACGAGCTTCATGGACGACGAAAGACGTGGTGACCTCTGCGCTGCTCTTGGTGGTAATCCTGATAGCGTACCTGTACTTCACCGGCTGATGCGTCGGAAGGAATTACAGGCGCGATTTATCCGGGTTCGATCAAACTTTACATGTGAATGACCCCTCAACTTTACCGAAAAGCCGACCGGCTGCTCGTGGCGGCAGACTGCATCATCTTTGGGTTTGATGGCCGACAACTCAAGGTGCTGCTTGTCAAGCGAAGCTTTGAACCCGAGGCCGGCCGTTGGTCGCTGGTTGGTGGCTTCGTCAACGCCGGGGAGAGCGTCAATGACGCAGCCGCTCGTATCCTGAAAAGGTTGACCGGCCTGGATAATATCTACATGGAACAGCTCCATTGCTTTGGCGACGTTAATCGGGATCCTGCAGCCCGGGTCGTTTCCGTGGCTTATTATGCGTTGATCAACATTGCCGATTACAGCCGCCAACTCAATCTTGAACACGAGCCCCACTGGTTTTCACTCAAGGAGTTACCTGATCTCATCTTCGACCATAGCCAGATGGTGAAGCTTGCAGTGGAGCGTCTTCAGCAAAAGGTAGCTACCCATCCTGTAGGCTTCGAATTGCTCCCGAGGAAATTCACACTCCCTCAACTCCAGAACCTGTACGAGGCGATTTATCAGGCGAAACTCGACCGACGCAACTTTAGCCGAAAGATTTTATCGCTTGGTATACTTAAGAAGCTGGACGAGAAAGAAAAAGAAAGCTCAAAGAAAGGCGCGTTCCTTTATGTGTTCGATCGCAAGCGTTACGAGCAACTCTCACACGAAGGATTGAAATTCGTCTGATCAGTTTACATCCCGTTCTTCCACTTCGAAGGTAAGCTGCGTGGTGCCCGGCATGCCATCGGGCGTCAGTCCTTCTACATGCATGAGGTATGTTCCCGGCAAGTCACCCGCGTAAAAGACAAGTTCGGTTGGCGCGTCGTCGTTCGTCTTCACATCCGGTGCCCAATACAACAATGTCCGGTGGTCTGGCAACCGGCTCTTGATCTGGTCTTCTGTTTCGTAGACAGGTGAATAAAATTCACGCTGCCAGGTAAGGCCGTCGTAAGGCGTGACCCATGCGCGACGGTCGAGTTCAAATCCTGCCAGATCTCCCGTGTAGGTTTTATAGCTGGCGATGCCCATAAACGAAATCCTGCCATAAAAATACCGTGACGCAACAACATCAAGGCGCCAAACCTTGAGCGGATCGAAATTGATTATGGAGTTCACGTTGAATACGGGCACACCATCGAGCAGCACGAGGGGATTCTCTCTAAACATCTCGCCCGATTTCTTATTCACCACGTGAAAGAAAAAATTGCCTTGTCGCTTTCTCACCATGATTGGAGACACATACTCCCGCATCACTTCCTCCATCACCGGAAACCTCGTGTAGTCGTCTAGGTAATACTGCTGATCTGGAGTTCTGTAGAATGCAAGCGTGTCGTTATGCGGGGGAATGATCTTGTTCTTTTCTTCTTCCCGATAAGCATTGTGAAGTTGCATGTTGATGCTTCTCGAGAGCAGCGTAGACTCAAGTGACGGGTCCAGACTAAAGTGAGGTAATGAGAAACGCTCGCTCATCCTGCTATCAAAAGGACGGTCCATAGAATAGCGGTAAACCGAATCCCTGCTCCAGTCCGTTTGCACGATCACCTGGCCGGGACCATAGAAATCTGCCAGCTCATGAACTACCCTTCCCTTAGTCGTGCTCTGAGTGCCGGTAAACTGGAACCTCTTGCCGGGAACGGATAGATAAACCGGGATCGCCGGCGCAGGCTTTCCATCCTGGGTGTTCACCAGGTTTCCCGTTATCAGATGCCCCCTGTATTCGGGTTCAAAGGCATGACTTGTGTTTCCGTCCGCAATACTCTGCCAGGCAAAACGACGCCATCCATGTGTAAGCATCAGGTTATCGGCACACATTGCTGCATCTTCAGCCGTGCTGAAATAGTACTCAGGCGATTCAATGGTGCCGGGTAGATCGGACGTAAGAAGAAGATAGGTCGCAATGCTTGCCCGTTCCTCAAATTGTAAAGAATCAAGTCTGAATACAGAAACAGACAACGATGCCGGTTTACGGTGCCCCTGCGTATTTGTTGTTGACAATCTCGTTTTGATCGCCTCGCGCGTACCCACGACCTTCTTGTCTGCAACCGCGTCAATGTTTAGTAAATTCTCAGGGCGCTTGAAATACAACCGCTCACAGACGGGTCGTTGCTCGTAGTCAAATACAGTGATATGTGTTATGCCGTCACGAAGACTGGACTTGTCAACATTGAAGGACGCTCTTCCCGCAGAAAGTTGACCACGTAAAACCTGCATCGCTGCGAGCCGGCTATGAACAATCACCGTGACTTCGGATCGGGTGACAGAAGTTGGATCGTTGGATCGCACGGTTATGGACACTCGTTCGTCATTGTCGCTGACAGACAAGGCATAGCCTGTCGACATTACTGCGGGAAGATCTTTACGTCCGAGTACGCGTCCACGGCCATCGGTGATTACAGCGCTGTATTTAACACTATCGACCGGGGTCATCGTAAAATTCCCCAGCCCGAATCGCGCTGGAGAAAACATAGCGATGGTATCTTCGTCGTTGCTCAGGACATATCCTCTGAAGGCTGACAGTCCGCGGCCGGTAGCGTCCACCACACGAAATGCCACTTTCCCGTCAATACCGGATATCATGTTACCTCCTTCCGGGAAAAACTGTATGTCGAGATCACGGCTTGCAACCTGCTGCTGCAATCCCAGGGGCTTAAACGGATTCACAATCGTGATGGAGCGATGGAAGAAGAAGTCCGGACTGTAATTCCTCATCCAGCGCGTGTATGCACGCAGCGTATAGTTGCCAGAGTTGAGGCTTGCAGGCAAAAACAACGACGTGTGCCCTACACCATCCTTCACAGGTACTTTCGCCTGCAGTACGGGCTGATTTGTTGCGTCGAGAATTTCCACGTACACAACACGGCTCATCCCAAGGGGTCGGTGCATAGAACCGTCAACAACGTATGCGCGAAACCAGATGTGATCGCCGGTGATGTAGGTCGTCCGGTCCGTATGGATGAATACCTTCTCCTGAAGATTTTGCTTGCGATAGACGTCAAGCCTTTCTCCCGGATCCGTACGATCCTGAGCCAACGCCACCATCGGGAACGCTAGTACAATCAGGAGAAGTAGCAGGCGGAAGGTCGACATTGCTTTCTGTGGTTATTCCCAAAAATCCGGCTGCTCGTTAGTGCCCTGGTGGTACTGTCTGCAATCAATGCATTGTGTATCTGCCGAGGTGTAGCCTATAATGGCCGGACCGCCATTAGTAACGGCATTGATGATCAAAGCTGTCTTGTTGCTCTGCATGTACTCCTGCATATAAATCGTATCAATTTCGAAGGGGCTGCAGAACGGTAACGCACGCTGGTAACCACCGACGGGAGACGGCAAATTTGAAACCGAGACAAAGATTCTTTTTTCGACTGACCGCCCAACACTGAAATATCCCAGGGCGTTAGGTCTCCCGGGATTTACAGATCGAATATTGCCCGTAACCTGTGTAGGTTGCGGATCGAAGATCGTTCCAATGCTTTCGGTATTTTTCTGCAGTTCGGTCCAAAAGTTGTACTCGCTTTGATCCATAGTGAACTGCCGTACAAGGAGGCTGTATTTCAGTGCCAACTTCCAGCTGCTGGCTGGCAAAGTGAACACGGTGCGCTTGACTACCGCGTCCTCGGCTAATCCCTTCGTACTGTAAATTTGGATATTTGAGAACGGTGTGGTTTTCCAGCAATAAAAGATCCACTCTTCGGGTTTTCTTGATCTCACTTCCTCTAGTACTGGATCCCAGATGAGCGACGAGTTGAAAGTCGCGTTGTACATTGCAGTTTCAACCATCTTCCAGCGATAAAACCGGGAATCACTCTCAGCATCGTGCGTGGTGACCTGAAACTCAACCTCACGCCCGTCCGAAGTCCATGTCACGCTATCAATGGGAGGAGACAGTTTGTACGTGACAGGGTCCGAAACATATTCCTCTCCACCGCCAAGCACGATTCTCAGTCTGCACGACTCGCCCGCGTCAAGGCTGATACCGCCCGCACTGTATTCTCCGAATGAAATTTCAGGGAGGTTAAAGGTTGCGCCATTCTCAGTCTCTATGGTGACCAGAGCGCCCGGCACGACTTGTACTTGCGATGGCGTTTGGTCTCCATTGAGCGGCATTGATCGGGTCAATTTGATCGTTGCTTCCGGGTCGGCTAAATCCACAATTCCATCGACGACAAGATATTCAGTAGTTGACTCAACCACGGGTGGATTGAATGGGTCGACGCAGCTCACGGCAACATACAACACAAAACACAATATGATGAATAGCGTACTTCTCATTCGTCAAAATCTAAAGTTGTACGTTATTGTGGGAACGGGCTGCGCAAAGATCGACAGTTTGTATCCCCTGATCTCACCGTTCTCCGATCTGAAGAATACGGAGTATGCATTTTTCCTCCCCGTGAGATTGTAAACCGAGATCGTCCACGAGCTGTGGGCTAGCTTACGAATCTTATGGTTCCCTTCGATATTCATCCCAAAGTCAAACCGATAGTAGTCGGGAATGCGCGCCTGATTCCTGTTCGTGTACAAAAGCCGCTCGGCACCGTCAAGGATGTAGCGCTGAACGGGAACGGTCACCGGACGACCTGTGCTGTACGTAAAGTTGAGTGAAACACTGAAACGCCTGCTGAACCGGTAGTTGCTGATCACCGTCACGTCATGCGGCTTATCGTAATTGCTTGGATACTCCATCCCATCGTTGATGGTCTCCCCTGTTTCAGCCCCGGCAGTTTTCAGGAACGAACGCGAATAGGTGTAACTGATCCATCCGTTAAGTTTTCCCGTTACCTTTTTTAGCATCAACTCCACACCATAAGCTCGTCCCTGCGTACCGATGACATCCGTTTCAATGTGATGGTTCATCGTCAGCAATGCACCGCCCTTGAAATCGAGAAAGTCGTCAAGCGTCTTGTAATAGGCCTCAATGGAGGTCTCAATAGTGTTGGCTTTGAAATTCCGGTAATAGCCAATGGAAAACTGATCTCCCACCTGCGGTCTTATGTGGGCGTCGCTGAGTTTCCAGGTGTCTGTTGGCGCGATCGCCGTTGTGTTTGACAGGAGGTGGATGTATTGTCGCATGCGCTGATAGCTGAGCTTCAACGAAGCGGCATCTCCAAGCATGTATCGTACAGAAGCTCTCAATTCGGGACCATGGTAGGTCGCGATCGACTTACCCTTGCCGTATTGCAGCGTATCCGTCATGGAGCTCTCTGAGCGAGGCTGACCAGGTATATACTGAATGACGCCCTTGGGTCCGAGATAGTTATAGAACGAATACCGCAAGCCGGCATATAATGTAAGTCGTTTGGAGAGTTCAAACTCGTCGCCCACGTATACAGCCCCTTCGAGGGCTTGCTCATCCTCAAGGTTGTCGGGAACCACGAGTGATTCGGATCCCAATGGCTGAAGTGTGCCCGGCGAAAGGTCATACCGCATAGCGGATGCGCCAAAGGAAAGGAGATTCTGATCATTTAGCTGATATGAGAAGTCAGCCTTTCCTGAAATCTGCTGTATTTCGTAGTCCATACGAACCGAAGTCGCGGGGTTCTTGTCGCTGGAGACCTTGAAATTGTATTTGTTGAACGTTGCTGTCAGCACGCTGTAGAGTCGGTCACCGATCGCATGCTTCCATCGTGCCGACGTGTTGAAGTTGCTGTAGTGATACAGCGTGTCACTATTCAGCCTGAACCGGTCGTCGCTGTAGTACGCTGTAACATCCACAGTATTGCGACTGTCGGCTTCATGATTAAAATGGAAGTTGAGATCGTAAAATGAACCCGTGCTGTTTTGTAAGCTTTCGTTGGGAATACGATCAAGAATCCAATCCGAATACGTCGAGCGTCCACCTATGAGAATTGACGACTTGTCCTTTCGGAGAGGCCCTTCCAGCGTGAGTCTTCCCGTGATCGGTCCGATCCCTCCTGACGCGGTGAATTTCTTCTTGTTCCCTTCGCGAGACGTGACTTCCATTACGGAGGATATCCGGCCACCGTGCTCGGCCGGCGTCCCGCTCTTAAACAGCTCCACATCCTTCACAACGTCGGGATTGAAGGCCGAAAAGAACCCGAACAGGTGGGACGGATTAAAAATCGTGGCGTCGTCGAGAAGCGTCAAATTCTGATCAACTGAACCTCCCCTCACGTTAAGACCTGTAGAACTCTCGCCGACGGACTGTACACCAGGAAGTGTAAGAACTACCTTCATCACATCTGTCTCTCCGAAGGCTACGGGGACCTGCTTCATCATTTTTATATCGAGCCGCTCCAAACCCATCCGCGTTCCGGACACATTAGCACCACGCTCCGATTCGATGATCACTTCCTTTAGTGGCGTAATTGATTCAACCAGCTCGACATCAAGTCTGCCGTTGTCATATACCATTAACTGGCGAACTGTTTCACGCATGCCGACACAGGAGATGCGAATGGTATTGCGGCCCGTTGGAAGTTCGAGTGAGTAAAATCCGAAGGGATCGGTTGCCGCACCTCTCCCTGTAGCTTCGTGCAACACAACTGCCCCGACGACAGGTTCTCCATTGACTTCATTACGAATGTGGCCGGTAATTACGGCCGTACCACCCCTGACTCTTCGGGTACGCTTTCCTATCTCGATTATCCGGGTCTCTTCGGTCAATCGCTTCCTTTCTTCAGCATCGTGAAGGTAATCCAGGAGGGCAACGTCGAATTCACCCTGAACCGGACGCACATCAAAAAATCCTATCGGAAGTTCTGCGCGTATTTCACGACCGCGAGTCAGATAGACCTTTCCGGAGGGATCGGCGAAGTAATGATAGTCCGTATACTGAAACAATGAGTCGAAAACGACGCCAAGTTCGACGTCATTAAATATCCCAGTAACCGTCAACGAATCAAACTCCTTTCCATCGTAATAGATGCGATGCGGTGTTTGTGCTTCTACCTCCCGTACAAAATCAGGAAAGGGTGCTTGCCTGAACTCACCGCGGATGCGATGGAGTTCCTGTGCAAGCGCCGTGGTGCTGGGTAATAACAGGGTTGCGATGAAGAGGGTCTGGTAGATTTTTCTCATTCAGTGCGGGCAAATTTCATTAATCCAACGATTCATAGTGACGAATCAATGATATCATCATTTTTTCCCTGTCAATTTGATCAACCCGGTTTGCTCGAGCAAACTGTTTCAACGCCTTTTTCTTGTCTGCCAAAGCCTTCAATACTGATGCTTTGTTTTTGATCGTAAACGACTTTCCGTCTTTTACAAGGTAGTAATTTGTCCTTTCAAGAAACCGGACGTTCACCGTCCCGTTTTCTATTGTCTCATGCCGTTCTTTCCGGTGCTTGCAAAGCAGTTTTATGCTTCCATCGTGCAGCAGTTCATAATAGCCCCGCCGGAGTCCGCCCCAAATAGAGTCTTCAGTTACACTGACGAAATGATGACCCAGTAGGTCAAAGTATTCCACCAGGTCATCGTGAAGCCTCACGTCCGTTACATAACCTCTTTGATCAAAGTGCTCGATAACCAGCTGATCCTGGACGAGGTCATACTGCATGGGCACATTATCAAACAGTTCACCCGAATACTTAATGGAACCTTCTTCCAAATATTCTGAGCCGAAGAAAGGAAAGCCGTCGTAGGGTTCGGGGATGGGAACATATTCGCTGCCGTTGTACAGTGCCGACTGTAGCCGCTGCGCTTGTTCGTATGAGGCAACCGCTAATGAAACAGCCTGCGCCAGGAATGCGCTGTCTGCCGAAAGACTCTGACACCTGGCGGTCTGACCAGGAACGATGGCGGCTGCAATCAGCAATAACACGGTAGTTGGTAGTCTCATCTGGCTTAAGAACCTACAAAATATCCAATCTTGCCGAATTTCTCAGCGGAGTTCCGACTTTTGTGCAGGAACATTGACGCTAACGCCCCGTTGGGGTTATTCCGACGAGCGTTCTACGGGTGTAATGCTTACTGGTCCAAGTAATCCCGATTCAATAGGTGCCCAATCTGCCGCCGAAAAGAGCCCGTCACGCCGATTCTGCGCCAAACGCGCCGGGAAGTTGAGGTTGTAAAACTTCTTCCAGAATACACCTCTCCTGTCCAGATCGGCAATGCGGTTGGCCATCAGGTTCGAAACTTCTACTTGCAGCGTGTCCGTGCCCGTAAACAATTTGCGATCCACTACTACCGTGTAGTTCGGGCCTATCAACGTATCCACAGATACCCCATTGACTAGAACACGCGCGGTTTCTTTCACCGTGCCGAACTCAAGCAGCACATCGCCCTCCCAGGTGTCAGGCAATTCAACAACGGTAGAGTAACACGCCGTGCCTGAAAAGCTTTCGCCACCATCTATATCCATGGTAGTCCACGACCGCAGTGCCGACACGGTCTCCGGTCCGGGCAATGTTGGTCCACCTTTCACAAAGGTTAGTTGCCAGGGACCATCGAGCGTTAAGCGATCGCCCATGATGCGAACATAGGGAAATGGTTTATGACGCGTTGACTGTTCCGAAGTACGAACGATAATCCCTTCGCCATTCCTGATCTGCAACCGAAATCTCAGGCCTTCGCCTTTTTGCACCATTTCTGCTGCGCCGGATTTACCCCGCATGGGGTCAAAGAGCGTTACCGAGTTTCCAGGCACCGATAATCTGACGGTACCGTCAAAGTCTTTTCCAGTCCAGTTGGTTATGAAATACAGGAATCCATTCGCATCACGCTTTCGGACGAACGTCAACCCCATATCCGTCATAAACTCCCGTGCTACGCCGGCCGTGTTTAATAATTCCTCCAGATTGTCCCCCTGGATAGCCGAGGATGATTCGGTGAGCCGCGTTTTGGCTGCTGAAAATTCAGAGTTGCGGTCCGGCAAGCCGGCATACGTTTCGGGCACTCCTTTATATAATATGACCCTGCCACCGGCGCCAGCAAGAGCTGCAAGCGCCTCCAGCGTGCTTACGGGGATGTATTTGCATTGGGGAACAACGATTGTCTTGTAAGTAGCGCCGCCGGCAGTAACCAGGTTGCCGTTGTTAAGCCTCAGTTCCCTGATTTGACGATCGGAGATGTAGTCATAAGTATACCCGCGTTCTAACATTTGCATTGCCGCTTCCTTAAATGCTGTACTGTCGTAGACTGCCCCCACGCCATCAAAGTGCTCGACCATTTCGGGGCCTCGTGCGGAGAAACGGTCGTAGATTGGAAAGTATAGCAGGACGTCGTTGGCGGGAGATGTGTTCTGAAGGAACGACTGGCATCGGGCAATGTAGTGATTGAGTCTGCCGAGGTCATCCCACATGGGGTTCCGCGAATTGAGGTGTACCGCGGCATAAAATAAGCGTCCCGGCCAGGGATCGTCCTGCGGCGAGTAACAGGTGCCATGATAAAGTACATGGTTTACGCCGCTGGTCATGAACAAATCTACAGATGCCTTGATTTCCCAAAGGTTAGACATGAAATGCTCGTCGAGCCAGGTGGCCGATTCAGACGAGATCAGTCGTTTGCCGCTTACGTTTCCCGCAGAAGATGCCATCTTGATCCGCAGTGCATCGGTGCCTTCCATTTCGGGGATGTCGACAGCCGCATAGAGGTCGAGTATATTTGCCGGCGACCCATGTGCCTGGTTTCTGACAATCCTTCCTTTGGAAGCTGCCCATTCGCGCCACACTGTAGTGAAATTGTCATGCACCAATTCTGAAATCGTCTCCCTGTAATCACTCAACACGCGTTCGTTTTCTTCCTGCGACGCCTGGCCAAAGAGCGCGGGAAGACGTTCGCGCAGGTCGTAGCCACGACGCTTGAGAAACTCGTCGAATAACTCGGGTGTCCAGTCTGCCGCACCGCGCGCGTCGTCAACTTCATAGGAGTCGTTAAAGAACGCCCGTAGTTTGGCGAGATCAACGTTTTTCAAGGCGCTGTCAAACCGACTGAGATAGCGGCGCAGTGCCACAGCCGAAAAATGATCGATAACATTGCCCTCACCGCCCGGCGCTGCGCGTTCTACCATTTTTCCATGTGAGCCTGGGAAAACGGCATACACTTGCCACGAACCAGATGGCGCAGTCCAATCAAGGCGGCTATTGGCATCCAGCCGGTCCGTTATGTCCAACACCTGTCCGTTGTCCCCGTAGGCCATAACCACAACAGGCTTCAGCATCTTGTCAAACTTTACCTGGTCGAGCGCAAGCGCCTGGAGATTCGGATTTTTCTCGACGGGTTCAACAAGGTCTTTGATGGTGATTGGCTTTGCACTTGTTCGCGTCGCCGGCTCAGAAATAGTCCCCTGAACTACCTGACCGGGAACGCGGTAAATGCCGTGCATTTCATAGATTTGTGTCCCCACCGAACGAACGTAGGGCTCCTGATGGTACAAAACCGGTTCGCGCACTCGCTCGCCGCCCTTCACGGGGTACACGGCGTAGTTCATATTCTTGCACGCGTCCGCTTCACTCACCCAGGGGCCGCCGAATGGCCATCCCGTTCCGGTCGCCATGTCTACCCCAAGTTCGAGTCGCGCTGCCTCATCAAGTGTATGTTCAAGCAACGCTACCCATTCGGGCGACAGGTACTCAACGAATTCCTCTTCTTCTCCATACACACCATAGATCGGAGTAATTTCAACACCTCCAATGCCTGCCTTTTTTAGCGCTTCTAACTCTGCCGTTATGCCTTCCTTAGTAACGGCACTACCATGCCACCACCAGCGTGTCCATGGTTTGGATTCGTTAGTGATCTCAGGCCAGGGCGGTGCGGTAGTTCGCTTGCATGAGTAAAGGGCGCCAACCAGGAACAGGCATAGCGCTATGCGTGCGCTTTGGCGGAAAAGAAATATTGCGGTCATGCTAATCCAGGTGAAATACTTCCGTCAGTGGTATTGATTGAGGTGAATTGTCGGGGTTTGTCTCCATGATATCAGCCATATAAGCCCACCATCGCTGTACGATTCCATTGCGACCAAGGTCCTGCGAGCCCACATCACCAGAATTTTTCTGCACGGCGAAAAGAGTACCGGTTTCTTCATCAAGAAATATGGAATAGTCTGAAATGCCAGCATCCTTGAGCAAGGCTTTCAGTTCAGGCCATATCTCCGCATGGCGTTTAGCATACTCAGCCGCCATGCCAGGCTTGAGCTTCATCCGAAAGGCAATTCTTTTCATAGGTGTGGAGGCTTTCGTTTGGAAACTAACCACCGAAACGCACGGGTGTGTCCTGTTCTATCCGGAACCCGGCTTCGACTTCGCTCAGCCTCCGGATGCTGACGCTTGCTTGGGCATGTGATGTTGGGTAATCAGATTACTCCTGTAGTTTTCGGCTCCGCTCAACTACCGGAGTAATCCGATCATCCCCCTTATCTTACTCCTCATATCCCTAAGTGAAGTATCCCGCCTCAACTAAACAACAACCTATAATAAAACACCGGACTCGTAAACCGCATCTTCACATTGATATCCGCCAACGAATTGCACAGAAACTCGTGCCAATACGGGTTGTTATTTGCTTTCCGAACAACAAGGTTGAAAAGCCTGGGAATGCGGCACATACGTTGCAGGGCCTGGCTTACCTTAAATTCTTTTCCCATCCTTCGATAGATTTCGCGATCATACGCGCGATTGAATTGCGCCGAAAAATCTCCAGCACTAAAACAGCGAACAATGTGATCAGCTGCTACCCGACCGCTACGAATTGCATTGCCGATGCCCTCGCCTGTGAAGGGATCGATCAGCGACGCAGCATCCCCGACAAGAAGGAAGCGATCACCAGAGAGTTTTCGTTTGGTCGATCCCAATGGCAGACCGTGACCTTTTACTGATTCCAGAGGTCGCGCATTGATGAATCGCTTTCGAAGAAGGGGGTCAGTGGTCAGTAGTTCCTCCAGCGTATGACGAAGGTTGATTCGCCTGCGCGCCACAACGGATGACAGCATACCAATGCCGACATTCGCACGACCACCGTGCAGAGGAAAGATCCAGAGGTAGCCCGGAAGTATGTCTCTGAAGAAATGAAGTTCGATGTGGTTTCTTTCGTCAAAGCCATCAACACCCTCGTAGTAGACCCTCAACCCGGCGCTGTGGTGGCCGCGATCAATGGATTTCGTACCTACCAGACGTGCCACAACCGAATTCGCGCCATCAGCGCCGATAACCATACGCGCCCGAAGTAATTTTCGATTAGTGTGAACATGAACTTCGTCGGCTTTTGTTGACACATCTGTAACTGACATGCCCTCGAAGATTTTGCAATTCCCCGCCGCCTTCAGATGGCTGACAAGAAAATTGTCAAAGTCGTGCCGCGGCCAGACGTATCCTTTGGAGGCATCCTTTGCAGTGAACGGTAAGTCGACTGATGAACGATCCGGCGCAAAGAGCCGGACTCCGTATGATGGCATTCGGGTTTCGTGTAAGGCGAAGTCGCGCGCCAGATTCTCCGAAAGCATCGGAAGCTGCCTGACGACATCCGCGCTTAGCGCATCACCGCATACTTTATCGCGCGGGAATACTGCCTTGTCGACAACACCGACTTTCAATCCGGACCGCGACAAAATCAATGCACATGACACCCCGGCAGGACCTGCCCCTACAATAACTACATCGTATAACGGGTCACTTTGATCCATCAACCCTGTACCCTCGCCATCCAAAATACCAGATCACGATGAAGCAAATCAGTGGGACGATATAGGCAACCTGAATGTTGATGTTGTCCGATATCAGTCCCATAAACAACGGGAACACTGCCCCACCTGCTATCGCCATCACAATGAGCGACGAACCGATTTCCGTATCTTCTTTCAGGTCTTTGATCGCCAATGCGAAAATGGTCGGGAACATAATCGACTCAAAGAACGGCACTGCAGCGATCGCCCACATAGCCAATTCTGATCTCGCCGTAACAGCGATGGCGAGCAGGCCGATGCAGATGAGCGAGTAGATAGCGAGCAGACGATTCGCAGGGATGAATTTCGTAAAATACGTCCCGGCAAAGCGACCGATCATAAAACCAAACAGTGCTCCGCTCAGCCATAATGCCGCCTCTTTCTCCGGGATATCGTTGGTAAAGCGGGCGAAGCGTATAACGAAACTCGTCACGCACACCTGGGCGCCGACATAAAAGAACTGGGCGACCACGCCCCACGCCAGGTGCTTCCGGCGCAACGCTTTTCCTATTGACGACTTCTGAGCCTTCGTCTCCTGGGGAACTTCGGGCATCCAGGTAAAGAACACTAATATCGCCACAGCAATCACAGCCAGGGCGATGACGAGATACGGCATCTTGACTGCATCTGCTTCCATCTGAAGATAAGCCTCTAACTGTTCCGGCGACATCGCCTGCAGTTCACTCTCAGAGTGCTCAATGCCGCTGAGGATGAACTCGCGACCGAGCACGGGTGCGAGAAAAGCCCCGAGTCCATTAAAGGACTGCGCAAAATTCAGCCGCGTTGTCGCTCCTTCAGGAGCGCCGAGAATCGTGACATAAGGATTTGCCGCCGTCTCCAGGAAGGCACAGCCGGACGCAAGGATGAACAGTCCACCAAGGAAGAAACCATATACGCGGTAGTCCGCAGCCGGAAGGAAGATGAGCGCTCCTCCCGCGTACAGCACAAGTCCCAGCAATATTCCCTTCTTGTACCCATACCTTTTCATGAACAAACCCGCGGGGATGGCCATGAGAAAGTAGCCGATATACACCGCCGAGTCGATGAGGGCGGACTCCAGGTCAGTAAGTCGGCAAGCCTTCTTCAGGTGCGGGATGAGGATGGGTTCAAGGTTGTGAACGAATGCCCAAAGGAAGAAGAGCATGGTCACAATGATAAAGGGTATCAGGAACTGCCGCGCATGGCTTCCTGCCCCATTACTGGACACGGCGGGACTTGTCATAGTCTGGGATTGGTACGGCGAAATATAAGAAAAGATTGTATCGGCAATCTCCTATTTTAGATGCATCTATCAATCGACGGTCTTATCGAGTGGCATTCCCAGTTGTTGATAAAGCCCTTTCCTTCCCGCCTTGTCCTTGTTGAGAATTTCGCGAGCAAATTCGGCGACGGCTTTTGCGTGTTCGCGCGGTACTACGACTACACCGTCGCCATCGGCAACAATCACGTCGCCTGGACGAACCAGCACGCCGCCAATCGTGACAGGTTTGTTGACGGATTCGATCTCATTGCGACCGGGTCTTATGCCTCGACCGCGGTTCATGTAATCGAGATATACAGGAATCTTTTGCTTAATGAGTTCGTCGGTATCGCGTATGCCACCATTGGAGACAATGCCACGGGCGCCCTTGCTTACCCAAAAAAGGCCGTTGAATGATCCGACGGATCCGGTATCGCCATCACCCTGAACATCAAGCACGACTACCGACCCGGGTTTGAGAAAATCCACGAACGGTTCGGTGGAAATCTTCGAATACCAATCTCCTTCCCACTTTTGAAATTCTTCCTTTGGCATGGGATTCTTCAGGATTCTGTTGGTCGGCACGTAGCGAGCTGTCACAGCAACGCCGCAGAAAACGTGGCTCATATCGTCCGTGTTTTTCCAGAGCGCCTCGATGTTCGTGTCCATGAGCCCCACATCGCGCAAACCTACCATGTCCATCCCATCCGAAACATCAGCAACCCGAAGGCCGTCATAGAGTTTGAGGATTTCTTCATCGGCTATCGTCGCCTGTCCGACACTCACCAGAGGCACCAGCGACAGCAGTATCAGTATCGTGCGTTTCATATGAAAGAAGTTTTGATCAGTCTGTCAATATAGCAAGAAGTGAGAAGTAAGTAGTAAGTACTAAGAAGTGGAAAAAATCAGTCGGTCCCATCGCGCTCTGCATCCACACCCGCACTCACAGTCACGCTTACTCTGTCGTTTCCCATTTCTCCAATCACATCCAGATTCCCCGTCTCTGACAACCAAATCGCGAGGAACCGCATGGAAGGGATATGCGACGCGATGATGACCAGGATTGACGTAACAGGCACAGAAATAATCATCCCAAGAATACCCCAGATCAGCCCCCAAAACGCGAGGGCGAGAAGTGTGCCCAGCGGGCTGAGGTTCAAGCTGCGGCCCATGACGCGTGGTTCGACAATGTTACCCACTACTATTTGCACCGCTGAAAGGCATAAGAGTATCCAAAGAGGAGTAATGAACGACTGGAGTTGCAGTACGGCAAATGCAGACGGAAGCAAGCTTGCAATAACCGAACCGACATAAGGAATGTAGTTGAGCAGGAAAATCAGAAATGCCCAAAGCACAGGGAAGTCGACGCCAAATGCAAGCAGGATGAAATACGACACCAACCCCGTGAGGAGCGACATCTGGGATTTGATAATTACATATGCACGCACAGCATCATTCACCTTTGAAAGTATATTGAAGAATGTAGCGGCGCGATCTGATCCCTGCGCGACGATCGTGAGCTTTTTCCTGAAAGTGCGTTGTTCGGCAATGAGAAAACCGGCGTAGATAATGATCATTACGATGTTGCCGGCCAGGCTGGACAATCCATTGAGGAGTCCTGTGAGTAGCGGCCGGAAATCAAAGTCCTCCAACCGGTCGATAAGCCGATCCTGAATTTCCACAAAGCGCTCAGAAGTTCGGAGGCTCTCCAGCAGCACTGTATAGTTGGCGAGGTATTCAGGGAAGCGGACGATAATTAGCTCAAGATTGCGCATCACAATCTCAATGACTACATAAATAATTAAAATGATGAAGACGAACGCGAGGGTTGTCAGCAGCCATTCTGGCAAGCGGCGCTTCCCAATGCGCACCCTCCGTCCGTAGTCCCTGAAGGCGTAGATGAAGTACCAAACCATGCCGGCAAGCACCAGTGGCTGAAAAAAGGTCGCGAAATAAATAAGGCATACCACGATGAGCGAGGTGATAAACAGCCACGCGGCAGTTCGTTCAATTCGGACCTGGCTGATGTTGAACTCGGGGCTTGCCATAGGTATAATTTTTCAAAATATAACGGATTTGACATTTATTTTTGGCATAAGGCATTTACACTGGAATGCCAAAACACAAACTAAACTATGAAACAGCTACGCATATTATACGTCCTTGCGCTTGCTCTGGTAATCCTGTTGAACGGCTGTCAGAAGCGCTCGTCGGAGGCTCAGGAAACCGCGTTCGAAGAAGCCGCCTTTAAGCCGAATCCGCAAAGAGTACCGGAACAGGAAGTTCGTACGCTGGAACCTGGCGACCAGGCACCTGATTTCCGGCTGCCTGATGTAAGCGGCAAGTTTTACACGCTTGCCGACTTTGCCGATGCTTCTGCACTGGTCATCATCTTTACATGCAACCACTGCCCTACCGCTCAGGCTTATGAGGACCGGATGATTCAGTTTACGAATGATTACCGCGATAAGGGCGTGGCCGTAGTCGGCATCATGCCAAACAGCACACTGGGTCTGCTCCCAGAGGAGTGTGGGTACACAGATCTCAACGATTCATACGAGGAAATGCAAATCCGCGCACGCGACAAAAAATACAACTTCCCCTACCTGTATGACGGCGACGATCAGGCGGTATCGATAAAGTACGGTCCATCCACGACTCCCCATGCCTATGTATTTGATCGCGAACGGCGTCTTCAATATGTGGGCCGGCTCGATGCCAGTGAAAAACCCGGAACGGCCAACGCAGAAGATCTTCGCAATGCCGTTGACGCGGCATTGGCAGGCAAGCCCGTTGCCGAACCGGTCACCAAAGCATTCGGATGCTCCGTAAAATGGGGATGGAAGGACGAATGGGGAAAAAAGGTAGAGGCCGACTGGAAAGCCAGACCTGTATCGCTTACCAAACTCGACGCTGCTGGGATACGGGAACTTGTAAAAAACGACTCCGACAAACTCAGGCTCATTAACGTATGGGCCACCTGGTGCGCACCGTGCGTGGCTGAGTATCCTGACCTCGTCGTTCTTCAACGCTGGTATGGCGCCCGCAATTTCGAATTTGTATCCGTCTCTGCCGACAAACCTGAACACGAAAACAAGGCGCTGGCTTTCCTGAAGGAAGTTCCATCACCAATTAAGAACTATCTGTTCGACGGGAACAGCTATGAACTCATTGAGGCAATCGATCCCGATTGGAATGGCGCGCTGCCTTATACACTCCTCGTTGAACCTGGTGGAAAGAAGGTCTTCGCGTATCAGGGGGTTGTCGATCAGCTTGAGCTGAGGCGGGCGATCGTGGAACACCCGCTCATGGGGAGATATTATTGACACTTAACTACAGAGGCACAGAGGGACACGGAGTTGCACTGAGTTACTTTTTGCGTGCAACTGTACGGCTCGCAACGAGTCGCTAGTGGCGTGCAAAACGCCAGAGGTATCTGGAGGGCGCAGGCGCCTTGGCGGGTAAATCGTTGAAGGTGACCAGAAGTTGAGCGGCGGCTCCTTACGGTACCCTTACTCTTTACTGATCACAACTCTCTCCGTATGTCTGACGCCGCCCTGAATCACACTCACCAAATAGATTCCCGGCTGCACCGTTTCCGGCAGGTCGATCGCGAGGGTGCGTGATGTTTGATGACTATACAAAGGCAATTCGCCAGAGAACACCTGATGACCACGTGAGTCATGTACCGTGACGGCGACAGCTGTTTGCTCGCCCGTATCGTCGAGCGTAACCTGGAAGGACCCCTTCGACGGATTCGGATAAACGCGAAGGGTTGTAGTCTCTCTCACGTCCACCTTCACCATTGAGAAGTGTTTCCTTTCGCCGTCGGTGTCGGTTTGCGACAACCGATAATACGATCGTCCGATGAAGGGTGAGCTATCCACGAACGAATAGTTAGTCTTTGATTTATTCGTTCCCATGCCCTCCACAGTCGCCAGGAATTGAAAGTTCTCACCATCTTGTGAGCGTTCAAGGGTGAAGTAGCTGTTGTTATCTTCGGATGCTGTCGACCATGTGAGCAGAACCTGACCGTTATCCTCCCTGGCGGTGAATTCGATCAGCTTGACAGGAAGCGGGGTGACTACAGTACCAAACGTAAAGCGCGCGTTATTTGGCAGTGTAATGTTTTGGAAGGTGTACACCGTGCCGTTCACGGCGGTCGCCGGAATTACACCACCTGTTGCCGTGGTTTCGTCCGTAAACAGCCCGTCGTTGTCGACGTCCACGATCAATCGCATGTTTGCCAACGCCGGATTACCGATACCGTCGAGATCGACGTGCAGCGTAAACGACATAGTACCTATGCGGCTACCGCGCCAAATCCGCGTGACACGCTCAACAACTCCGGATGGCAGGTTCGTTGTAGTGGGCGCGAGCGAACCGTTGTTGTGTCCCCACAGGTAGAATTCACCATTACCGAGACCGCTGGGGTTGTTTATCCTGACAATGCCACCCTGAGCATCCTGATGAATATTCGACCCGTCCACGCGGCCAATGCCCGCAACATCGTAATCGAATCCGTTATTATCCTGGGTGTAAAAATCATTCGCTGAAAGCGCGAAACCATATTTGGCAGCCAGGTAATTATCGATGATAATGCGTTGTGCCGCATTGACATTAGTGTTGAAGACAATGACTTCGGCGATATCGCCGTTCCAGGATTCCCCGGCCTGATGTCCGATACCTACTTCTGACCAGTCCTTGAGCATTCCATTGAACGTCACGCTTCCACCCGTTTGGCCATTGACATATTGAGTAATGGACGAGCTCCCGTAGACGTTACAGATCGCGTATGTTGTGTTCGGATTTGTGCCTATCACTTGGGGAATATCGCGCTGTACGTCGTTAGACTGCATGCCGCGACCCCACGCATTCCTGGGACTGACATTGTTTATCCACATACCAATATTCTTTTCAGTGGTAGCCGACGGGAAGGCGGTAGCAGATGCACAAATTAGCCCTGGATTATTGGAGGGCAACGAAGTATATCGTGCCACTACCCACACCGTGGCGCGGCTGCCAGTAGTGACGCCACTTGACAATATTCGGTCGCCATTAGCCGCATCGAATCGCAGCACCGGAAACCCATTCATCTGGTTTGTCTGGTAGTTGGGCTGAAAGCCCGAGTTCGTCTCTATCGCATTCTTGCCGTTTCCGGACCTGTCATTCCACTGACGGACATTGGCGCCATTCGTGGCAGGCGTCACGCCCGCATCACTATATACCCCATAGTCGGCACTGAGCCAAAGCACATTGGTGGAGGAATTTCCCACACCTCCAGGACCGGTTTGAGCAAACAACGGGGTATGCGCCAACACCACAAGACCCATCGCCAGCACACCCCTGACGGAGAGACGGCGTTTCATGGAAGTATAACTTACTGATGTAATGCGGAGGGACTTTTCCAACAGGTGTTCAAATGACATACCAGCGGAAATTGTCGACAATATAACGCAATTCGCGGATTCTCAGGACTTTCCTGATCCCGAATTGGCAAGAAATTCCAGAATTGAAACTGCAGCCGGGCGGCGCTACACCTTCTTCGCGACCAGATCTGTGTTATAAAATGTGCCCCTGTTCTCCTTCTTCTCCAGGGAATCCGTGGTGATGAGGTAGGCAACGGTGATGAGATTACGGAGCTCGCAAAGCTGCGGAGAAAGCACTGCACTCTGATACATATGCTCGGTTTCTTCAAACAGGATTCGCGTACGTTTCAGCGCGCTCGCAAGTCGCTCATTGGATCTGACGATGGCAACATAGTCGCTCATCAGATCGCGCAGTTCTTTGCGATTATGCGTAATGAATATTTGCTCCTTCGGGACGATCGTACCTTCCGCATTCCAGTCGGGAATGTTATCCGGCACCCGAATATCTTCCAATCGTCCTTCCACATCCAGAAAGCACCGATGTGCAAATACGATCGCTTCAAGCAGCGAGTTTGAGGCAAGTCGGTTGGCGCCATGAAGACCTGTGCGTGAACATTCACCACAAGCGTAAAGGTTGTTGATGGATGTCGCTCCGTAAGAATTAACCTCAATTCCACCACACTGGTAGTGTGCAGCCGGAACTACGGGTATCCATTCGCGAGTCATATCAATTCCCTTGCTGAGGCACTTGGCGTAAATGTTCGGGAAGTGCGTAAGGAGTGCGTCTTTGTCGAAATGCGTGCAGTCGAGATACACACACTCGTCGCCTCGCGTGATCAACTCGTTGTCGATAGCTTGCGCTACAATATCGCGCGAGGCAAGTTCGCCCCTGTCATCGTAGCGCAGCATAAAGCGTTCGCCATCGCGCGTGCGCAGGTAGGCGCCGTGGCCGCGAATGGCCTCCGTGATAAGAAAGGCCGGATTATCGTCTTGCGAGTAGAATGCAGTAGGGTGAAACTGAATGTACGCCATGTCGCGTACGCGAGCCATCGCCCGGTATGCCATCGCCACACCATCGCCCGTAGCAATCAGCGGATTAGTGGTCGTCCGATATACTTGCCCTGATCCGCCAGTAGCCAGAAGGGTCACCCGTGCCACGTATTTTTCGATGCGACATGTCCGCTGGTCCATGACATAAGCGCCGTAGCAAGTAATACCCGGTTCGGGTCGAGAGATCTTGCGCTGAAAATGGTGTTCTGTGATAAGGTCAATCGAGAAATGGTGAGAGAGTAACGTAATATTAGGCAGCAGTTCAATCTGCTTGAGCAATCCTTTCTCAATTTGTAAACCGGTGACGTCTTTATAATGAATAATGCGTCGCGCGGTGTGTCCTCCCTCTCTGGCGAGCGCGAGTTTCCCGGACGCATCCTGGTCGAACTCAATTCCCCAGGTAATAATTTCGTCAAGGCGTTCAGGCCCTTCGCGGACCACGAGTTCAACGATGTCGGGATCGCACTCCCCATCGCCAGCCCGCAACGTATCGGCTATATGCTTTTCAAACGAGTCGGCGATATCATCCAGGACGACTGCGATACCGCCCTGGGCGTATTTGGTGTTCGATTCGCTGTCATCCGATTTAGTGATGACGGTTACGGTGCGATCAGGAAAGCGTCGCGCAACTTTTATGGCAAAGGACAGACCGGCAATTCCGGACCCGATAATGAGCACATCCGTTTGGGGCATGGATCAGCTTTTGGAAATCTCGAGCATCCGTTGTATGGGAATCAGCGCCTTCTGCCTTATGTCTTCAGGCACAGTAATCTCTGGCTTTTCGTACTTGAGGCAAAGGTAAAGCTTTTGCATAGTATTGAGTCGCATGAACGGACATTCACTGCAGGCGCAGGTGTTGTCTTCATGACTCGGCGCGGGAATAAGTGATTTGTGCGGCACTTCCTGCGCCATCTTATGGAGGATGCCTGCCTCGGTGGCAACTATGTAAGAGTTGTTACTGTCATTCTTAACGAAGTTGATCATCCCGGTAGTGGAACCGATGTAATGGGCGACGTCCAGGATGTGGGTTTCCGACTCCGGGTGTGCGATAATCTTCGCATCGGGATGCTGCCGCTGCAATGCAAGCAACTTATCAATCGCAAATGCCTCGTGGACGATGCAAGCACCATCCCACAGCAGCATATCGCGACCCGTTTTGCCGATCAGGTATCTTCCGAGGTTTTTATCCGGTGCGAAAATGATTGGCTTCTCCGCCGGTATTGACCGGATGATCTTTTCGGCGTTGGCTGAAGTACAGATTATATCGCTTAGTGCCTTGATCGCCGCAGAACAGTTGATGTAGGTAACCACTACGTGATCAGGATGTGCTTCACGAAATTGGCGGAACGCCTCGGGCTCAGCAGAGTCTGCAAGGGAGCATCCTGCTTTGAGATCGGGCAAAACTACTTTCTTGTCCGGATTGAGAATCTTGGCAGTTTCGCCCATGAAGTGAACACCCGCGAACACGATTATATCGGCGGTGGTCTTCTCAGCCTGCTGTGAGAGTCCCAGGCTGTCGCCAACATAATCGGCAATATCCTGAATGGTGGGTTCCTGATAGTAGTGCGCGAGAATTACGGCGTTCTTTTCTTTCCGCATTCGATTGATCTCGGCGACAAGGTCGATGTCCTGTTCGACAGGGATGTCGAGATATCCCTTTCGTTCAAGTTCGGCGGTCGCTTTCTCCAATATTTCCGACGCCATCCTTTGTTTTTGAGGGGTGAATTTAAGGAAAGTTTCTTCAATCATCGTACAGCACCCAACTGCGCCAAAATTTCCGCGTTCGGGCGTTACCGAGAAAACACAAATCGTGCCTCAATGGTGCTGCGAAACCGGAAATACGCTAGCGCTGCGGCTGATATCGCTTGATCTTTTCGCGCAGTGTTTTTCTGTCGATACCGAGGATGCCGGCGGTGCGTGAAATGTTATTCTGATTGGCCGCGAGCACGGCCTGAATATATTCCTGTTCAACTTCCTCAAGGGTGCGGTCGAGTCCTTTCGATCGTGACGCGGAGTAGCGAAACGACTCCGGCAGGTCGGGAACGTCGATGACATCATCTTCCGCCAAAATCACCAGGCGATGCACGAGATTTTGAAGTTCGCGCACATTGCCAGGCCACGGGTAATTTCGGAGCGCTTTCATCGCTCTGGGTGTAAAGGTGATGTTGCCGCGATTGAGCTCTCCGGAATATTTTGTTTTAAAAAAGTCGATCAGCAAGTCAATGTCGTGTCCCCGTTCACGCAGCGGGGGCAACTCTATATATAGAATGTATAAACGGTAGTACAAATCTTCGCGGAAGAGTCCCTTCTTCACCAACTGCATCAGGTCTACGTTAGTCGCCGCAATCACACGCACGTTGGCCTTGAGCGGCTTCTTCGACCCGACCATGTAGTATTCCTTGTCCTGCAACACGCGAAGCAGCTTCGCCTGCATGGCAAGACTTGTGTTGCTGATTTCATCGAGAAAGATGGTTCCTCCCTCCGCGGTTTGAAAGAAGCCCGTTCGGGTTTCGGTAGCACCTGTAAACGCACCTTTCACGTGTCCGAATAACTCACTCTCCAGCAGGGAGTCTGGTATGCCACCGCAGTTCACGGCAACAAAAGGCGCCTTTGATCCTTTGCCGCCATAGTGAACAGCGCGGGCTACCAACTCTTTGCCGGTACCGCTCTCCCCGGAGATGAGGACCGTGGCATTGGTCGAGCGTATCTTTTCAATGGTGCGAAACACCTTGAGCATCCCCTCCGACTCGCCGATGATCCCGAAATTCTGAGGTCGCAACCTTCCGCCGTCTTTGCGCTTGTGCACGCGCGATCGCGCGACAACGCGATCAACAGCCTTAAATAATTCCTCGTCGGTGAAAGGCTTTACCAGGTATTCTTCCGCTCCGATCTTGATGGACTCTACTGCGCCCTGAATTGAAGGGAATCCCGTTATCACAAGAATCCCGACGCCATGATAGTTGTCGGAAACGTGACGGATGAGGTGGATGCCGCTTTGTCCGGGCATCTTGAGGTCCGTGATAACCAGGTCAACATCCACCGACTCCAGGATCGCCACACCATCCGGTACGCTGTGAGCAGCATACACCTGGTAGCCCGCTCCTTCAAGGTTGCGCTTGATAAGCTCCACGGTTTCCTCAGAGTCATCCACAACCAACACACTATGTTCTTCGGGCTTCCTGCTCATGACGACTTTGATTTTCTATTGTGAACACGGACGGGGATCATAACATCAAAACGCGAACCCTTACCCGGAGCGCTCGTCACGTTGATCCTTCCACCGTGCGCCGAGACGATGCCATCCACAACGGATAACCCCAGTCCGGTACCTTGTCCAACTGGCTTTGTCGTAAAGAAGGGTTCAAAAATCTTTGCCTTCACCTCGGGTGGCATGCCCACACCGTTATCCTTCACGGTAAGCGTTACATATCCGTCCTTGCAGGACGTTGAGATCAGCACATCGCCGCCCTCGGGCATCGCGTGAATAGCGTTGGTCAGGAGATTGACCAGCACCTGACTGATCTGCACGGCATCTGCGCGAATAACCGGAAGTTCGGGATCGAGTTTCTTCGTGATCCGGATGTTGCCGCTGAAATACGGCGCGTCCATAAAGTAAAGGATGTTGGACACCGTTTCGTTCAGGTTGACGGCCGATATCTGAGGAGGCATTTGTCGCGAGAAAATCATCAGCTTCTTGATGATTTCTCTTGTATAGAGTGACGCCTTTAGGATTCGTTCCATGTCTGCCTCCTGCTGCGCGTTCAGCGGTCCCCCCTTTTTGATGAGCTGAGCAAACCCGAGAATCCGCCCCAAAGGCTCGTTGAGTTCGTGCGCTATGCCTGCCGTGAGCTCGCCGACAAACGCAAGGCGTTCCACGTGCTGCAGCTGCAGTTTCAAGCGCTGCTTCTCTTCTTCGGCCTGATGTCGCTGAATGATGTACGACAACTCACGCGCCACGACCTGGAGAAGTTTGCGTTCCTCGGTAAGAAACGGCGGTGTCGGCGACTTGCCCTGCTTCAGGTATCCAACGGACACGCTGCCGTACTTTTTCTTGCCGATCACAATCGGTGATGAAATGCGCACTTCGGTTCTGTCGAAATCCGGTGCCCCGCATTCCCGATCACCAGCTTTAATGCGGGCTACAGCCCTCCGGGGAAACTGCATGGACGCCGGCAGTATCTTGAGCGTTTTTTTCAACACCGTTATCAGGTCAGGCGCAGACGCCCCTATCCGCGAAAGCTCGTAAATGCACTTGAGTTCCTTGATGCGTTCTCGCAAGGCGTGTTCCGTTGATGACATAAAATGGGGGGCGTAGTAACTCCAAAGGTAAAGAAGCCCGGGAAGAAACGGAACCTGCCCTCCCGGAAAAGTTCAGCAGAAGTGGGAATTTTTCACCCACTGGGGCGGTTTTCCTCATGTATTCGTGTTTGAACATCAATTTAGACAATGCTAACGCGGTTTATTTTGGCACGGATACTGCAATTAACGGAGCAACCATGGAAACGACACAAGGACGAATGTTTATCACCTTCAACGACTACCAGCGCATATTGGGGTTGATTGAATTTGCGTCTTTGAGAAACAAGACGCCAGAGACGGTGAACCAATTGATGCATGATTTGAAAATGGCCAAAATGCTCTCGCAGGAGAACATCTCCCGCGACATTGTGACCATGAATTCCAGGGTCTTGCTTAGGGATGTCTCTAGCGGAAAGAGTATCGATATCACGATAACCTATCCGCAGGATGCCGATAACATAAATCGTAAAATCTCAGTCTTCACGCCGATCGGTCATGCTCTGTTGGGTAAACAGGTAGGCGACATCGTGTCATGGAAGGTACCGGGCGGAATCGGAAAGTTCCGCATCGAGAAACTTCTCTATCAGCCGGAAGCGGCAGGTGATTTTCACCTGTAGCGGCAGGCAATGATCTTGCTGCGTTGCCCAAGACTGCAAGAGGGGGTTAGTAAGGGCGCGTGGCTGTGCCCCGTATGATCTGGGTGGTTCATCGGGGCACTTTTTTTTGCCCTCTCTTGTCTTACAGAAGCTGACAATTATCAGTCACTCCCGTGAATATCATCAGTCCGAATGCGCTTAGTAAAAGATACATTTGGACAAGATGAGAGCAACACCACAACCGGACAGAATAGCGCCTTTCGCAAATCGTGAGGAAGCTGCATTGCTGTTGGTGCGTGAACTTGAAGCGTACCGGGGCACTGATGCAATAGTACTGACCGTTCCGCCGGATGTAACTATCGGCAATGTAGTTGCCGAACATCTCGGCTTGGACTCCAACCCTATGCCCTGCCTTGAAATACGCCACCCGGCCAACCGCAACCAGAGCATCGGATCGGTTTGTCTGAAGAATGTGGTCTTGCACGATGAAGAACGCGATATTCCCCAGGAATATCTTCAATATACCATAGCGCGACTCCGCGCCAAGATACGACGCGACCTCAAAGAAGGAGGCATAGATCCCGTGCAGGAAGGCTATCGTGGCAAAACACTCATCGTCGTTAGCGACTGGATGAAGACTGCCGACCGCATTCTCGCGTGCCTCAGCCACATCCGTAAGGAAAGTCCTGCGCGCATTGTGGTGGCTACGGCGGTTATTTCGAATCAGGCGATCATTGAACTTCGCGCGCTCGCCGACGAACTGATATATCTCGTTGAAGGCGACGAAGTCAGTCTTCCAGAATACTACTTCGGTACACAACAGGACGATCGCCCGGCACAAACACGAGGCCATCAGGGAAATATATCAATCAAACCGGTTCACCATTACGCGTAAATCCATCCCATGACAATACTAGTTCCTACCGATTTCTCGCCGCTGTCAAGGATAGCGGTTTTCTATGCAGCCGGACTTGCCCGTCCCCTCAACGCTAACCTCGTCATTGCCGCGGTAGTGAATGTGAACCCGAGTACGGAAACGCTTCTTCGTTCCAAACGCCTGGAACAGGAACTACTTGCTTCCGTACAGGAGGAAGGAGACAAGTTGATTGCAGAAATTCGCGAGAAGACCGCCGGACCGCTTGACGTATCCTTCGAAACTGCAACGGGATTCCCTCTGGACGAGCAGGTTGAACTGCTGGTAAAGCGCGTCGGTGCCGATCTAATTGTGATGGGCAGCCGCGGCGCCTCCGGATTGCGACGATTGCTGATCGGCAGCAATGCCGTCACCGTCATGAACAATAGCTCCATTCCCGTGATGATTATCCCGGAAGGAGTTAAGTACAGGAAGCCAGAGCACATCGTATATGCTACAGACCTATTCAGCTATCGCGATGAAACAAACACAGTAGTAGCATTTGCGAAATTGTTCGACGCCCACGTGCACCTTCTGCACGTATTGCCGTTGCATCGGAAAGACGACCGCGACACGAAGGCAATCGAGGCCGATCTGAAAAAGCTCACGGGTTACGACAAAATATCATTTGAGGTCACACACCATGACGACGTAGCTACTGGTGTAGACCAATACGTCACGCAGCATGGTGCTGATATCCTTGCAATGTTCACGCACCATCTCGACTTCTACGAAAAACTGTTGGGCCGCAGCGTGACACGCCGGCTGGCCTTCCACGGGAGCGTACCGCTTCTCAGTTTTAACAAGACGACGATGTCGTAATCGTGCCCTATGACTCAAGTCATAAGAGGGTGCGATCGCGACTTTTAGATTTGATCAGGCAAACACCATCACCATGAATACCCAGCATCGGCCACTGACCCTGACGGAGGCGTCTGTAGCCGACGTCGCCCTTCAATATCCGCATGCAGTTGAGGTACTTGACCGGTACAACCTCGACTATTGCTGCAATGGAAGTGTTCCCTTCACCGAGGCTTGCGCCCAGCGCAACATTATCGCGGAAAATGTCTGGGACGAGATTGTCAGCTGGCCGACTGTCCCGCCACACACAATTGACTTTTCGTCCTGGTCGCCCATTCAACTCCTGGATTTCATCCGCCAGCACCATCATTCATACGTGCGAAAGAACATTCCTCAGATACAAGGTCTGCTGGATACGATCTGCTCGGTGCATGGTGATGGCAATATCACGGTGTTGGCCATTCGCGACGACTTCGAAGATCTCGTCGACGATCTGACCGACCACATTCGTCGTGAAGAAGAGGAATTTTTTCCGGCGGTGCGGAGTTTTGTTGAGAGCAGAAACCGTACAAAGCAGGAAGCCGAGGCAATTGAAAGCATGATGGAATCACTGGAACGCGAACATCGCGCAGCGGGAGAACTGGTACGATCTCTGCGCACAATGACAGACCACTACACGCCGCCGGACTTTGCGTGTCCGACGTTCCGCCTCGGATACAAGCTGCTCGGAGAGTTCGATCATGACCTCGTGCAGCACATACACATCGAGAACAACATACTGTTTCAGCGTATTAGAGAACTAATGTGAATTAAACCCGGAACAATTGTGGAACTGAATCAGCAAATTCTCAGCGACATTATTGTACACATGAAGTACGCCCGCTATCTCCCCGACCTGCAGCGAAGGGAGACGTGGGACGAAATCTGCCAGCGCTACCAGGATATGATGACAGAAAAGTATCCGGCGTTGGAAAAAGAAATCGATCACTGGATGCAGTTTGTCCGCGACCGCAAAGTACTCCCCTCAATGCGGGCCATGCAGTTTGCCGGTCCTGCGATAGCGCGTAACAACAGCCGCATTTACAATTGTGCGTATCTTCCTGTCGACGACATTCGTGCCTTTCCTGAAGCGCTTTTCCTCCTTTTGGGTGGCACCGGTGTCGGGTACTCAGTGCAATACCACCACGTCGAGAAACTTCCACCCATACAGAAAGCAGAGAAGCGCCGTCGATTCCTTGTCGGCGACAGCCTTGAAGGATGGGCAGACGCCATTAAAGTGCTTATGAAAGCCTACTTTGGGAAGAGCAACTACATGCCCGATTTCGACTTCTCGGATATACGTCCTAAAGGCGCCCGACTGGTAACCGCTGGCGGAAAAGCTCCGGGACCTGAACCCCTGAAGATTTGCATCGCTCACATTCAGGCCATCCTCGACAGAAAAAAGAATGGCGAGAGGCTCACACCGCTCGAGTGCCATGACATCATGTGTCACCTTGCCAACGCGGTGCTTGCTGGTGGGATCAGACGGTCGGCGATGATTGCACTCTTTTCCGCCGATGATGAAGAAATGCTCACCTGCAAATTCGGCGCCTGGTGGGAACTCAACGAACAGCGCGGACGGGCTAACAATTCTGTGGTGCTGCATCGAGAGACCACGACAAAGGAAGAATTCGACAAGTTGTGGAAGAAGATCGAGGCATCCGGTTCGGGGGAACCTGGATTTTACTTTACGAATGATTTCGACTGGGGAACGAACCCGTGTTGCGAGATTGCGCTCAGGCCTTTTCAATTCTGCAACCTCTGCGAGGTAAACGTTTCGGATGTCGAATCACAGGAAGACCTCAACGAACGCTGCCGGGCTGCTGCATTCTTTGGAACACTGCAGGCCGGGTTCACGAACTTCCACTACCTGCGGGAAGCCTGGAAGACAACGACTGAGCACGACGCGCTGATCGGTGTGGGTATGACGGGAATCGCCAGTGGGAAGATCATGGCATACGACTTGAGAGAAGCTGCCGATGTAGTCAAGCAAATGAACCTGCGTGCGTCAGCTCAAATAGGAATTCAATTTGCAGCGCGTTGCACTACCATAAAGCCATCCGGAACAACATCGCTGGTTCTCGGCACGTCGTCAGGAATCCACGCCTGGCACAACGATTACTATCTGAGAAGAATTCGCATCGGCAAGAACGAGGCATTGTATACATACCTCAGCATAAATCATCCGGAATTGCTTGAAGATGACCTGCTGAACAGCAAACAAGCCATCATTCGTATTCCCCAAAAGGCTCCCGAAGGGAGCATACTGAGGAACGAAGATGTAATGGATCTATTGGAACGCATCAAGTACTTCAATGAAAATTGGGTACGCACCGGGTTCCGCCGAGGAAGCAATGCCAACAACGTATCGGCGACGGTATCCATACGCCAGGGCGACTGGAAGCGCGTAGGTGAATGGATGTGGGAAAACAAGGCGTCATATAACGGCCTCAGCGTATTGCCGTTCGATTACGGCAACTACACACAACCACCGTTCGAAGACATAACGAAAGAACAATTCGAAGAGCTCGAAAAGAGCCTCAGGGCACTCGATCTCACACAAGTTTATGAATCGGACGACGGAACCGAACATACAGCTGAAGCTGCATGTGCCGGTGGAAGCTGTACGATTGTATGATCTTCACCGCCCGTCATGCGCTCTTCACCCGTAATTCAATATTTTCCTATCTTTCCGGAAAAAAGAAAACGGGTGATACCGGCGTCAGTCCTGAACGCATATAATGCGCGGCTTGTAAAGGTGGACAAGGATCAGATCCTTTTCGAGGAAGGACGTCAGGCGCTGGATTTCTTCCAGGTCGAGGAAGGCAAAGTGAAGATGTATGTCCTCAACCCGGATGGACAGGAATTCACCCAGGGTATTTTCTCGCCGGGCGAAAGTTTCGGAGAGCCTCCCCTGTTGGGCGATTTCCCCTATCCCAGCAGTGCCATTACCCTGGAACCAGGAAAGATCTGGCGTATGCCCAAGTCCGATTTCCTGAGGCTGTTAAAAGAGAATTTCGACATCCACATGAAGCTCGACCAGGTGCTCTGTCGCCGGCTTCAGTACAAATCCATGATCCTTACGGAGGTCTCCTCATACGATCCTGAACACCGACTGCTCACGATCATTAAATACTTTAAATCCAAGATCGCAAAACATCCTTCACGCGAAAAGGTGATTGTGCCGTTCACGCGACAACAACTTGCGGACATGACCGGCCTCCGGGTTGAAACGGTCATACGCACCGTAAAAAAGATGGAAAAGGAAGGCAAGCTCGTCCTCGAAGGACACAAGATCAAGTTCTGAGTGCGCGTCGTATGATCCGGGTCATAAATAAATGTACCCGCGCCATTCTAGCTTTGGTTTCAGATTGAATGTGAGACCAATGCTAATCAAATGAAAACCGAAACTCAAACGCTGGACGCGACCCTCCTGGAACCGCGCGTAAAGCATCCTGTGATCTTCGAGTTCTTTGAACGCCTCCTTCCCGGGCAGTCGTTCATACTGCGCAACGATCACGATCCTAAGCCCTTGTATTACCAGATGATTGGTGAACTCGGCAACATCGTGGGATGGGAATATCTCGAACAAGGTCCCGATTGGTGGAAAGTTAGAATCACGCGGCTCAGTGAATCAGCCGACGAGGGAAAGACTGTCGGGGAAATCGCAGCAAGCGACCTTCGGAAGGCCCAGGTGTTCAAGAAGTACGGCATCGACTTTTGCTGTGGCGGAAAAAAGACATTGAAGGAAGCCTGCGAATCGAAAGGCCTTAACCCGGCAGACATCGAAAAGGAGCTCAATGCAACTACCGGTCCTACCCCACTGGCTTTTCACGAATGGTCACCTGCGTTCCTCGCAGACTATATTGTGAACACGCATCACGCCTACGTCCGGAAGATGTTGCCGCAGTTGACGGAACTCGTGACGAAAGTGGTGGGCGCCCATGGAAATCAACACCCGGAGCTGTTGCAGATAGGTCAACTGATTTTTCGTCTTGAAGACGAACTCCTGAGTCACCTGGCAAAGGAGGAGAAGGTTCTGTTTCCCTATATCCGGAGTTTGGTACACGGTGAAGCACCGATGCAATTCAGTACCATCGAAACACCCATTGCTATGATGGAGGATGAACATGATGAGGCCGGTGGGGTAATGGAAGAAATTCGCTCGTTATCGAAGGACTATACGCTGCCGCCAGATTCATGTGTGTCGTATGCGATGCTGTTCCAAATGCTCAAAGACTTTGAGGACGATCTTCACACACACGTTCACCTCGAGAATAACATTCTGTTTCCAAAAGCGATAGAACTGGACAAGGCGAGAACCGCTGGCAAAGGTCCAATACTATAAAACCTATGTGCCCTATGTTATCCTATGTGCCCTATGTGGTTCAATAATCTTTTGAACCACATAGACCACATAGATATACATAGTGCACAATAGGTTATCGATTACCCCACTATCTCCTCGGCTGCAGGTTCTACCACGATCACCGGATTCACCTTGACGTCCGAGCGAATAGAGTGCGTTATCAGGCACCTTTCCTCAGCTTTCCGGATTACGCGCTCGGCTTTGGCGCGGTCTTCCTCGCGTGTTAGCGTAATATGTGGTTCAAGAGTGATCTCCGTCATCCTGTACTGGCGGTCTTCCATATCCAGTTTTCCCCTCGACTTGCATGTGAATGCCGTAAAGGGAAGCTTCGAATTTTCCGCAATGGCTAAAAAGGTTGTCATCAGACAACTTGCCACGGACGCAGTGAACAGGTGCTCGGGCGACCATATCCCTGCAACACCTCCCGGAAACTGCGGCGGCGTGGCCACCTGAATGCAACCCCCATCGCCTGATACTTGACCTGTAGACAATTCAGGAGAACACATAATCCCTTTCTTCGACTCGTTCCAGGTTACGTCAACGTTATAATAATGCGTGCTCATGATTCCTTGATTTATTCATATGCAAGGTAACGCTGACTGCGTCAGCCCAGCATGACGAATGTCAAGGGGAAAAGCTGATCTTTAAAGTGTTAAGGTGCTAAAGCGTTGAAGTGTTGAAGTTGTGCTACCTGCCGAACGAGTAGTACACTTGACGACAAGTAGTTACTTATAAGGGAAAGATGTCGCCGTCAGGTGACCCTATCCGAACAACCCCATTTTATGCTGAAAAATCCCTGCAATGCTTTGCGCCCGTTGCTTTATTTCTGTCGCGCGGGGCCCATTGAAGAGTTCATCCACGGTTTCCTCAAAAAGCTCCAGCCATCGCGCAAAATGTTCCTTTCCAATAGCAAGCCTTACGTGCTTCTGAAAGGGATTTCCACGGTAACTCATTTCTCCCAACATCATCGAAGCCCAGAAATTGTACATGGTGGGCAGATGCGCAGGCCAGTCGACATGCGAAAATACCGGACCGATCAGCTCGTCCTTTCGAACTTTGTCATAAAATGAGTCGACGAGCCGCACAATATCTGCCCTGCTCTCCAAATCGCTCTTAACTTCATTCATAGCGCAATATCTCGATCAATACAACAACGTATCCCTACAAATCCTTCCGGGTGAAGACACGTAATGCAATCCAAAGGGGCATCAGTACCCAAAGTACCAGGATTCCGGCGGAGAAGAGAATACCCAAACTGCTTCCAAAAAAGTTCTTGTAAAAGGCGCCGGTGTAGCCCATCAGCGCAGAAATGTCAAGTTGCAACAGCATGACAATCCGCGCCAAGTCCACCGGATTGAATGCGATAAGCGCAAGCGTGACCTTCTCCAGCGGATAGTCGGCAAAACTATAAATGATCCACAATAACAGGCCATCATATATAAGAGAAAAGTAAAACCAGAACAGCAACGCTATGCCGATGGCCTTAGCCTTGTCGCGTGTAAGAACCGACGAAAGGAATGCCAGCGACACAAATACCAGCGTTAGCATCAGTCCCGAAAACAACAGCGTCCACGCTCCAGGACCTCCACCGAACATCAGTAATGGAACACCCGCGCCCACCAGAAACGCTGCGCATAGTGAAAATGCAGCCGCCATGTACTCACCCAGGAATACTACGCGGCGGGCCACCGGCTGGGCGAGCATGAGTTCGATGAATTCGTAAGAGTTAAAAAAGTGGATGGTTGTGAACACGATACTCACAAGTGGTACCACCATGAGCACCACATTGAGGAGGCTAAGTACAACCTTTCCCGGATCGCTGTCGAGCTGAAACATGGCAAACGTGCTCACGAGAAGGAACAGCGTGTATAACATCGTAAACCTGGTCCGCAGGATATCGATGAAGATGTATCGCACAATCCGGGTCATGGCTCAATCAATTACAGAGTGAATCAGTTCGCGTTGTCGTACGAGCGTGGCGATCGCCTTCGATAACTTCGTCTCGTTCGTGTCGCGTTTCAACGCCTCGATCGTATCATCAAACTGTATTTTCCCTTCATACATGTAGATCACGTCGCTCGTCAGGTCCTCGAGGTCGCTCAAGATATGGGAGCTAATGACAATCAGTTTTCCAAGCCGCTTTTCCCGGAGGACCTTCTCCTTTAGAATCTCGACGGAAACGGGATCCAAACCCGCTGTAGGCTCGTCCAATATCAGCACCGGGGCGCGGAAAAGAAACGCGAGTGCCGCGCTAACCTTTTGTCTCGTGCCTCCCGACAAAGCATGCATGCGCTTATCCATCATTCGGTCGAGGCCAAATGCTTCAATGAGCTCCTCGTCAGTATCCTGTTCCGGCCTTCTGATGTTCTTCATCATGTCTATGAGCTGGCCGATGCGCATGTTCTCGGGATACCGACCGATTTGCGGCATATAGCCCACCTTTTCCCGGTACCGCCAGTCGCCAAGTATGCTCTTGCCATCAAAGTGAATGTCTCCGGAGGTTGGGACAACCAGTCCCAGGATGCATTTGATCAGCGTGGTCTTGCCCGATCCGTTGGGCCCGATGAGTGCGTAGCTCTTGCCAGGCTGTAGTTGAAGCGTTACTTCATTGAGGGCCTTGAGGCGGCCAAAGTTTTTCGATATGTTTTCAACCGAGATCATGTGGCTTCATTGATGGGGCGCTGTCCTCCAGGTTTACCGGTGTCATAGCCGGCACAGCACGCTCTGCCCTGTCGAGCAGGAAGACGAGGAAGCTGCGCCATAGCAAGACGGCCACAGGCATTCTCTCGACAATCATACTGTACATGCTAACAGGTCTGTACGGAACATCGCCGGTGTTGTCCCGGTCCAGGTCGTAGCCCTCATACCGGTCCCAATAATTGTTTCGGATCGTGTTGAGCACCAGCGATCCATTCGTTACGATGTCAAAGGTGTTCGATGAAAAATTGTTTCGCTCAAAGGTATTGTTGTCACAACTCGCCTGCAGGCGTACCGCGTAACCATTGGACGTGAAAGTGTTTTCCCTGAATGTGATGCGGCTGCTGCCTTCCATGAATATTCCCGCAGAATTGCGGACAAACTTGTTTCCGACAACCTCGCTGTCCCGTATGTCTTTCAGCAACAGTCCGTATGCTGCGGGTCCCCAATTGTCGCCAAAGGTGTTGTTGATCATATGCACTCCCCGGGTATACATTACCGCCACACCCGCGCCGTTACGCACAAACTGATTGTGACGATACTCGTTGTCGTGCGAGAACATAAAGTGCAGGCCGTACCGAATGTTGCCTTCACTGATGTTATGACGGATTTGCGACGACGTCACAAACTCAAAGTATATGCCGTCGCGATGCCCTTTCACCACGTTGCTGTCTATGACGATATGATGGGATTTCCAGGCATGGATACCATTTCCCGTATCCTGTTCATTTCCCGGTGTGGCCTGCAGTATATTGTTGGCGATGTGTGAATTTGATGAGCCGGAGAGATATATTCCGAAGTAAACATCTTCGAATTGGTTGTCGCGAACCGTAACGCGTGAAGCATTGAGCACCTTCACCGCAGCCAGGTCATGCATGCTTGCGCGACCCGTGTTCCTGAAGACGATCCCCGCAACTGTCACATTAGACGAGGCGATCGTCAGCAACTCGTACTTGCGTTCTCCATCCAGAATCGGATTATTTATACCCAGCAGCACGAGCGGCCTTTCGATGCGCAGATTCCCCTCTTTGTACAGTCCTGAGGAAATCAGCACTGTATCGCCAGGACGGGCAGCGTCAATGGCTTCATGAATAGATTTAAACCCCTCTCCTTTTCCGACACGAAGCGTCGCGGCATAGGTGGACGCAGACCAAAGCAATATCGCCACCAGGGACGTAAACCCTATCGTCTTCCTCATCCAACCAAACCAGACGTCGAGCCCTTTCACTTAAACGCTGTTACCAATTCTCCCCACGTCAAATAGATGCCTTTCCAGGCCCGCAGTTGATCACGCATGGCGCCTTCCGATTCAAATGCGGCAATCCCACTCGCCATAGGCGAACGAATCGCGTCCGACTTCACGTAAAAGGCGTCGCCTGCGGGGATAAGCTTTTCCGGCGTGGCGTAGTCAACTACAAGACGGAATGCCACGTCGCGATCCTGCACCTCACCTGAGTTGAGAAAGTTTACCATGCAGTTCAGGTCGTCGAACTTGAACACCTTCCCTTTTGTCGTGACTATTTCAGCGCCAAACTTCCGGTCCACCAGCGTCATCTTGCAGGTATGACAAGCGTCTACACCGTAACGCAAGGGTTCAGGCTTCACGCTGCATGCGAAGCAAACCATGCATGATATCACGATTAAGGCAGATGTTCTCATATCTTTCTGCGCGACAAAACAATTTCATAAACGAGTACGCCGATCGCTATCAATCCGGAAGTCACGAAAATCCAACCGCCGATGTCTGGTCCTGAAAACGCTGTAAAATTCAATAGCTGTTTCGTTCCGATTACCGGAGGTTGATAGGCCATACCCGGCACCACAATGGCCGCGTTTGGATCAAGGTTGTGGCCGTAATCATATCCCCAGAGATAAAAGTCGACCAGCGCTGCAATACCACCAGCGATGAGCAGGATCACATAGATCACTAGTCCAGCCCGCCTGTTCAGTACTGACGCGAGTACTCCTACACCGATAATGAATGCCACGATGTAAATCATGTACTTAAACTCCGGAAACATACTCACGTCGATGTGCTTCATGCCGATGTAGTGATTCAGCGCGCTGATGATTTTTACATCACCCGTGATGTTGTCGAGCCATATCTTCATCTCCAACCCCTCCGGGTACTGCGGAGCCCACATCAGGATTTGCCATAGAGGCACAAAGTACGCTGAAATCAGGAGGAGCGCCGATATGGCAACTGCTACGCGGGTCAATGTTGTGAGTTTTTGCATTATCAACGGTTTAGTCTCAGGGGTTAGGGGTGAAGGATTCGCTCCGCGAGCGAAGCCTTCACCCTTTGTATCGGCCGACGATACTACTGTGCCGCCGCAGCCTCTCCTTCAATCACGCCGGTCGAGAATTTCAACGGCGTGTTGCTGTTTGCAGGAGAGACGCGGATGTACCCTGACATTTCCTGGTGAAGCGCCGAGCAGAAGTCGGTGCAATAGAACGGATACACACCCGTCTTTTCCGGGATCCACTTCAGCGTCTGCGTTTCACCGGGCATGATGAGGATCTCTGCATTCAGCGCACCCTTTATTGCGAACCCATGCGGCACATCCCAATCCTGCTCAAGATTCGTCACGTGGAAATAAACCTGATCGCCCACGCGAACCCCTTCAATGTTGTCGGGTGTGAGGTGAGAGCGAATTGCGGTCATATACACATGAACATCCTTGCCTTTACGCTCAACACGTGCCTGTCCCTCTCCTTTCGCGGCGTACGGGTGTTCATTGTCTTCAAGGCGATAAAACTTGGCGACGTTGTCCCGTATCATGCTGGCTGGAAGCGCTTCAGCATAGTGCGGTTCGCCTACTGTCGGGAAGTCGAGAAGCAATTGCATCTTGTCGCCAGAGATGTCGTACAGCTGTGCCGACTGCGCAAGTTCAGGTCCGGTAGGCAGGTAACGATCCTTCGTGATCTTGTTGTATGCGATCACATATTTTCCATGAGGCTTTGATGTCGGACCGCCAGGTATGCTCAAGTGACCGATCGAATAGTAAGTAGGAACGCGGTCGAGCACTTCAAGAGTTTCAAGGTTCCATTTGACGATCTCGGAAGATACGAACATAGACGTGTAAGCATTGCCTCTGCCATCAAATTCCGTGTGCAGCGGACCGAGACCCGGCTTTTGAACCTCGCCATGAAGTACCGATTCATAGCGGAGTACAGGAACTCCACCGAAATCGCCTTCAAAATCCTTGGCGGCTATCGCATTCTGAAACTTTGTGAAGGAGAACACCGGCATTGTAGCAGCTAGCTTACCGCTGCCTACGATATATTCTCCCGTCGGGTCGACATCACAGCCGTGAGGCGACTTGGGGCATGGAATAAAGTATACCAATTCAGGAAACTCTGCGATATCGAGTACCCGAACGCCCTTTTTCACGGTAGAGGTGGCCGAGTGCGTGCTCTCATCATAGACGTTGTGAACATATTCAACATTTTCCAGCCTACCTTGTCCCTGCGAAGCGAGTTCTTCTGCCTTTTTCCAGTTGACAGCCATAATGAAGTCCTTGTCGTTCTGCGACGCGTTAACTTCAAGTAAGGTGTATGCCAGCTCTGTGTTATAGCAAGAGAAGAAGAACCAGTCGCGTGACGGACCTTTTCCGCCCCGGCTCAGGTCGAAGTTGAAGCCAGGCGTCCTCAGCTGAAACGCGATACTCATTTCTCCGGATTGAGGGTCAACCTTGATAAAGGAGATTGATCCTTTGAAGTTGTCTTTGTAGGAACTTATGGGCACGTCCTTATTGTCCATCGGGATACTGAATCGCGTACCAGCAATAACATATTCCGTGTTTTCCGTTATGAAAGGTGAGGAGTGATTTCCCCCGCTGTTGGGAATTTCCAGAATCTCTTCCGTCTTGAACGTAGTCAGATTAACGCGCGCAACGCGCGGCGTGTTGTTTGCATTCGCAAACGCCCATCGCCCGTCATGCTCTCCGTTTGTTGTAGAAAGCGCAATGTGGTGCAGGTCGTCCCACGGAACAAACCCATGCGTCGTATTCAGCATTGGCTTGGTTTCTTCACTGTACCCCCAACCGTTCTCAGGAGAAACGGCGAATACCGGGAGGATCTTCAACAAACGTCCCGAGGGGATGCCATACACTCCAATCTGGCCATTAAAGCCACCTGAAACGATGTTGTAAAACTCATCATACTGTCCGGGCGCCACATAAACTCTGTTAGCAGCGTCGCCCATTGCCATTTCGCCGGGACCTTTCGGTTTGCACCCGAAAGCAACCAGTCCGCACACTATGAGCGTGACCGGTAGCCTGAATGTTGTCTTCATATATTTTGATGTCATGTTTTGTGTCTATTGCTCCCCGTCGTTCTGGCGCATGAATTCCAGAATATCGCGGGCGTCTCCGATGGAGACATTTTGATTGGGCATGCGCGTCAGACAGAGTTCCAGCAGCTTTTGCGCTTCAGGATCCTGATCAAGCATTACGTCTACGTTGGTGATCATGTTCATGATCCACTCCGGCTTACGGCGTTTCGTAACACCTGCCCAACCTGGTCCGACAACGCGTGTCTCATCCAACCTGTGGCAAGCCTGGCATTTCATCTCGTAGATTGCTTGCCCGCGCTTGATGCGATCCTGCTCAAGCGGTGTATTGAGCGTCACATGCTGCACCTGTCCGATGCCTTTGCCAGGATCAGCATTTTCTGCAACCGCTGAAGATGCTCCCCCGCTCGAAGGAGTTGTCGATTGTGACGCGGGCCGATCGGGCTTGCATGCGGCAACCAATACCGCGAGCAAAACGACGACTATTCCGGCCTTAATACTTGTGCCAGATAAGATTGTTGCGTTGTTCATAATTGAGGTGTTTTCGGGTTCGAAACTAGTACCTGCTGGACAGATGATTTATGATTGAGATCACATTGCTGATAAACTAATGTAACGTAAACTTTTGGCATCAGCAACCTCACGTTGAGGCTGTTTGATGGCCTTTCTGAAATTCCTTCTGGTCCGTCTCATATCACCTGTTCATATTGCCTTGCTGAAAACATCACGCGTTGGCGATGTTCGGAGATGAGGATCCAGGACAGCACATATATTCCGAACGAACGCTCTTCCGAGGTCCGTGACGAATACACCTTTCTCCGTTAGCGTTAGCAGTCCCTCCAATTCCATTTCGGTTAACCGCAAAATGGCCTCCTCATCAACGATCATATTCAGTAGGTCGTCGGACAATGCACCCCTGCATGCGATATCCAGTATCGCCCTCCTTCTCAACATATCGTCTGGCGATTGAATGTGACCGCGATACACGGCAAGGCTCTTGTCGGAAACCAACTGTGTATACTTCTCTACAACTTTTTCATTTTGAGCGTACGCATAACGTGCGTCACTGATCGCGGAAGCGCCAAGTCCGATCAGCAAGTCCGTGTGGGTAGTCGTGTAACCCATAAAGTTTCTGTGCAATGTACCATCGTACATTGCAAGCGCGAGACCGTCATGTGGAAGGGCAAAATGATCCATCCCGATCTCTACATACCCAGCATCTTCAAACAACCTCCGACCTCGTTCATACAATGCCCTTTTGGTCACGTCAGAGGGAAGATCAGCATCCTCGTAACCGCGTTGTCCGGGTCGCAACCACGGGACGTGCGCATAACTGTAAAAGGCGATTCGATCCGGCCGTAGCGAAATCACTTTCGCGATGGTATTGGTGATGGATTCCAGCGTTTGATAAGGCAGACCAAATATCAAATCGAAGGAAACTGAAGAATATCCCAGATCACGACTTAGTCGAGTTACCCGCTCAACATTTTCAAAAGGCTGAATTCGATTGATGGCTTTCTGAACGCGCTCATCCAGATCCTGCACCCCATAACTTACACGTCGGAAACCAAGAGAATGCAACACCTCCAGGTGCACCTCGGTGGTGTTGTTAGGATGACCCTCAAATCCGAATTCATGGGCTGGATGTATATCTGCGCTTTCCAGCAGTGTCGTTAACAGATGCCTCAGATTTTCCGGACTGAAAAATGTTGGCGTACCACCACCCAAATGCAACTCACGGACCTTCGGACGTTTTCCAAACAAAATCAGGTACGCATTCCATTCGTTCAACAGCGACGCTATGTAACGCTCTTCGACAGCATGGTTTCGGGTTATGCGCGTATTGCAGGCGCAATACGTACACAGACTTTCACAGAAAGGAAGGTGGATGTAGAGGCTCATGCCCTTTTCCTCGTTCGACTCATCGAACGATCGCTTCACCGCATCCCGCCACGACTCAAGGTTAAAATCCTTAACATTCCAGTGCGGCACCGTAGGATAACTCGTGTATCGCGGCGCCGGCACGTCGTATTTTCGAATCAGCCGTTCTAGTATCGGCGTTTCTTCCATACTGGCAAAGTACTATCGGCCAGCAATGAAAAAACATGACACAAGTCATGCGCATTTCTTACGATTTGTCAGCTTTCCAGCTCAAAAACAGCAGCAGAATTATGCCCAGTGTGAGGATCACAGACGCCACCAGCATCGCCATCGGGAGGACGCTTCCCGACCCCAGGCTTAGTCGCGATGCTTGGGGCATGATCGTAAGCAGCACCTCGGTAAAAAAGAAACCGACGACGACGATAACAAGGGCTATACGAGCAAGATGCCAGAAAAGGCCACGTTCAAGGTACCAGGTGAGTAAGGGCAACGTTATCGTTCCGATCAGGACAAGATGAAGATAGGCCATCACGTAGGGACGGTTCGCAGCCGCGAGATGGGCCACTTCCGGAAAAGCAGAAATCCACTGCGCAAAAAGTTTAATAACGTAGCACGCGAACGCGAGGAACAATAGCCGCACACCTGCCCTGCTCAGCTTTGCCGATACTTCAACAACTATCGTGCGGAGAAATCTCACGAGCAACACCAGGGATACTATCTGAAGCGCCGCCGCCAAAAATCCGACTCCATTGAAGATCAGTCCCGGATCAGCCCAGAGTGTCGACAGAAAATACGCAGGCACACAGGCCGCCGCTAAAATCCTTCCTGCGCGGAGCACCTCCGCTCTGTCATAAGTAATACCTTTTAAGTCGAGCAGATTGAGAACTACGGCCAATGCGCCGAAGGTGAAGAATCCATTGTACTGAAAGTGCAGATAATAATAGACAGACAGGTAGTACCACTGGCTTTGCGCCAACCCCATCGCACCGGTAGCTCCGATGGCAAGCGGACCGACGGCGGAAACCAGGAAGTAAATCAGCGCTGTGCGCAGGTACCACAGCGATGCAGAACCCGGCAATGTCTTTGAGATGCGGAAAAAGCGAAGCGCCAATACTACAATCAGCGCCGTATGAAGCGTCGACAATACGATCGAAGCCACGCCGTAACCCTGGAAGGGAAAACTCACGGACATGCCAACGAGCAATGCCTGTGCCCAGTAAAATGCCTTGCGGTACCACTTTGCTTTCGACGTTGGAACAAATCGGTCAATGACGAAAACCAAAAGAACATTGGTCACCCATCCCAGGAACATCACATGGGAATGTGCGTGCAGCACGTAGGGATAGGTAATCCCATCCAAGGGGTATACGACGTGCCAGCGAAGCAGCAGTCCGAAACATGCAGCCAGCGCAAAAAAGAACAGTGGAACTCTATACAGACTTTTTACGGCTGGCATAGATCAACAGCGAGACAAGCGTAACAAAGTAAAGGACCATAGCGGATGCCGTAATCCATGCGCTGGTGACTCTGAACTGATAAGGCACGAGGTTCATACCTGCAAGGACGCGGATCACTACAGAAGTCACAAGCAAAACGAGCGGCAAATAAAGAAAGGGGTGGTAAGGCCTGACTGACAATCCAAGCACACCGGGAAGAATGATGGGTCCGTGAGCAAATATCATGGAGAACACAAAGCCAAGAAAAAAAGTGTGGACGATGATATCATACGCGAAGGGTACGTCAGGAAGCGCCACCATGAACACACCTTCCAGCATCAGTGCACAATAGCCACATAAGAGGGCAACGCCGACAAAGCGCGTAAGTCCCTCCTTTCTGATACTTATCCCCACCATGTCGAAGCGCATCAGCCACACGGCTATGCCCATCATACCAGCACCTGATATGTAAGGGCCGTACCCGTGAAATGGAATAACCAATCCGGTACCAACGAGAAGGATGCATCCGAGGAGGATTGTTCTTATAAGTGAGGTGACAGGAAGAAATTTCGACAACTCCAGACGCTCACCTACAATTGTCAACAATAGAAATCCCATCCACCAGGGAAACGCAGCCGGAAAAAAACGTCCATGCAACAGCACGCTATTCCCGATCAGCCAGCAGACCGCACCTCCAAACATTATATAAAGGTACACCGCCCGTTGGCGTGACAAGTAGATGAGGTATACAACTATCAACCCCACGCTGGCAGTAATCAGCAGAGTACCGCCCAGGATAAACATACCGTTGCTAAGAGGCAGAATTGACAATCCGCTTATGACAGGAAATATCAGCAGCGCTCGCTTTCTGAGCGGAATTACCTTTTCCAGCGTTATTAACGTTCCCAGAAAACCGCCAACCATTATTGCACCGTGATTGACAACCGCATAAGAAAGCGGAAAATTGACGCCAAGCCTTCCAAACCCAGCGAGTACACCCACAACGAGGTTGACGAAAGCAAATGCAGCAAAAAGAGCCCGCTGATAAATTTTCATGCGGCGTCGGTCACAGATAATCAGATGTCTTCGACTGCCAAATTTCGCCCGGATTCGTCGAAAGCCATATGATTAGCATCATATCGTTTATCACCATTCGTGGGGCTTGATTGTCCATTGCCAACAAACCCTGAGCGCGACAATTACCTGGTTTGTAGTTTAGGGTGCATTCTATAATGGTATGAATACAAGAAGACGCTTTATCCGGAACAGCGCTGCCCTTACCGCACTCGCCACGATGGGATTTGACTCTACAATAGCCAAATCGGCACCTTCGGCGGCAAATGTCGATCTTTGCCTCGCCTACTTCTGGGGTCTGCAGGAACGCAAAATGTTACTGCAAAAGCAAATGGGAATAACAGGCGTGGTAGCTCCCTCTTCTCCCTGGGCAGTAGGGTTGAGGGATACGCAGCCCTGGGAGTATGAAGCGGTGGCTGCAGTGAAGGCAGCATGGGAGAAAAACGGGCTACAGTGGAAAGTTCTGGAAGGCACGCCTCCACTCGATAAGGTTAAGCTGGGACTGGATGGCCGCGATCAGGAGATCGACAATTTTATTACGCTGATGCGAAACCTGAAGCGAGTCGGGGTTGACATCATTTGCTACAACTGGATGCCGGTTATTAACTGGACGCGCACGGACTCGGCCCGCCAGGGTCGCGGCGGCGCCCTGGTCACGGCATTCAACTACGAAGAAGCTGCAAAGATGCCGCTTACAGAATATGGCGAAGTCTCGGAAGAGCGAATGTGGAAGAACCTCGAATATTTCCTGAAGGCAGTTGTACCTGAAGCAGAAAAGAACGGTATCAAGCTAGCATTGCATCCTGACGATCCGCCGGTACCGAAGATACGCGGAATTGCGCGGATCATGCGTACGGCAGATGCATTCAAGAAGCTCATCGAGCTTGTTCCCAGTCCGAATAACGGACTGACCCTGTGCCAGGGAACGTTTGCGACCATGGGTGAAGACATTCCATCCGTGATCCGGTACTTTGGAGAACGGAAAAAGATATTCTTTGTACACTTCCGCGACATTCGCGGCGACAAATACAACTTCGAGGAGACGTTTCACGATGAAGGAAAGACCGACATGTTCGGCGCAATGAAGACCTACTTCGAGGTTGGATTTAACGGTCCCATGCGCCCAGACCACGTCCCTACCGTCGCCGGAGATAGCAACGAACATCCGGGATACAGCGAGCTCGGTACCCTGTTTGCCATCGGTTATATTAAAGGGCTGATCGAAGGAGTGCAAAGGTCTGCTACATAAAGTTTCGCCCTCATTATATTTGCGCGGCGGGCGGACTCCGGAACTTATGAAAGTAGACTTACTCGTTAACACGATAACGGCCTGGGATGAAGCACCCCGGGCGAGGCATCAGTTTACGGCCGCGGCGGCAAAGAAATTCCGCGTTGCTTTTGTGACGCGTAACAAAACGGGCATGCCGGGTATCCGCACATACGAGGGTGCTCCGAACACGCTGGTAGTGGAACCGTCATATCCCATCGACTACCGCTTCCGGTACCGGCTCCCGGGCATCAACGACATGTACCAGGTTTGGCTGTACAGTCGTCTCAAGAAAATGTTTCCCGACGCTACAGCCGTGAACTTCGACTGCACCGCGATCCATCTGAAGCAATACTTTCCCACGATTTATTACTGCAACGACGAATTTACAGGAAACAGCAAATACAAGAGCGCGATCGTCGACAAGTACCTTAGCCGCTCCGAAAGAAAAATGGCAGGAGATGCACTGTTTTGCGTTGCCACATCGCATTTTCTAAAGGAAAAACTGAAGCAGTATAACCCGAACATTTACGAGATCCCATTGGGTGTTTCACTCGACGGCGTTGAACAATCGCACATTGAGCCACGCACACAGGGAGACAAAATCGTAGTGGGCCTCATGGGAGTAATTAATGAACGACAGTATTCACCCGAAGCGGTTAACATTCTGCTTGCCCACGACCGATTTAAGGTAATCATCATCGGGCCCGTCACCCCGGAATACCTCAGCAAGCTTCGGGGTCTCGACCCATCAGCAGTGAAAGGCATGTTGAAAGGGAAAGCACTGTACGACGAATTAGCCAAACTGGATGTGGGACTCGCGTTGTACAACCTCGACTTCGTCAACCCCGGCGGCACGCCCAATAAGGTCTGGCAATACATGGCAGTAGGAAAGCCCACCGTGATCAGCGCACTGCCCAACCTAAAGTACATGAAGTTCCCCGATCACACCGTGTACGTTACGCAAGGGAATCACGACCTGATAGAATTGGTTGAAAGAGCGTATGCCGAAAGTACACCGGAGCTGGTAAGGGAACGCATCGCCTTTGCACAGCAGAACACCTGGGACCATCGGTTCGAGCAGTTCCTCGAGGCTTTTGAGCGGCACGCCAAAACGACAACCGCGTAGAGTCTCCGATAAGATCTAAAATCAAAAATCACTAGTCACAAACCGGTTTGATTGGTGATTAGCGACTAGTGATTTGCGATTGGCCCCTCCTATTAAAGTTCTTTGATTCGGATATTCCTCCAATAAACCTTGATGCCGCCGCCGTCGTGAATCTGCAGGGCGATGCTGCCAACGGCCTGTGCGATCTTTTCGTCCTCAAGGCGGATCATGGGCTGACCGTTCAGCCAGGTTTCTACTACCCCACCCACAACGCGGATTTTCATCGTGTTCCAGTCGCCGTATTTCAGCGCTTTGTCTTTCTCCGGATCAGGCTTGATCAGCCATCCGCGGCCGTAGGACTCATAAATCCCGCCCGTGTTATGACCCGGAGGGGCAACTTCGGCTTGCCAGCCCGTAATTTTCGTTCCCTCAATACTTGATCGGAAGAAGACTCCGCTGTTGCCGTCAGCCTCCTGTTTGAATTCAAGCGTCAGCTCAAAATCGCGGTATTGCTTTTCGGTAGCGAGATAGCCGTATCCTTTATCCGGACCGCTTTCGCAGATCAGCAGCCCATCCTGCACATACCACTTTTCTGTGCCGTAAATCTTCCAGCCCTTCAGGTCTTTTCCATTGAAAATTTTCTTCTGCGCATAGACATTCGCAGTGATCGCAACGAGGAGCGCGACTATTAGAGTTCTCATATTAGGGTACCGTTATTATACACACACTTCACACACACTGGAGCTAGCAAGATAGCAAAATAATTTGGCCCTGAAGTACTCAAGACTTCAGGGCCTACTTCAGCGTTTAGGTTAAAATAATACGGTATCACTCCGGCGACCCGTCGCCTGGCTTGAGCTCAAGAACGAGTGTCGAGTGAGGATCGATCTTGATCGAAGTCAGGTCGTTGTACTTCTTGCCGCTGAGGACATCCTTTGCTGATCCGTAGCCTGTCAACACCTCTGCGAAACGAGCCATGTCAGGCTTTGCCACAGCATCGCTGTTGTTAATCATCACGAGTATCGACTGATTGTCAGACTTCCGGTTGTAAACATATACATTGTCCTGCGGAATGAAATGCTTTAATGTGCCTCTGGCCATAGCGTCGCTGGTCTTCCTCCAGTTCAACATCCTGCGAAGGAATTCATAGGCCTCCTGTTCCTCTTTGGTTCGACCGTCTTCGATGAATGCATTTCGCGTGTCGCCGGGCCATCCGCCCGGAAAGTCTTCGCGAATTACACCGTGGTCGCCTGAACCTTTCATAAGAATTTCAGTGCCGTAGTAAATCTGCGGAATGCCACGCGTCGTCAGGAGAAAGCTCATCACTTGACGGAACCGGGTCATGTCCCCTCCCACGCTGTGATAGATGCGGTCTACATCATGGTTGTCGGCGAACACCTTATGAACTTCAGGATCGAGGTAAAGAAAGTCATGGCTGAGCGCCTCATACAGTGCAAAGACATTTCCACCTTTGCGAAATGCGTTTAGCGTCGCAAAGTATAGCGGATAATCTGCCATGGCTTTCGTAT
>Ga0207873_1000268_pt1 | contig 58271 bp, 67 predicted proteins | sample BGWIniCompost_FD_187373 | JGI IMG/M metagenome (GOLD analysis project Ga0207873, IMG submission 187373) | Cellulose adapted compost microbial communities from Newby Island Compost Facility, Milpitas, CA, USA - BGW Initial Compost (SPAdes)... ...
GGGTCGACGAGCCGATGATCGAGAAGGCACGCGAAGCGGCCGCTTCGAAAAGGGACAACCCCTCCATCCCTGGGATCCACCATTTCGTCCTCGAGGAGGGGACGTGTGCCCAGATGCTCCATGTGGGTTCGTACGACGACGAAGGCCCGGCGCTGGAGGACCTGCACACCCGCTTCGTGCCCGAGAACGGTCTGGAGCTGGTCGGCCTCCACCACGAGATCTACCTGAGCGACGCCCGCCGCACCGAGCCTGCCAAATTGCGGACGATCCTCCGCCAGCCGGTCCGTCGCGTGTCGGCCGGCTAGCGATTCCGCTCCCACGCCACACGCAATCCCCGCAGGGTCAGGTACTCGTCCAGTCGGATCTCGTGGCGGCAGTGGGCGACCACGATCTCGGCCAGCCCTCCGGTGGCGACGATCGGCACGTCGGGTGCCTCGACCTCAGCGAGGATCCTGTCCAAGAGTCCGTCCACCAACCCGGCGTAGCCGTAGACGAGCCCGGACTGGATCGCCTCGACGGTGCTTCGCCCCACGGCCCGGGGTGGGGCGATCACGTCGACGCGACGCAGAGCGGCGGTGGCGTTCACCAGCGCCTCGGCGGCGACCTCGACACCTGGAGCGATGGCACCGCCGCGGTAGTCCCCTTCCGGCCCCACCAGGTCGACCGTGGTTGCCGTACCGAAGTCGACAGTGACGACCGGGGCGCCGTAGGCGGCGATGGCGCCGAGGGCATTGACGATCCTGTCGGCTCCGACCTCGCGAGGGTTGTCGACCCGCAATTGCATCCCGGTTCGGGTCCCGGGACCGACGACCACAGGTTCTTGTTTCGTGAGCCGGCGCAAGGCGGCCCGCAGCGCCACGGTGGCGGCTGGCACCACCGACGACAGCGCCGCTCCGTCGAAGCCGTCGCCCACGGCACCGAGCAGCGACCGCAAGAGCAACTCCCATTCGTCGGCGGTGCGGGTCGCCTGGGTGGACAGCCGCCACGTGTGCGGGCCGTCACCGTCGTCGACCCCGACGACGGTCTGAGTGTTCCCTACGTCGATCAGGAGCAGTTTCATCGTGAGTAGAGCAGTGAGGGCCGATCGAGTCTGATCCCGAGATCGGGCACGAACATCTCCCCGACGAGGTCGATGGGCAGGTTGTCGATCAGGCGCACCTCGCCGATCCGCCCTGCCACTGCCAGGAAGGCGGGTCGATCCAGGCGCTCGAGAGGGCTGGCGTCGTGCTGGGAGGCGAGGGTGACGTAGTCGACCAGGTCGAGGCGCAGGGCTCCGCGGACGATGCCGGTCAGCGCGTCTGCGCTCCGTTCGCCTGCCTCGACGGCCTCGGCGGCGGCCGCCAGCCCTCGGCTGATGGAGAGAGCCGCCTCCCGGTCGGTGATGAAGACGTTGCGGCTGGACAGGGCGAGCCCGTCACTTTCGCGTATCGTCGGGCAGCCGACCACCTCACCGGGGAAGGAGAGGTCGCGGTGCATCGTGCGAACGACGATCAGTTGCTGGTGGTCCTTGCGGCCGAAGTACGACCGGTCGGGTCGGAGGGCGGCGAACAGCTTGGCCACCACCGTGGCGACGCCGTCGAAGTGGCCCGGCCGGTGTACCCCTTCCATAATCTCTGTGACGCCCCTGACGTGGACGCTGGTGAGAGGCTCATCCGGGTACATGACGGAGAGGGGTGGAGCGAAGAGGACGTCGACTCCCGCCCGGCGGGCGAGTTCGGCGTCGCGCTCGAGGTCGCGGGGGTATCGCTCTAGATCGGCGGGGTCGTCGAACTGGAGCGGGTTGACGAAGAGAGACATCACGACCACGTCGCACTGGCGTCGGGCCGCCTCGACCAGGGAGAGGTGGCCTTCGTGGAGGTATCCCATCGTCGGGACGAGACCACGAGCCCCTTCGCCGATCGAGCGGGCCGCTTCCGGTGACTCGACGATCTCCATCAGGCGTCGCTCACTCCAGATCCACTCCAGCCCTGAGCGCCGTGGCGCGAGCGAGCAGGCGAAACTGCTCGCCCACCTCCGGGGAGACGCTGTCGGCGGCTCGCATCTGGCCCTTCACGGTATCCAGGTCGCCGCGGGCGATGGGACCGGTGAGCGCCGCCGCCGGTCCTACGTCGAATACGTTCTCCACTACGCGGCGGGTGAGAGGCTCCACCACCCTCATGTCGACGCCGGCGGCCTCGAGAAGGTCGGCAGCCACCCCCAGCGCTTCCACGACGTAGTTGGCGGCCGCGGCGGCAGCAGCGTGATAGAGCGGCTTGGCGCTGTCGGCGAGAGAGAAGGGGCGCATGCCGAGGCTCTCGGCGAACGTCTCGAGCAAGCCGGCCAATGGATCGGAGGCGGTGATCGCAGCCCATGCCCCCGGTAGGGCGGCGGCGCCGCGTTCGGGGTCGGGAAGCGTCTGGAGAGGATGGAAGGAGCCAACCAACGCGCCCGTGGCGGCGATGGCCTCGAGGGCGTCGACAGAAGCGAAGCCAGAGACGTGGACAGCGGGGATGCCGGGATTCCATCGCGGGCCGAGGCGTTCGGCGACGTCGCGGATGGCATCGTCGCTGACGGCGACGATTGCGAGGTCGCATCCGGGAAGAGGCTCGTCCCAGTCCAGCGCCGGGAACTCGTGCTGTGGTCTCCGAGACAGGACCCCGATGACGCGGTGACCGGCGGCTGTCGCCGCTCGGGCGAGCGACCCGCCGGCACGTCCTGCCCCGATCACCACGAGGTCCATGTGGGGCAGGTTAAGGCGTAGAAGCCCGCTCCGGCATCGCCGGGAGCGGGCGAGAAGAGATGTCTATTGCTCCAACTGGTGGCTGGTGATGACGGGCCAGTCGGCGTCCATCCGGGCTTTCATGTCCTTGTAAGACTGGCGGCGCTTCCAGAACTTCGTCTTCCACACCCGGAAGCGACGGTCGGGAGTCGAGGGTTTTTTCCCGTTGCTGTCGTCGGAGCGGTGACGACGGACATCGGGGAGGGTGAGCTCGTCGGGGTCGTCCACCATCGACAAGATCTGGTTGGCGGCGTGCCTGATCTGGCGGTGCTGCCGTTTCCGCTCCTCGCGAGCGGGCCGGGTCTCGTCGTATCCGGGGATTTCCTTGCGATGATCTCGTGCCCGTCTGGCCATGGTGTCTCCTCGTGCTCGATCGGTCGGGGATCTCTCAGTCGACCGAGGAGGGCCACGAGCTGCCATCACCGCTCAACGTAGCACGGTGCGTGGATTCAAGTAGGGGGCAAAGGGATCAGCCGACCCCGGACGCGACGCTGGTAGGCGACATACCCGGTGACCGCCAGCCTGAGGCGGGACTCCTCGTAGCGGGCTTTGAACCACAGCAACACCCCGAGCGCCGCCGCGCCGGCCGCGGCCTGCGCCGACCCCACGAATACGGAAACTCCCAGCATCCCCAGCACGAGCCCGGCGTAGATCGGATGACGGACCCAGCGGAACGGCCCCGTGTCGACGAGGCGGGTTCCGGGGCGAGGCTCCGGGAGAGGGGAGACCGCCCATCCCAATGCGGCGACCGCCCACACGGCGACCGCTCCGCCTGCCAGGGCGAGCGCCGCACCGGGCACCGCCGTATCCCACGCCGGCGGCCACTCGCCGGTGGCAAAGAGCAGATACGCCCACGCCACGATCAGTGCCATCTGGGCGGAGACCCAGGCCAGGGCGACACCGCGACGGCGATGCTCCCAGCCCCGGCCGAGCCATTCGACCTCCTGATCCGTCACCTGGGGCAGGCACGCAGCGGCGGTGGTGCCGTCGAGGGGGGCGTCCGGCCACACCTCGGCGAGCGGCTCCAGGACGAACCGGCGCTCCCGGGCCCGTGGATGGGGCACCTCGAGGTCGACCGCCTCGAGGTGGATGGGTTCACCGCTGGCGTCGGCGATCGTGACGATGTCGAGGTCGAGCGTGCGCGGGCCCCACCTCTCGATCCTGACCCTCCCGGCGTCGGCTTCGATCGCCTGCGTCCCCTCGAGCAACTCGGCGGGCGTGAGGGCGGTGTCCAGGACCACCACCGCGTTCAGGTACGGCCCCTGGTCCGGTCCGCCGACAGGGGCGGTTTCGTACAGGGACGAGACGGAAAGGATCGTGCCGAGCCCACCCAACCGCTCGACCGCGAAGCGGAGATGCGAGAGCCTGTCCCCCATGTTCGAACCGAGCGCGATCGCCGCCCGGTTGCTCACCGCGTCCGGCGGACGGTCACGGCGACGTCGCGGAAGGGCACCGAGATCGGCGCCTGGGGCTTGTGGATCGTGACCGTGACTCCGTGCACCCGACTGTCCTCCAACACGAGGTCGGCGACCCGGTGGGCGACGGTCTCGATGAGGTTCCATTGCTCGGTGGCGACCCGCTCGTGGATCCGCTCGGCGAGGCGGCCGTAGTCGACCGTGTCGGCGAGATCATCGCTCTGGCTGGCGGGGGCCAGGTCCACCTCGAGCTCGACGTCGATGGAGAACAGCTGACCTTCGGTCTTCTCGTGCTCGTACACGCCGTGGTGGGCGAACACCTCGATGCCCTTCACGGCGATGTGGTCGGTCATCCCCCCGCCGGCGGGACGAGCATCCGGCCCTCGGGACCGAGAGGACGACCGAGGATCTCTTGGATGACGGCGATGGCGAGGACCGAGTCGTCGAGGAGGCCGGCATGGAGGAGGTAGCCGGCCAACACCCCTCCGATCTGGTCATCGACCGTTTCGCGGTGGATCAGGACCCGGGCCTCGGGCGGTTCGAGAGCTTCGTCGAGTGCGGCGTGGATGACAGAGCAGTGGCCGGGTTCGATGTTCCCCTGGATCGGCACCGGGAACGCCGCCAGCCCCGCCTCGGTGTAGGCCGATATGTTCTGGTTCCCGGGGAGGAGAGACACCACGCCGGTGATCCGGGCCTCTTCGATGAGCCAGCTGATCTCCTCGTCGCGACGGACTCGGCGATGCTGGAATCCGTTGCCTCCGATCCGCTCCGAGACGGCCAGCCGATCGGCGATGACCCACACGAAATTTCGGGGCTTGAGGCCCGTGATCATCTTTGCCATTTCCGGCTGAACGATACTCAGGCCGTCAAATTCGCACCCGGGCGATTGCCCATCCCAGTTGGGCGGCTTGACGTGACGATTCGACGTCGTGGACCCGCACCACGGCAGCCCCGGAGGCCACGGCGAGGGCGGTGCTGGCGGCAGTGGCGATGTCGCGGCGGCGGGGATCTTCGATGCCCGTGATCCGCCCCAGGAAGGCCTTGCGCGACGTCCCGATCAGCACCGGATACCCGGTCGCCACCAGTTCGGGGAGGCGACGCAGCAACTCGAGATTGTGCTCGACCGTCTTACCGAAGCCGATCCCCGGGTCGATGACGATCGAGCGGTGGTCGACACCGCGAGCTTCTGCCTCCTCTGTCCGCTGGAGGAGGAAGTCGCGCACTTCGCCGACGACATCGTCGTAGCGGGGATCGACCTGCATCGTCCGCGGCGTTCCTTTCATGTGCATCAACACGACCCCGACCGCGGTTTCCGCCATCACGTCCAGCATCCCCGGGTCCGAGCCGGCTGCCACGTCGTTGATGATCTCGGCGCCCGCTTCGACGGCCGCTCGGGCCACCTCGGCCTTGGCGGTGTCGATCGACACGAGGGTCCCGTCCTCTGCCAGCGCCTCGACGACGGGCAGCACGCGCTGCATCTCGGTGTGGGCGTCGACCGGTTCGGCTCCGGGGCGGGTGGACTCGCCGCCCACATCGATGATGTCGGCTCCGGCTGCGATCAGGCTGCGGGCATGGGCGATGGCCGCCTCCGTGTCGACGAACAACCCGCCATCGGAGAAGGAGTCGGGCGTGACATTGAGGACTCCCATCAGCCGCGGTCGGTCGAGGGAGAGACTTCGGCTCCGGAGCTTCCAGACGGGTGGTTCAGTCACGGGTCCCGAACAGGAGCGACATGGCTTCGGCCCGCGTGGCCGGGTCCGACGCCATCGTGCCCCGCACGGCCGAGGTGACGGTCGTGGCCCCGGGTTTGCGCACTCCTCGCATCGACATGCACAGGTGCTCGGCTTCGATGACCACCAGAACCCCCAGCGGGTTGAGTCGGTCGACGAGGGCGTCGGCCACCTGGGCGGTGAGGCGTTCCTGCATCTGGGGTCGGCGGGCATAACCCTCGACCAGCCGGGCCAGCTTCGAGAGACCGGTGACACGGCCACGGGGGAGGTAGGCGACGTGGGCGCGGCCGTGGAACGGGACGAGATGGTGCTCGCACAGCGAATAGAAGGGGATGTCCTTCACCATCACGATCTCCTGGTAGTGCTCGTCGCCGAAGAAGGCGTCGATCTCGTCGGCCGGGTCGCGGCCGATGCCGTTGAGCACCTCGGCGTAGTAGCGGGCCACCCGGGCAGGGGTATCTCTCAGGCCCTCCCGATCGGGATCCTCGCCCACGGCCTCGAGGATCTCCCGCACCGCCTTTTCTATCCGGCCGATGTCCATCCGGCGCATCCTAGGACGCCGCTCCGGCCGTGCCCATCCGGGGATCGACATCTTGGTGACATCATCTTGACATCAAGTTCGATGACGCGTATGGTGTCGTTATGACATCATGATGATGTCACGATGGAGAAAGGAGAGAATTATGTTCCCGAGCACCAGACTGGGAAACGCCATCATCGAGCAACGCCTACGGCAGTACCGTCCCGACGTTCACCGCCGTATCGCCGAAGAGGGCCGTCGGCGATGAAGCTGGATCCCGTCCTCACCCAACTCGACGCGGCGATCGAAGCGCAGCTGCGGATGGCGGATTCGAGTGTCGCCGAAGCCGCCGCCGGATTCCTGGAAGCATTCCGGCCGTCGGTGCGAGCGGCGATGCTCGACGTAGTCCAACAGGTGGCCGCCGAGATCAGCGCCCAGTTGGCGGAGCACCGGGTCGAAGTCCGCCTGGTCGACGGCGATCCCGAGCTCGTGGTCGCTCCACAGCCGGTGACGGCCGAAGGGGGCGAGGACGAGGACTTCGAGGCCCGTATCACGCTGCGACTCCCGGCTTCGCTGAAGGACCTGATCGAGGACCAGGCGTCTTCGTCGGGCGACTCCATCAACCGCTGGGTGGTGGAGACCCTCCGGTCCCGTGCCGGGCGGAGGCGGACCGGGTCCCGAGTGCAGGAGACGTTCGAGCTGTGATAGTGGAGAGCTTCGCCGTCGACGGGCCCGCCGACCTGGACGTGTCGGTCCCAGCCGGGTCACTGGTCATCGACCCCGGTCCCCCGGGCTCGGTGATCGTGGAGGTGGACACGAGCCGGCCCGACAACTGGCACGTCGGCCAGAGCGGCAACTACATCTGGGTGCACCACGAACAATGGAGTCTCGGACGCTCCGGCCGCGCCCGGGTGCGAATCGTCGCCCCGCCTGGTTCCTCGCTGAACGCCCGAGTCGCCTCCGCCGACGTCCGCATCTCAGTTCGGCTGGATCGCGTCAACGTGACTGCCGCCTCCGGCGATGTCGAAATCGGCGAGACCTCCAACCTGTCGGTGAAGACCGCTTCCGGCGACGTCCGGATCGTGAGTGTGGAGAAGGACCTCGAAGTGCGCTCCGCTTCCGCCGACGTGACCGTGGGCCCGGTCGGAGGCAGTGCGTCGATCACATCGGCGTCGGGGGATGTGACGATCGAATCGGCCGGCGGGCCCCTCACCGTGACCACCGCGTCGGGTGACCTGCGGATCCGCCGCTACGAAGGCGAGGAACTCCAGGCGTCGACCATGTCCGGCACCCTGCGAGTCGGCCTCCCGGCGGGTCGAACGGTGAAACTCGACGCCAAGACCCTCTCCGGATCGGTACGTCTGCCCGAGCGCAGGCCTTCCACCGGCGCCACCTCCATGAGCGTCGCCCTGCGCCTCAAGTCGGTGTCGGGCGACATCGTCATCGACCGCCTGGAGCCCTGACCTACTCCTCTTCTTCCGGCGGCTTCGGAGGCGGGGGCCCTTCCGGCGGCCACTCCACATCCGGTGCCGCCAACGTGTCGACCTCGGTCATGAGGTCGTGGAGTCGCAGCATGAAAGTGCCGGCTTCGCCTCGGGTCATCCGCCGGTTCGGGCAGTAGGACCCCGCGTCGCATCCGCGTGTGATACCGGCGGCGGCGATGGCATCGATGTCCTCCTCCGCCCAGTGGCCGCCGTCATCGCCGAAGGCGTCGGGGCCGGCCGGCAGCCTCAGAACCCGTCGCACCATGGCCGCGACCTCGGCCCGGGTGACCGGGGCGTCGGGGCACACCTGGGTGTTGGCGGGCGGATTGCACCCGCGCAGGATGCCCGCCTTGGCCAGGGCGTTGATCTCCTTCTCGGCGAAATGGCCTTGGTCGTCGGAGAAAGCGTCGGGACCATTGGGGTTCCTGATGACCCGGTTGAGCATGGCGGCGAACTCACCGCGCGTGACGTTGTCGTGGGGGCACGCCTTCCTGTCCTCACATCCGAACATGAGGCGCCGGTTGAACATCTCGGTGAGGTCGCGGGCGTGGACGCTGTCGTTGTCGTCGACGAACGGGTCGAGGCACCCGATCCTGCCGGTGGTGCTGACGACTATCTCGTCGAGAATCAGCCCGAGGGTGTTCGGAGTCGGGTAGCTGCCTCCGAAGTAGACGTTGTCCCACATCTCGCGGATGCCCACGCTCTCACCGGGTCGCCGGAAGGCGAGCGACCCTTGGGAGAAGACCTTCTTGCCGTCCATCCACGCCTCGATGAGGCCGTTGGCCTGCCCAGGCGTGTTCATGCGGACATGGCCTTCGATACACGTCCACCGCTTCTGGGTGAGGGCCCGGCTGAAGATCCACTCGTCACCGCAGTCGCCCGCCTGCCCCAGGTGGTACACGTACACGCCGATGGGGATCTCCCCCGGGCCGGCCCCGCGTGTGCCCACCGCATCGAACATGAGTCGCGCCGACCATCCGGGTGCGCTTGGGGTGGAGGGCTTGCAGCCTTTCGCGGTCGCGACCCGGGATGCGTCCGCCAAGCCGGGGAGCTTCCCCGAGGACACGGGACGGAAGTTGTCGAGGAAGACGTAGTAACGGAACCACGCCTCATCGACGACACGCGGGAGCCGGGCGTAAGGGCCGAATCCCCGGAACCCTCCCTTCGGGATCACGACCTTGAGGCCCTGGCCGATGTAGCCGCGGATGCGGGCGGTCCGGGTGATGTCCAGGCTGCGCACATCGACGAGGTAAGGATGGACCTCCCGCAGCTTCTCGATCGACTCGGCGATCGGGACCGACGGGTCCTCGTCCCATGTGGGGTCTTCGAATCTCTGAGCGAGCGTGTCGGCGCCGGCCGGCAGAGCCACGGCCAGCGTCAGCAAGGCGGCGACGACGAAACTCCCCACTTTGTGCATGGCCGAACATGCAAGCACAGACCGCGGGTTATCCGATGATCGGAGGCGGTGGCCCGCCGGTTGGTCAGGCTCCGGCGTCGGCCGGGCGGGGCGCCGTGCGGGGAAGGGGCTTTTCGACCGTGACTTCCCGGGTGGTGCTCACCTCGTCGGCCTTGCGCTTCTCGGCGGCGGCCACGACGGCGGGATGTGGCTTGGGGTTGAGCGGGTAGCGAACACGCATGCCGTCGGTGGAGTGCTCCCACTTGGGCACGTCGGCGAAGATCTCCGCCACCTCTTCGGGCCCCACCGTCTCCCTCTCCAACAAGGCCTCGACCATACGCTCCATGGCGTCGCGGTGGTGGGTGAGGATGGTCAGCGCCTCGTCGTGAGCGGCGGTGATCATCTTGCGGACTTCGTTGTCGATGAAGGCGGCCACCTCGTCGGAGTAGTCCTGCTGGCGGCCGTAGTCACGACCCAAGAACACTTCCCCGTTGGGCTTGCCGTACTGCATCGGCCCGAGCTTGTCGGACATGCCGTACTCCATGACCATCTTGCGGGCCAGGGTGGTGGCTTTCTCGATGTCGTTGGCGGCGCCGGTGGTGGGGTCGGCGTAGATGATCTCCTCGGCCACTCGGCCGCCGAGGAGCATGGCGAGTTGGTCCACCAGCTCCGACCGGCGGGCCAGGAACTTGTCATGGGTCGGAAGCGCCAGAGTGTGGCCCAGCGACCGACCGCGAGCGACGATCGTGATCTTGTGGACGGGATCGGCGTTGGGGAGGGCCCATCCGACGAGGGCGTGACCGGTCTCGTGGTAGGCGATCAGCTTCTTCTCCTCCTCGGTCATCACCCGCGACTTGCGCTCCGGGCCGGCCATGACCCGGTCGATCGCCTCTTCGAGCTCGTCCATCGTGATCTCGGACTTGCGCCGGCGGGTGGCGAGGAGGGCGGCTTCGTTGATCAGGTTGGCGAGGTCGGCGCCGGTGAAACCGGGGGTGCGCCTGGCCAGCACCTCGAGATCGATCTCGGGCGAGAGGGGCTTGCCCTTGGCGTGGACTTCGAGGATCGCCTTGCGGCCGAGGATGTCGGGAGCGTCGATGACGATCTGGCGGTCGAACCGGCCGGGACGCAAGAGGGCGGGGTCGAGGATGTCGGGCCGGTTGGTGGCGGCCATGACGATCACCCCGGTGTTGCCCTCGAAGCCGTCCAACTCCACGAGCAGCTGGTTGAGCGTCTGCTCCCGCTCGTCGTGGCCGCCGCCCAGGCCGGCGCCGCGGTGACGGCCGACAGCGTCGATCTCGTCGATGAAGACGATGGCCGGGGCGTTGGACTTCGCCTGTTCGAACAGGTCGCGGACACGGCTGGCGCCCACGCCCACGAACATCTCGACGAAGTCCGAGCCGGAGATCGACATGAAGGGGACGCCGGCCTCGCCGGCGACCGCCCGGGCCAGGAGTGTCTTACCAGTGCCCGGAGGGCCGAACAGGAGGACGCCCTTTGGGATCTTCGCCCCCATCTGACGGTATCGGTCGGGGTTCTGCAGGAAGTCCTTGATCTCCTGCAGCTCCTCGATCGCCTCGTCGAGACCGGCGACGTCGTCGAAGGTGACCCGCGGCTGGTCCTTCGAGACGAGCTTGGCCTTCGACTTGCCGAACTGCATGACGCGGTTCCCGCTGCCCTGCATCTGGACGAAGAGGAAGACCATGAACCCGAACAGCAGGAGCCAGGGCAAGAACCCGATGAACGTCTCCATGAGACCGGGCGGCTGCGGGTCGGTTTCGAACGCCGTGCCCGAAGATCGGAGGAGCTCGGTCAGCTCGCCTTCGTAGCCGTCGGGGTACGACGCCGAGTACTCGAAGCCGTCCGGGGGAAGCCGCGAGCCGTCGACGCGGCCATAGACCTGGTTGCTGCGGGCCAGCAACTCGACCTTCTCGAACTCCCCGTCTTCGATCTGGGCGAGGAACTCGGAGAGGCCGATCTCTTCGGGACCCGTGAACTGATCGAACCACCACTGCGCCATCACGGCGAGCAGCACGATGGCTAGCCCATAAACGAGCAGGGTTCTAACGGTTCGGTTCACGGTCACCTCGAAGGTAGATGGCCCCAGGCGGTGATGTCATGGTACGGGATGCCCCTCTCTAGAGGAACCCTTGGGGAGCCTGACTTCGAATCTCGCTCCCCCTCCAGGAGCGTCGGTGACCGTGACTTTGCCTCCGTGGGCATCCACCAGCGCCTTCACCAGATACAGGCCGATCCCGGTCCCGGCGTGGCTGCCATCCAGCCGGACGAACCGCTCGAATATCCGGTCGCGGTCGGCGGGCGGGACGCCCGGCCCCCGGTCCGACACCGCCAGCAACGCCTCCCCCGACTCTTCGACGACTTCGATGGTGACGAGACCTCCGCTCGGGCCGTGGATGGCGGCGTTGTCGACCAGGTTGGCAATGACCCGGTGCAGGCGGAGCATGTCCCCTTCGATGACCACCGGCTTCTCGGCCCGCAGCGCGAACCGGTGGGCCGGGAACCGGGTGCGGGCCACGTCGACCACCTGCGAAGCGACTTTGGCGAGGTCGACCGGCTCGAGGTCGAGACTGGTCTCACCCAGGTCGACCCGGCCGAGGTCCACGAGTTGGGAGACGAGGTCGGACAGGCGCTGCGCCTCGGCGGCGATGAAGCGCACCGCTTCTGCCGCCATCGGGTCCATGGCGATCGAGTCGAGCTCTTCGAGGATGCGAGCGAACCCGATGATGCCGGCGAGCGGCGACCGCATGTCATGTGCCACCCCCACCAGGAAGTCGGTGCGCTCTCGTTGTGCCCGGTCGAGTTGGCTGAGACGGCGTTGGATCCGGGCCATCCGGCGGCTCGAAACGATGGCATCGGCGACCTGGCGGCCCACCTCGGCGATCAACTCGACGTCCTCGTTGGTGAAGATGCCGGGCCGGTAGGACTGGACGCTCAGAACTCCGACCACGCGTTTGTCGCTGCGGGCCGGAACGCCCACGTAGGCGCGGGCGTGCGGAGCTTCTTCCCCCACCAGGCGCCGCAGCGGAATGCCCGATGTCATGAGGTCGGAGATGCTGAGCGGCTCCTCGGAGTTCAGGACCCGCTCGGTGAGGCCACCGGAGTTCTTGGGCCACGTCGTGACCGCGAACGTGTCGCCTTCGACGATCGAGAAGCGCAGGCGGTTGGCCTCGGGGATGGCGAAGGAGACGACATCCGCCCCCACCGCATCACGCGTGGCGTACAGGGCCACCTTGACGACCTCATCGGGGGTGTCTCCCCGCGACAAGGCACGAATGATCTCCCCCAATGCAGTGAGTCGGTGGCGGGAAGGCATGTAGTGGTCAGACCGTAGCGGACTCCAGAACACCTACATAAGGCAGGTTTCGGTACTTGCCGGCATAGTCGAGCCCGTAGCCGACGACGAACTCGGGACCGATCTCGAAGCCGATGTAACGCACGTCGAGCTCGACCCGCTGGATGCCTTGCTTGACGAGGAGGGCGGCTACTTCGAGCGACTCGGGCTTTCTAACCCGAAGGCTCTTCAGCAGGTAGTTGAGGGTGAGGCCCGAGTCGATGATGTCTTCCACGATGAGGACGTGTCGTCCCTGGATCTCCTCGTCGAGGTCTTTGAGGATGCGCACGACGCCCGAAGTCTGGGTGGAGGCGCCGTACGACGAGACCGCCATGAAGTCGAACTCCACGGGGATGTCGATCTGGCGAGCCAGGTCCGCCATCACCATGAAGGCGCCCTTGAGGACACCGACTACGAGAAGCTCTTTGCCGCGGTAGTCGTCGGAGATCTCCCGCCCCATTCGCTCCAGTGCGGCTGCGATCTCCTCGGCTGTGATCAGGACCCTTATGTCTGCCATGTCCGTCGAATCCGGCTGTACACGACAAGGTAGCGGCGAGTCGTGTGGTCGACCCAACCGACGGGCAGTCTTCGCACCATCGGGAGCCACACCGGCTCGCCTTTGGAGACGACCACGGGATAGGCGGGTCGCTCGGCGGCAACGACACCGGCATCGGCGAGGAAGTCGGCGACCGAGGGGTGCTCCGACGCCGACTCCACGGCCACCTCGTCGAGGGCGTCGGCGTCGCCGACCATCCACGCATCTCCCGCAGGCATCGCCGTGGGCGGATCGTCGGAGACGAAGACGTCGAACTCCCATTCGCCAAAGCTCGTCACACCGGGCTCGAGTCCCACCGGGTCGGGGACGGTGAGCGGCCCTTTCCGCGCCACGACCAAGGCGCCTTCCCGCTCCACCGTGAGGCGCGCCCCCGGCTGGTGCCGGCGGATCTCCCCCCGGGCCACGGCCAGCGTCCCGGCGACGGCGTCGGGGGAGGCCGCCTCGAGCCCGGCGACTGCGAGGAAGCGGCGGGCGCGGCGAGAGGCGATAGAGGGCGGGGCGGTGGCGAGGAGGGAAGCAGCGATGGCGACCGCCTCGTCGGTCGTCTCGATGGGAGCGACGCTGGCTTCATCCAGGTAGACGACGTCGGCCGCCACGAGACGGGCAGTGGTGGCGAGCGACTGACGGATTCGGCGGTTGTAGTCCTCGAGCATCGGCAGGAGCCGCCGGCGAATGCGGTTGCGCAGCGGGTCGAGGGATTCGTTGACAGGGTCGTCCATCCACGGGAGCCCGGCGAGGGAGGCCGCCTCCCGTGTCTCGGAGCGCGTGACGGCGAGGAACGGCCGGGCGAACGGCGGCCGGCGAGCGGGGATGCCCTTCAACCCGTCGATGCCAGAGCTGCGAAGTAGGTGGAGGACGACGGTCTCGGCCTGGTCGTCAGCGGTGTGAGCGGTGAGGACCCACTCCCCCGGCTCGGCCTCCTCCTCCAGAGCGGCGTAGCGAGCGATACGGGCCTGATTCTCCGGGGAGGGGCCCTCGGGGACGACCACACGACGAACGGTGAGGGGGGTTCCCAGCCGTTCGGCGATCGCCTCGGCCGCCTCGGCCAGCCGGTCCGAAGCGGGGAGGCCATGGTGGACGTGGACGGCGCGGACCGGAAGGCGCAGACGTCGGCAGAACCAGAGGAGGCACGCCGAGTCGGCTCCTCCCGAGAGGGCTACGACGAGGGGTCCTTCGGGCAGATCGGCCACCTGCTCGATGCGGGCGGCCAGCTCCTTCAGGCGACGCGGCTCAGCCACCGGGGAGGATCCGCGATCTCGTCCAGGGTGGGCAGGGCCTCCGGCGAGGACCAAGCGGCGTCGAGGGCTTCCCACCCGGCGCGCCGTTCCACTTCGAGGATGAACGCCTCACCCATCTCGTACTGGCGCATCTTCATCTCCATGCCCGTCAGCCGGAAGAGGAACTGAGTGCGCGGATCGGAGCGGCGGGCCTTGAGAACGCGGGACATGCGGGCGTGGCCACGGAGCAGGCCGGCTCCGATCCGATCCATCACCACGTGGCCGTGGCCCTCGAGGAGGCTCATGAGGGCTTGCACGCGATCGAGCGTCTCCCGCTGCTCGGGCGAGGCGAGAAGGCCGAGGAGACCGCGCTCGTCGACGAGGGGCCGGTCGTCGGCGCGGGCGTCGAGCAGTTCCCGGACCACACGAGCGAGCCGGCCGGGCTCGGGCACCGCCTGGCTGACGAGCTTTTCGACGAGGGAGAGGAAGTGCGAGGCCATCCAGTCGACACCGACGAACTGGGCACGGTGGGCCATCTCGTGGAGCGCTACCCACAGGCGGAACTCGGACGGTCGGAATTGGTGCCGGCGCTCGAGGTCGATGAGGTTCACCCCCACGTAGGCAACGGCATCGCCGCGGTCCCCGGTGGGGAGCACCAACTCGTACTGGCCGAGCACGCGGCGGGAGAGGAATCCGAGGAGGAGGCCCGTTTCGGCCGAGACGACCTGGCGGGCGAGGGCGGCGGTGGCCGAGCCGAGCGTCCCGGTCGCCTCGAGCCGTTCGGCGATGCGCTTCTCGGCGGGTTCGAGCAGGTGGCTGAATGCGGCGAGGTTGCGCTCCACCCACTGGGTCCGGTCGACGACGTTGATCTCGGCGGCCGCCGGCATGTCGAGCCTCGTCGCCTCGGTCACCATGGCGGCGGCCCGGGCGGTGACGCCGACCATCTCGGCCGCGAGGTGGTCGACCACGTAGGTGCCGGCCAGGGGGTGAGAGCCCGCCACCCGAGCGGCCAGTCGGCCGGCGAGGGCGGACGTGGTGGTCACTCGACGACTTTGTAGCGGTTCCGCACGACCCGGAGAAAGTACTGGATGGTGGTGACGATCACCACGATGGCGGCGAGGACGAGCAGGGTGGGGATCAGGTACCGGTAGGTCCAGTCCGCCTGTTGCTCCTCAGGAGCCGTGTCGGGGATGCTCACGGCTGGGACGGGGGCTTGCCCTGCCGCGCCGCCTTCAGCTGCGGTGGTCTCGGTCACCTCGGAGGGGGTGGTGGCGGCCCCTTGTTCCTCGGTGATCGTGGTGTCGGTCGTCTCCTCTTCCTGCTGAGCCAGGACGGGGGCCGAAGCGAAGAGAAGCACGGCGAGCGTGAGAACGGCAGCGGCGAGTCGACGGAGCTGTGACATGTCGGGGGAACACTACCAATGCCCCAAGGCGGGGCCGAACCGTCACTCCAGAACGGTGCCGCGTTCTCGCTGGATGGCCTGTTGCAGACGGTTCAAGAACTCGGGAGGAACTTCCTCGGAGAGACACTCTTTGACGATGACCCGAAGCCGCTGTTCGAACGTATAGCCCTCGAGACAGGGTCTGCAGTTGGCGAGATGGCGGCGGATGCGTCGCCGACGCCACCACGTGAGCTCGTGGTCGATGTACAGGTATATCTCCTCGATCGCCTGCTCACAGGCTGGCTTCATGGTGCGTCGGCTCCCTCAGGCACGAGCCCTCTTCGACTTGCAAATTCCCACAACGCACGTTGCAACTGCTTTCTTCCGCGGTGGAGCCTAGACATGACGGTCCCGATGGGGATGTCCAGGATCTCGGCGATCTCCTTGTAGGAGAAGCCTTCGAGGTCGGCGAGCAGCACGGGGAGCCGGAAGTGCTCGGGCAGCGCCTCCACCGCCTCCTTGATGTCGGACTCGACGAGGCCGTCGAGGAGTTGGTCCTCGGCCGAGCGCGACACGTCGGCGGTGTCCTCGGACCCCAGACGCCGATACAGGTAGAGATCCTCCACCTCGCCGAGATCGGTCTCGGTGGGCCGGCGCTGGGCCTTGCGGTAGCGATTGATATAGGTGTTGGTCAGGATGCGGTACAGCCATGCCTTGAGGTTCGTTCCTTCGGTGAACGTGTCGTAGGCGCGGTACGCCTTGAGCATCGTTTCCTGGACGAGGTCCTCGGCGTCCGCCGGGTTGCGGGTCATCCGCATGGCGGCTGCGTAGAGCTGGCCGACGTACGGCATGGCGTCCCGCTCGAAATTGGCCTGATCTGCCACAGAGCCGGAGAGGGGATTTGAACCCCTGACCTAACGCTTACGAGGCGTTTGCTCTACCCCTGAGCTACTCCGGCCGAAAACGACATGGTAGCCGTCCGTGATCCGACCCCTCACCGGACGGAAGAGCCGGGTGGAGATAGTCACTAGCCCACCGAATCAAGCGTCGCTGATTGTTGGCGGGCGGCACCAATCGCAGCATCAGCTGACTCATGCCGTCGAACTCGGACGAATGGATGTAGTAGCAGCAGTCTGTCGTAGCGTCGTAGACAGCTAGCCAATCGACGTCGGCGGCGGTGTACCGATAGCTCACCCAGGCCGAGTTCGATTGGTTCATCACCCGGATGACCTTCCCGTCCGATTCGGTGTACTTGACCTGGACCCTCTCCAGCCCGCCGGTTTCCTTGCGGTAGAGGATCAGGTCGAACGGAACATCGTGGCCGAAGGGGATGGCGACGCCGAACTCGCGCTTTCGCAGGTCGGCGATGACCATCGCCTCGCCGATCTCCCCTTTGGTCGTCGTGTCCCCCATGTCCCGAAGGTACGGGACGGCGGGGACGAGAACCAGAGCCGTCTAGACGCGCTCGAGGCCGGGAGGGACGGCAGCTGGAGAGAGGATCTGGTCGACCAGCCCGTATTCGACGGCCTGCTCGGCAGTCATCCACCGATCCCGGTCGGTGTCAGCGCGGATCTTCTCGATGTCCTGGCCGGTGTGGGCGGCGAGGATCTCGTTGGCCAGTTCGCGCTGGCGGACGATCTCGGCGGCGTGGATCTCGATGTCGCTCGCCTGGCCGCCCAAGCCTCCCTGTATGTGCGGTTGGTGGATCATGACCCGGCCGTGGGGAAGGATGGACCGGCGGCCCGCCTCGCCTCCCGCCAGGATCACAGCGGCGGCCGACGCCGCCATCCCTATGCAGGTGGTCTCTACCTGTGGGCGCACGTGCTGCATCGTGTCGTAGATGGCGAACATTCCGTCGACCGAACCGCCGGGCGAATTGATGTAGAGCGAGATCGGCTTGTCCGGGTCCTCCGACTCCAGATGGAGCAACTGGGCGACGACGAGGTTGGCGACGTCGTCGTCGATGGCCCTACCGAGGAAGACCACCCGATGGCCCAAGAGCCGGGAGTAGATGTCGAAGATCCTCTCTCCCCGGGCCGTCTGCTCGATGACGTTGGGTATCAACACGGCGTACCTCCTTACTGCAACCGATCGGTTGCTCTACACGCTACCACGATCTGCAACTGCTAAGTTGCACACCATGGATGAGCTACCGGAGATCGAGCGCAGCATCGAGATCGACGCCCCTCCCGAGGAGGTGTGGGAGCGGATCGTCGACGGAGAGTTGGCCGAGGAATGGCTCGGCGTCGAGATCGTTCCCCGTCCCGGCGGGCCGGTCACCGTGCCCGACGAGGACATGATCGGCACGGTCGAAGAGATCGAGGCGGGACGTTCGATCACATGGTCGTGGCGCCACCGCGACGGCGACCCATCCCAGGTGACGATCACGATCGAGCCCAACGGCGACGGATCCCGGGTCACCGTGATCGAACGCCTCCTCGAGTACCGGATCACGGGGTCGCCTCCGGTTTTTCTCGACCTGGCGGCGTGACAGACCCCCAGCCTCTGTTCGCCGCCTTGGCCGACCCGACACGCCGCCGGGTGTTCGAGCGGCTGTCGGAAGGCGGCCCGGCCTCTGCCTCGAAGTTGGCGGCGGAGATGCCGATCTCACGTCAGGCGATCGCCAAGCACCTGGCGCTGTTGGACCAAGCCGGGCTCGTCGAACGCGTCCAGGCGGGCCGGGAGGTGCGGTACCGGGCCCGTCCCGAAGCGTTGGACGACGTCACGACCTGGGTGGCCCGGGTCGGAGCCCGGTGGGAAGAGCGCCTCGAAAAGCTCAAGCGGTCGCTGGAGTGAGTTCTCCTGGACAGAACGGGGCGTTTTCCGCCCCGTTTCGGTCATAAAAAGCCTCAAGCCAGCTTGGCGAAGAGGTTGGCGAGCAGGAGTTGGCGCCGCAGGTTGAGCTGCAGGTCGACCATGGCGTCGAGGACCGCCTCGGCGTTGGCGACCGCCTTGGCGGGCGGCACCTCGGTCAGGTCGGTCAGGGGGACGTCGGTGTTGCGAACGGGCCCGCCGTGCTGGAGCGACGCCGAGTCCGTGTACCAGGAGGCCAGGATCTCGAGCCCGCTCGTGAGCAGGGCCAACTCGGCCCGCCGCTCCGCCCGTGCCTTGCGCTCCTTGTTCTCGTCCTCGCCGGCGGCTTCGGCCACCATCGGCGCCAATGCCTGGAGCACCTCTTCGGCGAGGAGCTGGGCGTCGCCGGGCCGCGGCGTGACGCGAGTGGGGATCGACAGCCACAGGTGGCGGAAGGCGGCGGCCTGGGGACTACGCGACAGCGACATGGCCAGACCTGGCCGGCCGCCGGAGACGCGGGCGATCTCCGCCGCCTGCTCTTCGTCCATCCCCTCGTTGGTGAGCCGGGCGACGAGCTCGTTCTCGGGTACACGGCCGAAGTGGACCGTGCGACACCGCGAGGCGACAGTCGCCGGAAGCTCGTCCTCCGCTTCGGCCACGAGGATGAACACCGTGGTGGGAGTTGGCTCCTCGAGAGTCTTGAGGATGGCGTTCGCCGCCTGGTCGGTCATCACCCCGGCCTCTTCGAAGAGGAAGACCTTACGCTCGCCTTCCACAGGCGCCATCGCCGCCTGCGCCACCACCATCCGCGCCTGGTCGACGCCGAGATTGGCGCTGCCTTCGGGGCTGACGACGATGAAATCGGAGTGGTTTCCCTCCCGCACCCGGCGGCAGATGTTGCAGCTGGGGTCACGCGTCGGACACAGGAGGCCGGTAGCGAAGTGCCGCGCCACGGTGGCCTTGCCGACGGCAGTGGCGCCCACGAACAGGTAGGCGTTGGCCGGCGACTCCAACTCCTGGGTGAGGAGCGAGATGACCCGGGTGTGGCCCACGATGCCGCCGAACCACTCGCTCATCGAATCAGCTCCAATATCTCCTCTACGACCTCGCCGACCGGCCGGGAAGCATCCACCAGCACCACACGGTCGGGGTTCTCGGCCGCCACCTGCTGGTAGACAGCGGCGACCTCCCTTTGGAACCGCGCTCCCTCGCCACCGATCCGGTCGATCACATTTTGGCGGGCGAGCGCAGTTTCCGGATCAGTCCACAGGACGACGACGAGGTCGGGGATCACCCCTCCGAGCGCCAACTCGTTGACCGTCCGCACCGCATCGATCCCGAGTCCCCGGGCCCCGCCTTGGTACGCCAGGGACGAGTAGTAGGAGCGGTCGGAGATCACGACCTCGCCCTGCTCCAGCGCCGGGGCGATGACCTCGGCGGCCAGTTGGGCCCGTTGGGCGGCGAACAGCAGCGCCTCCGTCCACGGTGTCATCTCCTCGCCGTGGAGCAGGATCTGGCGGATCTGTTCCCCCACCGCCGTCCCGCCCGGCTCGCGCACGACGCGCACCGTTTTTCCCTCGGCGGCGAGAGCGGTAGCCAGCTCCCGGCACACCGTCGATTTGCCGGCGCCATCGACTCCTTCGATCGCCAGGTACAGGCTCACTCGTCTTCCCTCGGCCGGGCGCCGCGCACCCAGGTGATCGAGTCCGCGGCCTCGGAGATGCGCTGCAACTTCTCCTCATCGAGGTGGCGGCCACCCCACAGGTTGGCGCCGATCAGAACCGCCACACCGGAGCCGGCGACGACCACCCCGCCGAGCAGCATCACTGCCCGGACGCCGCTGCGCAGTTCCCCCGGGAACACACCCGCCATCGCCGCCGCCCCGACGCCGGCGAGGGCGAACGACACGAGGAGGGCGGTGCGGGAGAACGTGTAAACCGCGGCGAAGGTCCTCCCCCGCACCTCGTCGCTGACCGAGGCGTGGAGGTGGGTGAACCCGGTGACGTAGGCGACGCCGGTGCCGATGCCGGCGACGAAAGCCCACCCGGCGGCGCTCCACACGGCGTCGGAGAAGGCGGCGAAGCCGATGGCGATCCCGGCGATCAGGAGCGAGAACCCGAAGAGCGGCTCGCGCCGCGTGTCGATGCTCGCGAACAGCGTCACCCCGAGCATGCCCAAGCCCACACCCACTCCCAGGGCGGTGACGAGGATGCCGTAGCCGCTCTCGCCGCCCCCGAGCACCTGCTCGGAGAACGGCTGACCGAGCACGAAAAGAGCACCCCCGCCGAAGAGGCCCGCCGACATCCCCAACATCAGTCGCCGTACCGGCCCCGCCTGGAACACGTATTTCATCCCGTCGACGACGTCGGCCCAGGCGGTGGTCTGGATCTTCCCAGCGGCGCGCTCCTCTGCCGCCTTCGGTGCCCGGATCGGGATCGACACCACCATCGCTCCGGAGATCAGGAAGGTGAGGCAGTCGAAGAGGAACGCCACCGCGATGGGGCCGGTGACGAACCCGATGTCGGGAAGGGCGCGGCCGCTTTCGGCGAGGATGGCGAAGATCAGCGACCCGACCGGGGCGGTGCCGTACATCGCTGCCAGGTTGAGGCCATTGACGGCAAGCAGGTGGTGGCGCTTCACGAGCGTGGGCACCACCGCTTCGCGGGCGGGCTGTCGGATGAGGGCGAAGACTTCGACGACGAGGATCAGAAGGAAGAGCTGGATGTAGCTGCGCACGAACAGCAGGCCGAGCACCAGCACGGCGCGGCCGAAGTCGGACACGATCATCGTGGTCTTGCGGCTCCACCGGTCGGCGATCAGCCCGCCCAGGAAACCGAAGAAGAGGCCGGGAACGATCCGGCCCACCAACGGGACCAGGACAGCGATGGTCGCCCCCCTGCCCCCGCCGGCGAGGCGCGTGGCCAGGGCGAAGTTGGCGAACAGGTTCACCCAGTCGCCGAGGCTGGATATCGCCTGCGACCACCAGAGACGGGCAAAGGGTCCCCTCCGAATCAGGTCGCGGCCCCGTTGGGCAATTGGGGTTTCCATCGACAGCGGAACGGTAACCCTGATGCGGCGCACAAGTAACGCACGACTACTCGTGACGGCCGCGCTGAGTTACTGTCTCGCCCCAAACCGCATGAGCAAGACACTCGTCATCGTCGAATCGCCCACCAAGGCGAAGAAGATCTCCGAGTACCTCGGGGATGACGTCGTCGTGGAGGCCTCGATGGGCCACATACGCGACCTTCCGAGGTCGGCCAAGGAGATCCCCGCCAAGTACAAGGACGAGGAGTGGGCGACGCTGGGCGTCAACGTCGACGCCGGCTTCGAGCCGATCTACGTGATCACCCCCAACCGGCGGGACAACATCAAGAAGCTCAAGAAGGCGGCCGACGAGGCGACCGAGATCTACCTGGCGACCGACGAAGACCGCGAAGGGGAAGCCATCGCGTGGCATCTGGTGGAAGTCCTCAAGCCCAAGGTGCCGGTGAAGCGAATGGTCTTCCACGAGATCACCGCACCCGCCATCCGCCACGCCTTCGAGAACCCCCGCCAGATCGACGAACGGCTCGTCGATGCCCAGGAGGCGCGCCGCATCCTCGACCGCCTGTACGGCTACGAGGTCTCGCCCGTCCTGTGGAAGAAAGTCGCCACCGGTCTCTCCGCCGGGCGGGTGCAGTCCGTCGCCGTGCGGATCGTCGTGGAGCGAGAGCGGGAGCGAATGGCCTTCCGCTCTGCCTCCTACTGGGACATCGTGGGACGGTTCGCAAAGGCCGGCGACGCCGCCACCTTCGATGCCACCCTGGCGTCGATCGACGGCGCACGGATCGCCTCCGGCCGCGACTTCGACTCCACCGGCAACGTGGCCCAAGGCGTGATCCGCCTCGACGAAGAAGCGGCCAGGGCCCTCGCCGCTGCTCTGGAGGGCGCCGAGTTCGAGGTCCGCTCGGTCGACACCAAGCCCTACACCCGCAAGCCGTACGCCCCGTTCCGCACTTCGACCCTGCAGATGGAGGCAGGCCGCAAGTTGCGCTTCTCGTCCTCACGCACCATGTCGGTGGCGCAGCGCCTCTACGAGAACGGCTACATCACCTACATGCGCACCGACTCGGTGACGCTGTCGAACGAGGCGGTGGTCGAGGCACGGAATCAGGTCCAGCGCCTGTTCGGCTCGGACTACGTCCCCGACCAGCCGCGGGTGTACGGGAACAAGGCGAAGAGCGCTCAGGAGGCCCACGAGGCGATCCGTCCGGCAGGCGACTCGTGGCGCACGCCCGAGCAGGTCGCCGCCGAGGTGGGCCCCGACGAGGCCCGCCTGTACGAGTTGATCTGGAAGCGCACATTGGCCTCGCAGATGCCCGACGCCAAGGGCGAGACGATGACAGTGCGGCTCGGAGGCGTCGCCTCCGATGGGCGAGATGCCGAGTTCTCAGCCTCCGGCCGGACCATCACCTTCCCGGGATTCCTCAAGGTGTACGTGGAGTCGAGCGACGACCCCGAGGCCGAGACCGACGACCAGGAGTCGATCCTCCCCGCCCTCGACGAGGGAGACAGCTTGGAGGTGCTGAGCCTCGACCCCACCGGCCACGAGACGCAGCCGCCCCGCCGCTACAGCGAGGCATCGCTCGTCCAGAAGCTGGAGGAGTTGGGTGTCGGGCGGCCCTCGACCTACGCCTCGATCTTGACCACGATCCAGGACCGCGGGTACGTGTGGAAACGGGGCGGCGTTCTCATCCCCTCGTTCACCGCCTTCGCCGTCGTCACGCTGCTCGAGGAGCACTTTCCCAATCTGGTCGACTACGCCTTCACTGCCCGGATGGAGGACGACCTCGACGCCATCGCCGCCGGCCAAGAAGAGCGAGTTCCGTGGCTGACTCGTTTCTATCTCGGTGCCGAGGGCCTTCGACAGACGGTGCGGGAGAAGCTGGGCGACATCGACGCCCGAGCGGTCAACTCGATCCCGATCGGCGAAGACGACCAGGGACGCAAGATCGTCGTCCGTGTCGGCCGCTACGGGCCCTACCTGGAGCGGGGCGAGGACCGGGCTTCGATTCCCGACGACCTCCCACCAGACGAACTGACCGTCGAGCGCGCCACCCGCTTGCTCGACGAGGGCTCCCGCGGCGACAAGATCCTCGGGACCGACCCAGAGACCGGCTTGCCCGTGCTGGCCCGCACCGGGCGGTTCGGACCGTATGTGCAGTTGGGCGAGCAGGAGGAAGGGTCCAAGGAGAAGCCCAAGCGCGCCTCGCTTTTCAAAGGCATGGACATCGACTCGTTGAGCCTCGACGACGCCCTCCGCTTGCTGTCGCTGCCGCGGGTGGTCGGAAAGGACCCGGAGGGCACCGAGATCCTCGCCCTCAATGGCCGCTACGGCCCATACATCCAGCGCGGCGAAGACCGCCGCAGCCTGGAGAGCGAGGAGCAGATCTTCACGATCACAGTCGACGAAGCCCTGGCTCTCCTCGCCGAGCCTCCCCGGCGGCGGGGCCAGGCCCGGCAGACGTCGATCCGAGAGATCGGTGACGACCCGACGACGGGAAAGAAGATCACGGTCCGATCCGGGCGCTACGGCCCGTACGTGACCGACGGCGAAGTCAACGCCAGCCTGCGCAAGGGCGACGACCCCGAGACGATCGACCTAGACCGGGCACTCGAGTTGCTGGCCGCCCGTCGCGAACGCCTCGGGAAATAGCCAGCCCGCACTAGGACGCTTTCTCCAGCGGCGGCGGATCACGGCGATCTTCCTCAACTCGAGATGACAAATTCGCTGTCGCTTCGAGTCGTAAACGTGTAATCATGTAATCACAGTCGCAGGAGGGAGCCGTGCACTCGCAGAAAGAGATCGCCGCCTGGGTCATGGGGCGGATACCAGACGACTGGTTCACCGAGCCACCCGAGGTGCAGGTCGACCGCGAGGAGATCCAAGTGATCGGCCGCCTCCCCCAGCCCACCCTGCCCGAAGGAAGCGACGAGGAGGACCGAGCGACGGCCGACCGCTCCCGGATCCAGTCGTGGCGGGAAGAAACCCGCCGGGCGCGCATGGCCATCGCCCGCCAAGCCGAGGCCGTGCTCGGACGCACCATCTCGTGGGGCGCCCGGTGCGGTGAGGAGTCGGCGATGTTCACCACGCTGAGCGTGCCGGTGATGACCCGTCTCCGTATGCGGGAACGGCAGGTCCTCGACACGCTGATCGAGGCGGGCGTGGCCCGGTCTCGCTCCGAGGCCCTCGCCTGGTGCGTGAAGCTCGTCGCCGACAACGAGGAGGAATGGCTGCGGGAGTTGAGAGAGGCGCTGCAACGGGTACGAGAAGTCAGACGCCAGGGACCGGAGGGGAGATGAAGATCGGATATCACCCGGGGGAATTCGACGGCCCTGCCATCGCCGATGAACTGTCACGCAACGTGGCGGCCGCCGAGGAGGCTGGTGTCCACAGCTTGTGGTTCATGGATCACCTCTTCCAGATCCAGGTGTTCGGCCAACCCGACGAGCCGATGCTCGAGGCCTACAGCACCCTGGCCTGGACCGCGGCGCACACCAGCCGAATCCAACTCGGGGCGCTCGTCACTGCAGTCCCTTATCGGGCGCCGGGCCTCCTCATCAAGACGGCGACCACGCTCGACGTCCTCTCTGGCGGCCGGGCGTGGCTGGGAATCGGCGCCGCCTGGAACGACTACGAAGCCCGGTCGCTGGGTTTGCCCTTCCCGCCGCTCGCCGCTCGGTTCGAGCAACTCGAAGAGACGCTGCAGATCGCCGACCGCATGTTCTCCGGCAACACGGAGCCGTTCGTCGGCCGCCAGTTCCACCTCGAGCAGCCGTTGAACCAGCCTCCGCCGGTGCGTCGCCCGCCCATCATGATCGGAGGCGTCGGCGAAAAGAAGACTCTGCGGCTCGTGGCTCGTTATGCCGACGCCACCAACATGTGGGAGAGCGTGGTCGGCGAAAAGCTGGATGTGCTCCGTACCCACTGCGATCGCGAAGGGCGCCCATTCGAGGACATCGTGGTGACGACCACCGGGCAGATGAACCCGAAATGGTCGTTGGAGCAGGCAGTCGACCACTACGGAAGGCTGGCCGACTTGGGTGTCGACCTGGCGATCGTAATGATGCCGGGCCAGCCGTTCCGCCGCCACGCCGACTTCGTCGCCGGAGTGGTCGAGGCGGTGGCGGAGCTGGGACGACCCACACCTCCCCAACTCGAGGGAGCTCCCGGAGGTGTGCGACTGCAGCCTTCTCAGGCGTAGCGGTCGAGCACGGCGTCGCTGAACTCCGGCCACACCTGCAACGCCCATTTGTCGAACTCCCGATCGGTGAGCGCCACCGTGGCCAGCCGGGCTTCGGGGTCGACCCACAGGAAGGTCCCCGCCCCGCCGAAGTGGCCGAAGGTCGACGGCGTGTTGCCCTCCCCTGTCCAGTGCGGGCTCTTCTCCGCCCGGATCTCGAACGTGAGGCCCCACGGGTTGGGATCGAACGACCCAACCCCCGGAAGGACGCCGGCGAGATCGGGGAAGTGGGGACGGGTGGCATCGGCCAGCGTCGCCGGTGCCACCAGCGTGGGCTGGAGCAGCTCCCGGGCGAACACCAGCAGGTCCTCGACATTCGAGAAGACCCCGTGAGCAGGAGATCCTCGTAGCTCTGTCGACGGCATGCCGAGGGGCTCGAGGACCCCGGCGCGCAGGTACTCCTCGAAACCCATCCCGGCCCGCTGCTCCAGATGCGATGTGAACACTTCGATGCCGGTGTTCGAATAGATGCGGCGGCGGCCGGGGACGGACAACATCCGATCGGAATCGAAGGCCAAACCCGAGGCGTGCGCCAGGAGGTGCTCCACCGTCGAGCCTTGCGGGCCCGCCGGCTCATCCAATCGGATGGTCTCCTCCTCCAGCGCCACGAGAGCCGACAGTCCGACGAGGAGCTTCGCCACCGAGGCGATCCGCGTCACCCAGGTGGGGTCGCCCCCGACGGCAATGGTCTCCTCGGGTGTCGTGACGCCGACGGCGACGTTCTGGACGGGCCAGTCGTCGATCAGGTCGGTGAGGTCGTCCACTTCGTCTCTCAGGCCGTGACCATCTGGGGAGGCAGGTGGCTCCGATCGCTCAGCGCCCGAAGGCTCCACGAGTAGTAGCCGGCGGTGGGCTGGGACACGAGCCTCGAAACACCCGAGTGGACGTGGGTGAATCGGTCCCACTCCCAGGGAGTGGGCTCCACGCCGAGGAGCATGCCGATGATCAGAGCGTTGGTGCCTCCGTGAGCCACGACGACCACCCGGCGGTCGTCGACCCCTTTCCATAGGTGATGATCGCCCGCCCTGGTGATGCCCCGCTCGATGAAGGCCTGCTCGAGGCCGGAGTGGATGCGCTTGTGGAAGTCCCGGAAGCTCTCGCCCCCAGGTGCCCCTTCCCACATCTCTTCCACCGAGCGGTTCTGGGAGGTGGCGAAGAACTCCTCGATCTCGTCGGCGGGGCTGCCGTCCCACTCGGGCGGGTTGCGGATCTCGTTGAGCCACTCCATCACCTGCGGTTCGACCCCGGTCGCCTCGGCGATGGGCTCGGCGGTCTGCTGAGCGCGCACCATGCCCGAGACCCAGATCTCGTCGATCGACCAACGCGACACGCGCTCGGCGAGGAGGGTCGCCTGCTCCCGGCCACGTTCCGTGAGAGGCGGGTCGGTGTATGAGATGCCCTCGACGACGTAGGCGGGCTCGGCGTGTCGGATCAAGGTCAACCACATCTCAATCGGATACGGTAGTGGCGGCGCCGGCATCCCTTCCGACGTTGGCTACCCGACTCGAGGGCTACGCTGCCGCCGTGCCGACTCGTCTCGTCGACATCGCCCCCTCGATCGTCGCTTCCGAGCCCGATCGCCTCCGCGAGCTCCTCTCGCTCGTCGACGCCGCGCTGGATGCCGTAGATCCGGAAGAAGCGGTGCGCCGCCTGCTGGTGGACGAACCTCCTCCCGGTGAGCGAATCACGGTCCTGGCTTTGGGCAAGGCCGCCCCGGCGATGAGCCGGGGAGCGGCCCGGGCACTGGGCCGACGTATCGGGCAGTTCGTGGTCGTCTCCGATCACACCGAGGAGGTGCCGGATGGGGCGGAGCTGATGGTCGGATCCCACCCCGTCCCCACGTCTGCCAGCGTGGACGCTGGCCGCCGAATCCTCGCTGCCGCCTCCGAGCCCGCCGACCACGTGCTGTTCCTCGTCTCGGGAGGAGGATCGGCGCTCGCCGAGGTCCCCCGGGAAGGCCTCGAGCTCTCCGATCTGGCCGCCGTGTACGACCTCATGTTGCGGGGCGGGGTGCCGATCGAGGAGACGAACTGTGTCCGCGCCCATCTGTCCGCTCTGAAGGGCGGACGTCTGGCGGCGGCAGCCAGCGCTCCAACCACGACGCTCGTCGTCTCCGATGTCGGGAAGAGGATCGAACTGGTCGCTTCGGGACCGACGGTGCCGTGCCGTTCGACTCCGGCCGAGGCCCGCGCCGTCCTCGAACGTCACGGGCTCATCGGACGACTACCCACCGCAGTGAGGCGGGTCCTCGACGGCCCGGCCGATCCCCCAGACATACCTCCGGGGCGCGTGGTCGTCGCCGGGGACGGAGCGCTTGCCGCCGAAGCCCTGGCGGCCGACGCCGCCCGCCGGGGTATCCCTGCCCGGGTCGTCACCACCGAGCTGCGGGGAGAGGCATCGACGGCTGCCGTCGCGGCACTCTCCGCCGCCCCCTCCGGTGCAGTCGGGATCTTCGCCGGCGAGACGACGGTGACGGTGCGGGGTGATGGAAGCGGGGGGCGAAATCAGGAGGCGGCGCTGGCGGCGGCGCTGGAGGTCGAAGGCACCGGCACCCGGTTCCTCACGTTCGGCACCGATGGCATCGATGGTCCCACCGACGCCGCCGGCGGCTACATCGATGGTGGCACCGCCGCCCGCATCCGGGACGGGGGAATCGACCCAGCGATTGCACTCGCCGCCAACGACTCGCATACGGCGCTGGGCGCGGCCCACGCCCTCGTCCGATGTGGGCCCACCGGGGTCAACGTCGCCGACCTGTGGCTGGTCGACCGACGCTGACATCCGACACTCACGCCCGTCCATCCATACACTGCTCCCCATGGAGGCCTTGGAAGCCTCTCGCAGGCTCTACGAGCTCCTCGTGGCCACCTCGATGGAGTCGCCGCCACGGCTGCGCACCTGGACCGGCGACGAGTGGGGCCCAGCCGACGCCGCCGCGACGCTCGTACTACAGCACCCGGGTGCCTTCGGAGCGCTGCTGCTCCCGCCCTCCGATCTGACGGCCGGAGAGGCCTACGTCTACGACGACATCGACATCGAAGGCGACATCGTTTCCGCTCTGCGTTTTGCTCACGGTCTGCTGTCCGCCGGTCCCGTCACGAGAGTGCGAGCTCTACGACTGGCCCGCAGCCTCCCAAGGGAGCGACGCCGCCAGGCCGCCGAGCGGCCCCAGTTCGAGGGGAGGATCCATTCGATCCGCCGGGACCGGCAGGTGGTGTCCCACCACTACGACACCGGCAACGACTTCTTCGCTCTGTTCCTCGACCCGCAAATGGTCTACTCCTGTGCCCACTTCCTCGACCCTGCGGAGCCGCTGGAGGTGGCCCAGCGGCGGAAGCTGGACCTGATCTGCCGGAAGCTGGAACTGCGGCCCGGCGATCGGTTCCTCGATGTCGGCTGTGGTTGGGGGGCCTTGGTGATCCATGCCGCCGTGAACTACGGCGTCGAGGCCACGGGGATCACGGTCAGCACCGAACAGGCCGAGGAGGCCAGAAAACGCGCCACCCGTGCCGGTGTGGCAGACCGGGTGCAAATCCTCGAAGCGGACTACCGGGAGCTCGGGGGTCAGTACGACGCCATCGCCTCGGTGGGGATGGCCGAACACGTCGGCCTCGCCAAACTCCCGACGTATTTCCGCCACCTCAAGTCTCTGCTCGCTCCCGGGGGTCAGCTCCTGAACCACGCCATCTACACCAGGTCGTCGCATCTTCGACGACGCCCCTCGTTCGTACGCACCTATGTATTCCCCGACGGGAAGCTCCACCGGGTCGACGAAGCGATATCCATCGCCAGTGACTCCGGATTCGAGCTGCGCGACGTCGAAATGCTGCGGCAGAGCTACGCCCTCACCCTCCGTCGCTGGGTCTCGAACCTCGAGGCCAACGCCTCCGCCGCCAGGGCGATCGCCGGCGAGAAGGTGTATCGGATCTGGCGGCTGTACATGGCCGGGTCGGCGGTGGCCTTCGAATTCGGCCACATAACCGTCGGCCAACTGCTTCTGACCGACCCTCGCCGGCCCTGGCAACTCGGGCGAAGCCGCCTCCTCGCCGCCGACGATCGCTGAGCCGTCCGGCCTGTTTGCCCCCCTCTGACGACGGGTAGGAGGGGCGCGAATGTTCCGACTCGACGACTACGAGAAGACCGAGGTCACCGACGAGCGGCCTTTCCCTCTGCGCCAGATCCTCATTGCTGTGGCGGTCATCGTCGCCGCTGTGCTGCTCGCCCTCACGGTGCTCGGCTTGATCGCTGACGAGCCCCCGCCGCGGATGGTCCCGGTCCAAGCAGACGCCCGGTGACGCTCTGGTCAGGCGGCATCTTGGGGGACGCCGAGAGTCTTCCTCTGTGCCCTTCCGATCACGATCAGGGAGGCGTCGTCGCGAGCCACCCCTTCTGCTTGGCCGAGCGACTCCTCGAGACACCAGTCGGCCACCCGTTCGGCGTCGGCGTAGGGGCAGCGCATCAGAGCCTCGGCCAGGTCCTCGACGCTCGCCACGGCGACCTCGTGTGGTCCCGTTGGATCGGCCAAGCCGTCGGAGAAGAGGACCAACGCCTCGCCGTCGTCGATGAGCGTGGCTCCCTCCTCCCACTTGGCGAGCTCGTCACCGCCGATGAGGATCGGTCCGGTCGCCTCGTATCGACGGACCTCTCGGCCCTTGCGATGCAGCACGGGCGGGCTCCCCGCGGCGGAGTAGATGACAGCTCCCGTGCGGGCATCGACCTCGGCGACTATCACCGACGCCATCAGCCCTCCGTCCTCGAGGACCCAGCGGGAAGCGGCGATGGCCGACGCCGGCCCGGCCCCCTGGCGAAGGGCGTGCTGGATGGCATCGGACAGTCGCAGGGCCGCCACCGCCGGCTCCGGCCCGTGGCCGACGATGTCGACGAGGATGGCGGCCAGACGGGAACTGCCGAGGGGCACGGTGAGAGCGGCGTCGCCGGCCAGCCAGCCTTCGGCGGGACGGAAACGAACGGCGACGTCCAGGCCTTCGACCGAAGCCCGGAGGTCGGACAATCGTCCCAACAGCACATCGACGATGGCGGCGTCGCGGGTGACGGCGACGGCCGCTCGGTCGGCGATGTCCTCAGCGACCGCCAGCCGTCGGGCCGCCTGGGACACAGCGGCGGCGGTAGCGAAGAGGGCGGCAGTCAGGATGCCGCTGGCGAAGACTGCGGCAGCGGCAAACGAACGGGGCTGGTCGGCGGGAGTAGTCGTCCCGAGGAGCCAGGCGATGGCCACGGGAGGGCCGGCGAGGATGATCGGCAGCAGCCGCCGCAGCACTATCCCGCCAGGCCACGGGCTGATGATCGGGGCCATGATCCCGAGACCCGGTCGAGCGATGACTATCCCGGCGCAGAAGACCACCGTGAGCAAGGCGGCACTGATCGCCATTCGCCCGGAGCCGAGCGGAAAACCACGCAGGTTGTCGTCGCCGTAGGCGAACGCCACGATCACGGTGGCCCCGACCATCGCCGCGGCGATGGCCAACACCTGACCGATGATGTGGGCGATCCGCGACCGGGTCGACAACAAGATCAGAGCCGCCCCGCAGGCCGCCAGAACCGCTCCCTCGTTCAGAGCAGGGCGGGCAGGCAACTCGCCACCGACGATGTCCTCGGCGGTCAGGGACGAGAGGAGCCAACGAGGGAACATCAGATCGGCGACGTTGGCCACGATGACGGCGATACCCCCGGCCAGGACAGCCAGCGCGGCAAGGATGCCGAGGGCCCGCGTCCAACGTCTCGTCGAGATGAGGGCCCCGAGAAGCGACAGGCCGCCCAGCATGAAGAGGCAGGCGGTGGCGGGCTGCATCGGCCGCACCGTCAGTTCGGGGATCCACTGGGCGAGGATGGGGACGGACAGGACTCGTCCCGCCAGGGCGAGGCTGGCCCCGGCGAGCACGACCAAACCCGCCGCTTCGGCCACGACGCCGAACCGGCGACGCCACCGGGGATCGACTTCCCCCCAGAGACGACGTTCCTCCGACGCCTCGCTCACTGGGACCCACTCGGCGACAGGAGAGGCATCAGCACGGACGCTAGCCGACCACCGGCGAGGCTGGCGCACGTCATTCACCCGAGAGAAGAGCGAACGAGGGTCGGGTGGCGAAGATGAGCTTCGAAGTCGCCGCCACCCCCGACGCCCCGGCACAAGCCCGAGCGTCGGTCCACTCGATCGTCGGCGAGTCGGCGTCCACCAACGACATCCTCTTGGCGACCTCAGAACTCGTCTCCAACGCCGTCATCCACGGGAATCTCACCCCCAGGGATCGCATCCTCGTCGACGTGGAGGCGACCAGCGATCTCGTGCGTGTCACCGTCACTCACGACGGACCTCCCTTCGATCACACCGCGAGCCAGCCGCCTGGCCGGCCGGGAGGGTTCGGGCTCCACATCGTGGACGCGGTGTCCAAACGCTGGGACGTGAGCCACCAAGACGGCCGCACAGAAAGCTGGTTCGAGGTCTGACCGCCCACCTGGTCAGGGCTATCCTTCGGGCGCTCGTCCCAACCGAGGGTGAAGTTGACGACAGGACCCAAGTTCCAGATCGAGGTGGGTGTGCTGGGGGACGCCCGCCTGGTCACCGTCGCCGGTGAGATCGATTTGGCCGCCGCCCCGCAGCTGGCTGAGGTGCTCAGCGCCGAGCCCGAATCGGTCACCATCGCCGACCTGCGCGACGTGGGCTTCATCGACTCCACGGGCTTACGATCCCTCATGACGGCACAAGACAAGGTGAACGGAGCGGGTGGCCGGCTCGCTCTCGTCTACGGGGAGGGACCTGTGGAACGGATCCTCGACCTGACTCGACTGACCGACCGCTTCGAGGTCTTCGCTTCACCCGAGGATGCGGCTCAGGCGCTGGGATGACCACCGACGGCACAGGCGCCATCCCGAATCGCACGGTCACCCGAGTCGAACTAGAGCCGTCGGTGGCCGCGCCATACATCGCCCGGCGGGTGGTCGCCGCCCTCATCGATCGCGGTCCCGCCATCAAGGCGATCGACGCCGCCCTCCTGGCCTCTGAGCTGGTCACGGGCGTCTCGGGCGGCGACGACCCGATCGTCCTCGAGATCCAGCGAACCCCCACCACGGCGCGAATCGAGGTGAAGGCCTCCTTCGACGGCGGCGCCGACGAGCTGACGAGGACCATCCTCGACCGGCTGGCGGACCGCTGGGAGATCGGGCCTCCACCGTGGTTCGAGCTCGACCTCGTCCGCCGGCCGCGCCGTGTCGACCTCGACGAGAACACGCTCTGGCAACAGGTCACGGAAGATCGTGCGGCCCGGGACGAGATCTTCGCCCGCTACGAGGGCTTCGCCGGGGCGATCGCTCGGCGCTATCGGCGGTCCGGGGAAGGCGCCGACCTCGACCAGGTCGCCTACATGGCCCTCGTGGCGGCGATCGACCGCTTCGACCCTTCCCGGGGTGTGAAATTCTCCACATTCGCCGGGAAGACGATCAGCGGCGAGTTGAAGAAGTACCTTCGGGACACCGCCTGGGCGATGAAGGTGCCACGCAGCTTGAAAGAGTCGGTTCTGCTCGTCACCAAGGAGAGGAATCGGCTGACCCAGGAGCTGGGGAGGACACCGACGGCGGAGGAGATCGCCAAGAAATTGGGAATGAGCCCCGCCGAGGTCGAGGAGGCGATGGGTGCCGGCCAGGCCTTCGGCACCACCTCGCTCGATGCTCCCGTCGGTGAGGAACCAGGAACGGCGATCATCGACACGATCGGCGACGAGGACGACGCCCTGGTCGACGCCGAACAGTGGTGGATGATCGAGCCGATACTCGAGAAGCTCTCCGAGCGGGACCAGCAGGTGCTGCACATGCGCTTCTTCGAGGACATGAGCCAATCGGAGATCGCCGAGGTGATCGGTGTCTCCCAGATGCAGGTGTCGCGGATCCTCTCCTCGATCTTCGAGCGCATCAAGTCCGAGGTGGACCTCGACTGACCCGTTTGCCGCCCAGGAGGCCGGGTAGCCGGGCTCGATGGCAGAGATCAGGATCGGCGTGTCGGGCTGGAACTACCGCCACTGGCGCCGTCGGTTCTATCCGGAGGGTCTCGTCCAACGCCGGGAGCTGGAGTACGCCGCGTCCTGCTTCGGATCCATCGAGATCAACGGCACGTTCTACGGCATGACGCGGGCGAGCACTGTCCGCCGATGGGTGTCGGCGACTCCGCCCGAGTTCGTATTCGCCGTGAAAGGCAGCCGCTTCATCACCCACAACAAGAAGCTGGGCGACGCCGAGGAGCCGCTGGCGAACTTCTTCGCATCCGGGATCCTGGAGCTCGGCCCGAAGCTGGGCCCGATCCTCTGGCAGCTCTCACCCAACTTCCGCTTCGACCCCGAGCGACTCGAAACCTTCCTCGAGTTGCTGCCGTTCGACACCCGCGCCGCCGTCCGCCTCGCCCGCCGCCACGACGAGCGAGTGAAAGACCCCGGGTTCGGCCCGCAAGACGAGCGCCCCCTCCGCCACGCCCTCGAGATCCGTCACCCGAGCTTCTTCGTCGAAGAGCTCGTCGACATCGTGCGCCGCCACGGTGTGGCCCTGGCCGTTTCCCACGCCTCGGCGTGGGACTACACCGAAGAAGTGACGGCCGACTTCATGTACATCCGCCTCCACGGGCCCCGCAAGCTCTACGACAGCCGGTACGAGCCCGACGAGCTCGCCGACTGGGCCGACCGCATCCGCCGATGGCACGAGGGGTCACAACCCGACGATGCCCGCCGCATCACCTCGTGCCCGCTCCCCTCGAAGCGCAAGCGCGACGTCTACGTCTACTTCGACAACGACGGTCACGCTCACGCCCCCCACCAGGCGCTCGAGCTCCAGCGCATCCTCGGCCAGGAGAAGCCTCGGAAGCCGAGCAGGGTCGTATAGCGTCGAGCCGAGGAGGTATGACGAGATGATGGGCACCAATGCGTGGACGATCGGCCGATTCCGGGGAGTCGAGATCCGAATCGACCCCTCGTGGAGCGTGATCGCGTTCCTGGTCGGCTACTCGTTCTACGTGCTGCTGTCGTTCCGCTTCCCTGACATCGCCGGGACGGGTCGGCTCACCCTGGCGCTCGTCATGACCTTGGTCTTCTTCCTCGGCGTCCTCGTCCACGAGATCGCCCATGCGTGGACCGCACTGGCACGGGGGATCGAGGTGCACAGCATCACCCTCTACATGTTCGGCGGAGCCACCCACGCCGAGCTCGAGACCGAGAATCCCTCGGACGAGCTGATCATCGCCGGCGTCGGCCCTCTCACCAGCCTGGCGATCGCCGCCTTGTTGTGGGTGGTGTCACTACTCGCCGGCGAGACCGCCATCGGCTACGCCGCCGGATACCTCGGCTGGATCAACCTGGCGCTGGCCGTCTTCAACCTGGTGCCGGGTTTCCCGCTCGACGGCGGCCGCGTCCTGCGGTCGCTCGTGTGGAAGGCGAACAACGACTTCGTCGCCGCCACCCGACTCGCCTCCCGGGTAGGTCATGCCGTCGGGTTCGGGATCATGGCGATCGGCTTGTTCGTTCTGCTCTCCGGCAATCTGGTCAACGGCTTGTGGTTGATCGCCATCGGATGGTTCCTGGCCCAGTCGGCCCAGCAGTCGTTCACCCAGATGCAGGTTCGACGGATGCTCCAGGGTGTGCCGGCCCGGCGAATCATGAGCGCCGGCCTGGTGGAGATACCGGGGGAGATGACGCTCCAGCAGGCGGTAGACGACTACTTCATGCGCTACGACTACAACGCCTTCCCCGTCCGGGTCGACGGGGCGTCGCACCAGATCATCACCCTGTCGTCGATTCGACGCGTCCCGCGTGAGGAATGGTCCCTCACACGCGTGGACGAGCACGCCACCGCCTTGGACGACACGTGCACGGCCTCCGCCGACGAGCCGATGGACCAGGTCCTCGACAAGCTCGCCCGAAACGAGCACCACCGTGTCGTGGTGGTCGATGCCGGCGACGTGGTGGGGATCATCACTCCACGCGACCTGGCCCGCTGGCTGGAGCGCTCCCAGGCTCTCGGGATGACCGAATCCCCCACCTGAGCGACCCGGCGGGTTTCGCATCCCCGGGATGGGGGTAGCTGCCTCTTCATGACAGCACACGAAACCCGCCGAGTGGCCGTCGGCCGCACACGTTCCACCATCGGCCAGGTCATAGCCGGGATTCTCGGGCTCGCACTCGTGATCGCCGGTGGCGTGGCCATCGCCCGAGTCGGATTCGACTCCCTAACGGGAGACACCGCCAACGTCTTGGGTATCGACCACACCCTGGCGCTCGGTCTGATCGACGTGGTGGTGGGTCTGATATTCCTCAGCGCCGCCTCCGCCACGTTCGGCGTGCGGGGCACGTTGCTGAGCATGGGCACGATGGCGGTCGCTTTCGGCGCCATCGTCCTCATCGAACCGGACCCGTTCGTCGACTTCCTCGGCTCGGGAACTCCCGTGGGTGTCCTCTACCTGCTGGTCGGCATCGTCAGCCTGATCGGTGGATTCGCCACTCCCAACTACGTTCGGGAGGAGATCCGGGAGGAGACGAACGTCGACGGGGCCATCGAAGAGGATCGGATTCAGACCGAAGAGTTCTGATCGGTTCCCCCTCCCCCGGCCGGGCGCCTGGTGGACGTCGACGCCCGGCTCTGGGGACTCGACGGCCGCCCTACCACGGACGCCGCTTTCTCAAACGTGAGCCTTTCCCTGGCGGTAGGTTTGGAGGAAGAGGTCCGTGGGTACGCCACGGCGACAAGACACGGCGACAAGACACGGCGTCAAGAGACGAATGAGGAGACTCCCACATGGCGACCACCACGACATACACAGTTCCCGGAATGTCGGCTGACGACACGAAGGCCGTGATCGAGACGCTGTCCGAGCGCCTCGCCGCCCTCATCGACCTGGCACTCACCCTGAAGCACGCTCATTGGAACGTGATCGGTCAGGACTTCATCGCAGTCCACAAGATGCTCGATCCGCAGGTGGACTCGGTGCGAAACATGGTGGACGAAACGGCTGAGCGCATCGCCACCATGGGCGGCACTCCGATGGGGACCCCGGGCGCAGTCGTCGACATCCGCAGCTGGGACGACTACTCGCTCGGCAAGGCGCCGGTACGCCAGCATCTGGAGGCTCTCGACCGGGTCTACACGGGTGTCATCGAGGATCACCGCAAGGCCCAGGAGCAGTTCTCGGAACAGGACCCGGTGTCGGAGGATCTGATCATCGGACAGCTCCGGGAGTTGGAGCTGTTCCAGTGGTTCATTCGAGCTCACCTCGAGAACTCCGGAGAGAGCTGAGAGGAGCGTTCCTTTCAGGAACGGAGGGAGAGAGCCGGCTGGGGAGCCGGCTCTCTTTTCACCAGGCAGCGATCAGCGATGAGTGACGTCGAAGTCCCCGACCGCCTCGTCGACGACATCATCGCCGGCGACTGTGTCGCCTTCGTCGGCGCCGGGTTCACCGCCCCCGTACTGCCCGAGTGGCGCCAGCTCCTCATCGACTTGGCCGAGGACACCGACGAGGCGACAGCCGAGGGGGTGCGCAGGTTCGTCGGCTCGGGTACGAATCGTGACCTGGGCGCGGCGGCCCAGACGCTGCGGGATCGCCTGGGAGACGAGCGCTTCTTCCGCGTCATGCAGGAGCGCCTGGCCGACCCGCCGCTGAATGCCGTCATGCGTCGCCGCCTGCGCCTCCTCCACGGAATCCCTTTCCGCGCCATCCTCACCACGAACTTCGACGAGGTCCTCCCTGGCGTGGCCCCGAATCGGGATGCCTTCTTGGACGTGCTGCGCCCGCGAGGGCACCGGTGGTGGGACCATCGGTTCTGGGACGAAGACGCCCAGGGGGCGACCGTCGTGAAGCTCCACGGCAGCATCCGCACTCCAAACGAGGTGGTCTTCACCCACCGGGACTATCGGCGCCTCTACGCCAGCCCTGCCTATGCCACGTTCATCCGCTCGGTGATGACCTCTACCACCGTGCTGTATCTCGGGTTCTCTTTCAGCGACGCCTACCTCAACGAACTCCGTTCGGAGGTCCTCGCCCTCCTCGACCATCGCGGCGGCGACGTCCCTGTGGCCTACGCCGTCGTGAACGACCCCACGCTGGTCGAGATCGACTACAGCCTCGACCACGAGGGCATCCACGTCTTGCCCGTCGACACCTCCGGACAGACCGACTTCTCCGGATTCGACGCCTATCTCGCCACCATCCACGACCGCACCAACCCGCGCCGCATCCTCGCTCGGCTCATGGGGGGCCGCCGGGTGCACTGGGTCGGTCCGGAGCATCCGAGCCTCGCCTACCTCGAAGAGGCTGCCGAGGAAGAAGGCGCCGAAATCCTCGTGGGAGGAGAGCCGTCTGAGGAAGACGACGTCATCGTCATCCACGGGACAGCAGGCGATCTGGCGGGCGCCGACGGCATTCCCCGCATCCTCCTCGAGTCGAAGGCGACCGACGGCCGCACAGTGGCGGCGATTCGACGGGGCGCGGCCGGTTACGCCACCGATTGGGGAGAGCTACTCCAGGAGATCCACCGGATCTTCTCTTGAGGGCCAGACCCCGACACCCGGATTGAGCCTGCCGACCGGGTCGAACGCCTCCTTGAGAGCCTCGGCCATCCTGAGCCGGATCGGGTCGAGACTCGCCCGATACCGTTCACGCTTGATGCGCCCCACCCCGTGCTCCCCGGCCACTACCCCGCCGCTCTCCTCGACCGCCGAGTAGACGACGTCGTCGAGGGTGTCGGGGACACGGTCATCCGGAGATGCGGGCGCCACGTTGACGTGGAAATCGTCCATGAGTATGTGGCCGAAGACGAACAACCGGTGGGGGTGGACCGCCGGGCGGAGTTGCTCGATCAACCACGGCAGGCGCCGCCGCGGCACGATCACGTCGTGTTTGTGGACCACACCGGTCGAGCCGAGGGACTCGGTGATCCGGTCCCGGTACTCCCACAGGGCTCCGCCCACCACCGAGTCGTCGGGTGGACGCAGGTCGGGTGCGTGGCGCTCCTCCAACTCGACCAGGAGGTACCAGCGGCACGGACGGAGCGGCCACGGGAGGCCGGCGTGTTCGGTGACGAGTTGCATCTCGGCAAAACCGAAGACCTCGGCGGCCAACAGAGGTGGCGCCGTGCCCAGCATGTCGAGCGCTCCGTCGAATTCGTCGAACCCCGAGAGGCACACCACCGTTTCGCCGGTCGGCGGATGGAGCACGAGACGGAGAGCGGTGACGACCGCGAGACCGCCTTCCGATCCGGCGAGCAGGCCCACTGGATCCAACCCGGCGGCGGAACGGGGCCCGTCGAGAGTGGACACGACGGTGCCGTCTGGGAGGACCGCCTCCACCCCGGTCACCTGGTCGGCCATACGCCCGTAGTGGCAGGCGTAGAGGCCTGCGGCGTTGGTAGAGAAAGCCCCTCCCACGGTCGCCGAGTCCCGGGATGCCAGGTCGAGGCCGAATTCGAACCCGAGTCGTCGAGCGTGCCCGGCCACCGCGGCGATGGTCTCCCCCGCCGACACGACGACATATCCATCGTCCTCGACGATCCCGGTGAGCGACTCGAGGTTGAGGATCACGCTGCCCGGAGGGGCCTGCGTCGCTCCCACGAGTCCCGTGTTGCCCCCTTGAGGAACGACCCCGAACGCTCCTTGGGCCGACAGTTCCATCACCGCCACCACTTCGTCCACAGAAGCGGGTCGCGCGACACAGACCGGATCCCCCCGGAATCGCCCCGTCCAGTCGATGGCGTACCGAGCAATCACGTCCGGGTCGTCGACCACACGGTCTCCGAGACGCCGACGAAGATCTCCCAGCCAGGACGGGGGCTTGCTCACAGGGAGCGACGCTAGACGCGGTTCAGCGTCGGCGGCGCCGCCTCTTGGGCCGGCTGGCCTGGTACGCCAGGAAGGGTTAGGCGAAACTCCGTCAGGCCGTCTAGGCGGCGGTACTCGAGGGTGCCTCCCATCAGCTCGGCGAGGTTGCGCGACACCGCCAGGCCGATGCCGACGGAACCGGGAGCCACAGATTCATGGCCGCGGACATAGGGGTCGAAGATCCGCTCGGCGTACCCCTCGACTACACCGTCGCCGTCGTCGACGACACTCAGAGCCACGTGGCCGGAGCCCTCGGAGAGCCTGATCTCGACGGTGTCCCCACCGTATCGCCTGGCGTTGGTCAGGAGGTTGCGGATGATCTGGCGGCACCGCAGCGGGTCCGCTGTCACGATCGCCTTCTCACCGAGGACCGGGATGTCGAGGGCCAAGGTGGCGACTACGGCTTCTGCCTCCTCCCGGAGGTCGAAGTCGGTGGACTGGACGGTGAGGCCGCCACTCTCCACACGGGCCGCCACGAGCAGGTCTTCGACCAGATGAGCCAGCTCCCGGCTCTGCTCGGCGACGACAGCGGCCAGTTCCGCCAGGGTCTCCCGGTCGAATTCCATCGCCGAAGCCGCCATCTCCTCGGCCAGGCCCACCACGGCGGTGAGGGGCGTGCGGAGTTCGTGGGAGACGGAGGCCACCAGTTCGTCCTTCGATCGCACGAGTTCTTCCAGACGGCGATGGTCGTCTTGGCGGCGCCAGTAGGCCGAAACCAGGGCGGCAGCCTGCAGGAGCATGTTCACCTCGAGGTCGGAGCGACGCCGCGCCTCGCGGTTGTACACGAGTGACAGGCACCCGCGCCAGACGCCATCGACGAATACCGGCACGGACAGCTCCATCTCCACCCCGCCTTTTTCGTAGAGCTCCCGCTCACGGCCATCGAGGGCTTCCCGGCGCATCTCACAGACCCGGCCGGAGAGGTGAGCTTCGAGCATGGTGGGGAGATCGGAATAGCTGCCCCGCATCCAACTGACGTCTTCGGTGATGGCGTCGCTGTAGGCGGCAGCGACGATCTCCCATCCCGGCACGTCGCCCTCGTAGGTGGTGCGGTCGACGTAAGCGCAATCGGCAGCTGTGGCCTCGAGCAGGGCGGCGAGCGCCACATCGAGGGCGTCTTCAGAGGCGTCCTCCAACAAGACCTGGGAAGAGCGGGCGAGGGCACGGTGGAGGCCGACCAGCTCCGCCTGAGCCCTGGTGGCGGCGTTGGCGGAGTCGAAGAGTCGTTTGACCATGAAGTGGAGGATGAAGACCGTAGCCGCCGTGACGATCACCCAGTCGAGCACATCCTCCACGACCTGGCCGGTCGTCAGGCCATAGACCAGCGCCCACACTGCCGGCCCCGCCCACACTCCGACACGAAGCCAGAGCGGCTGACGATCCAGGACAGCAGCTGCCACCGCCACCGTCACGAGGATGGCGTATGCCGTGTATTGGTCGTACCAGCCGAAAGGCAGGCTCCAGCTGACTGTCCAGACAGAGGCCACGGCGGTGGTGACCGCGGCGGAAACGAGAAGGAGGAAGAGGTCGGGGCGGGGCCGCCGCCATTCCCGATACGCCCAGAGGGCGTATGCCGCCGCCCACAGGACACGGGGGATCGGCATGTCTGTGACGTGCAGGACGGTGCCGGCCACGAAATCGACCACGGCCAGCGTGGCGGCGGCGAGAGCCACGGCGAGAGCAAGAGGCCGAGCGAGATCGACTCGGAAAGAGGAGTCAGGCACGACAGCCCTATCGGTCGGGGTCGGCCCCGCCTTGAAGTGTTGCATTTGTCTTCGGGAGACTATCCCCGTTACCCGAGCTCAGGCGGGAAGAGGTGCCCGGCGTACCGCCCCCGGCCCCGGATGCCCCCAGCGGCACACCGGGCACCGGGCGACAACATACGCGGAAGGTGTGACGGGTTTGTTACGTGGTTCAGGCGAGCCAGTGGTTGTCGTGGTGGTGATAGAACTCGTAGAGCTCTTCCGGCGACATCGGGGCGACTGCGTCCGCCAAACCCTCGAAGTACGCCTCTCGAGGCGCTCCAGGTGCGAAGTGGATGAGCATCTCGGCGTGAGCGCCTGACTCGTTGCGGAACCCGTGGATGCCACCGAATGGCACGTGTACGAAGTCGCCAGGGACACATTCGATCCAGCGAGCGCCATCGAAGATGTTCACGACGCCGCCGAGGATGAAGAAGGACTCGGTGATCGTGCGATGGAAATGAGGACCGGGACCGCTGGGCTGGGGGCCCATCACCCACCGGTAGATGCCGAACAAGCCACCGGTCGACTCTCCGGTCGCGATGTAGTGGCAAGTGTTGCCGTTCGAGTAGGTGATGTCCGGACCGGCGGTGGCGGGCCGGTGGACGGCGCTGACTTCGCCGGTGTCCCCCTGATACTGGGCGGCGGGGTACTCCATCGGGCCAAGTTAGGCGGCGCCCGGACTCCTAACGAGGGAGTTTTGCTCCCCCGGCGATGCGGAGATCGGCGGAGTCGGCAGCTTCTCGGCCCAGGAGATACCCGACACCGTCGGTAGCCGACACCGACATCGTGCCGATCCGGCCGAGGGTGGACTCCATGGCTTGCTCGGCGGCTCGCTCGCGGGCGGCCAGGAGAGGTACCAGAGCGACGCCGGTCTCCGTTTGCGCTTCGGTGACCGCCTCGTCGGAGGCGGCGGCGAGTCTCTGCCCGATCCGGTGGGCGAATCCGACGAGGAACGAACGCCGGAACCGGGCCGTTTCGCTGCCGTTGCCGCGTAGGTGGGGCGGCCTCTGGCGCTGCATTGCGCGGGTGGCTTGGACGAGCAGCGAAGTGAACAGTTCGTCGACGCCGGTGATGTCGTGGGGGTGCCCGAAGACCGTGGCGAACCCGAATCCTTGCGACCAGGCGGCCCGACACCCGTTGGCGAACGCGATCTTCGACAGCAGCACGAACTTCTGCCGCGCGTAGGGGTCGTCGATGGCCACACGCCGCCCGGTGACCTGTTGGGGATGTTTCTTCTCGCTCGCCAGTGCGGCCTGGTCGATGCGGTGGCGGGTCATCAACTCCTGGGCTTTGGCAGTGAGCGCCTCGGCTTCGGCGTCGAACTCGGTGCTTTCCGCCTTGGCGAGGAGGGCGCGGATCCTCTCCAGGAGACCTGGGTCGAGGTTCACATCCGTGGTGTCTGCCATCGGGTGCTCGAGATGCGGCCACGCCGACGGCGGGGCCATGAGTTCCGGCAACGAAGGGAGCGTGCCGATGAGAGCGAGGACCTCGATGGCGGCTTGGATTGGCCACGGGGCCTCCACCTCGGCCTCGGCCGCGAGGCGGTCGACCTGGATCATCCACTCAGGAGCCACCGCCCTTCCCCATTGGGCATAGGTTCGGGACTGCTCCACCACGGCGGCGGCTGCCACTTCGCCCGCTGACTTTCCGAGGCGGCGTCGACATAGACGGACGACGTCGGCAGGCTGCCAGCCCCTCTCCCACAACGCCGCCAGACCGTCGGTGAGGCGCCCGGCGAGAGCCTCTTGGACTTCGCCTGTCGGCGGCGAATGCTCCAACACCGCCAGCATGCGATCCACCAGGAGTTTCTGGCCTCGGCGGATTGCGTAGACGGCCGAGTCGATCAGATCCTCGACCGACCGCGGCAGGTCGTAGGCATCGAACGGAGCGGCCGATCGGCGGGATCGACGCCTCATCTCTTCTGCTCGGCGGCGGCTTCTCTTCCCCATGCCGCCTTCATACCGGGAGCCACCGACAGATTCGCTGCCGGGCGGCCAGGAGTTCGATCAGGCTCGTCCGGGGTGGAGAAGAGGAGCGTCCACGATCGGATCACCCCGCCATGGTGGCACCCGTCAGTGCTACTCCGGGACGACCGCTACCGCTTTCAGTTCGAGGATGAGTCGAGGATCGGTCGCGAGGCGAACCACCTCCACCGACGTGCTCGCCGGCCGGTGGCTTCCGAAAGCACGAGCCATCGCCCGGTTGACGGCGTCCTGGTTCTTGGCCTGGTCGACCATGTAGCGGGTCACTTCGACGATCGACTCCAGCGTCCCGCCGGCCGCCTCGACCACCTTCCTCAGGTTCGCCACACACATCTCCGTCTGCTTCTCCGGGTCTTCGGGGATGTCGTCGAACTCCTCGGGGATGTGGGGATGGGAGTGGTAGACGGGGGCGGCCGTGACACCGGCGAGGTACACGATTCGACCCCCCGTGATCTTGATCGCCGGCGTGTAGGGCATGTTGAACCGGGGATCGTTCTCCTCGGTGTGGACGTACTCGAACAGGTCGGGCATTGCCATCCTCCTTCCGATTTCGGTTGTCAGTCCCAATCGAGGAACGCGGGCAGCTTGCGCCGTTGCCGGAGGCTGCCGACGATCCCGAGCGGGAAGAAGAGCAAGACGATGATGAGGATGATTCCGGTCACCACGATGTTGAGCTCTGACGAGCCGAAACGGGCCACCGACACCTCGTTGACCGTGACGAGCAGGATGGCGCCTACCACAGGGCCGGCCACGGTCCCGCGCCCGCCGATGATCGCCATCAGGACCATCTGGGCGGCGATGGAGATCGTGAAGAACACCGACGGGCGCACGTAGGTGAGCGAGTAGCCCCAGATCGCACCCGCCACGGCCGGGAACACAGCACTCAAGGCATAGGCGACGATCTTGTACCGACGGGTGTCGATGCCCAGCACCTCGGCTTTGGTCTCGTCCTGGGCCAACGCCCGCAGGCCCAAGCCGAGCTTGGAATGGGCCACCTTCCACGAGAGCCAGGTGGAGCCGAGTGCCGTCAGCGCCATCCCGGCGTAGAAGGGGACACGGGCCCACTCCCGCGGATAACCGGGGAGCGGGAGGCTGAGGCCATTGGCGCCGCCCACCAGCTCCCAGTTGTCGAACACCAGCGCCGCCATGAGGAGCAGGGCGACGGTGGCGATGATGAACGCCGGGCCGCGGGTGCGCAACGTGATCAGACCCACGATCAGGCCGAGCACCAGTCCGACCAGGCCGGCTAGTGGAGCAGTGAGGAACGGCGACCACCCCTGATAGACGAGGAGGGCGGCGGCCAGATAGCCCCCGACCCCGAAGAAGACGTTGTTCCCGAGCGAGATGTACCCGGCGTATCCGCCGATCAAGTTCCAGCTGGTGGCGAGGGTCACCCACATCAAGGCGATCGTCGCCATCTGCATCAGGTAGTGGAACGTGGGGCCGACCACAGGACGCGACAGCGGCAGCAGGACGAGCAGCAAGAGCAGGACGACGCCGGCGACGACCCGGCTCCGCCGCGACTTGGGGCGGGGCGGCTCGATCGAGGTTTCGGGCTCGCGGGCCACTTCGACCATCACACCGCCTCCTTCTCGCCGAACAAGCCCTGCGGCCGGACGAGCAGGATGGCGAACAGGGCCAGATAGAAGGTGAGGGGCGACCACGTGGACCCCAGCCATTGGCTGACGAACGCGGCCAAGACCGCCAGCAGCAGCGAGCCGACCACTGCTCCGGCGAGGCTTCCCAAGCCGCCCAGGACGATCAACGACAACAGGAGGGCGATCCACTGCCAGTGCTGGCCTGGGAAGAACGTGAACAAGTAGCTGAGCAACGACCCCGCCGCCCCGGCCAGAGCCATGCCGATCCCGAAGGAGATCGTCGAGGTGCGCAGCACGTTCACGCCGACGATCTGGGCGGCCGTCCGGTTCTGCGTGAGGGCGGTGATGGCGTAGCCCGTCTTGGTGTGGTTGAGGAACAGCCAGAGAGCCAGGATCAGCACCAGACTGGCGACCGAGCCATAGAGCTGCCCTTTCGGAATGAACAGATCCCCGATGAGGAAGGCATCCGTGTTGTACGAGGGATTGGTCGACCGAAAGATCCCGGTGAACACGTAGCCGAGGATGCCTTCGATGATCAGGGCGAGGCCGAATGTGAGCAACACGGTCATCTCGCTGTACCGGTCGCTGCCTTCGAGCCGGGGGAACAGGGTGCGATAGACGACGACCCCGATGAGGAACATGGTGGGCATCGTCACGACCAGCGAGACGAACGGATCGACTCCCAGTTCCGTGAAGAGGAAAAAGGCGATGTAGGCGGCTACGACCATGAAGGCGCCGTGGGCGAGGTTGACGATCCGCATGACACCGAACAAGAGCGTCAATCCGGAGGCCATCAGGGCGTAGACCCCGCCGAGCAGCACGCCGAGAATGAGTGTCTGGATCATTCGATCGTCGGTGCCTTTCCCATGTAGAGCTCGCCGATCCGAGGGTCGGCCAGGATCTCGGTGGCGGGGCCCTCGAACACCTTCCTCCCCAGGTCGAGCACGAAGGCCCAGTCCGACACGTTGAGCCCCCGCTCCACCGACTGCTCGACGAGCAGCACGGTGATGCCGCGCCCGTTCAGTCCGGCGATGGTCTCGAAAACCTGGTCGGCGGCCTGGGGAGCTAGGCCGAGACTCGGCTCGTCGACCATCATCAACCTGGGGCGGATCATCAGGGCGCGGCCCATCAGGAGGATCTGCTGCTGACCGCCGGAGAGCGTCCCGGCTGCCTGGTTCGCCCTCTCGGCCAGCAAGGGGAACTGCTCGAAGATCTCCTCCGTCCGCTCCTTGACGACGTTCTTGTCCTTCTCGAGGAAGGCACCCATCACCAGGTTCTGGCGGACGGTCATCTTCGGGAAGAGGCTCGGGTCCTGCGGCACGAAACAGATGCCCCGGGCGAGCAACTCGTCGGGGCGGAGGCCCCCGACCTCTTCGTCCCGGAATCGGATCGACCCTTGCCGAGGAGCGAGGATCCCGGCGATGACCTTCAACAGGGTGGACTTGCCGGCGCCGTTGGGCCCGATGATGCAGTAGGTGCGGCCTTCTTCGATGTCGAGGGAAAGGCCATTGAGGATGTCGGGCCCGGATCGATACCCGGCGACGACGTCGGTGACTCGGAGGAACATCTCAGACCTTCCCCAGGTAGGCGTTGAGGACGGTCGGGTCGTCGCGCACGGTGGCCGGATCGGCCTGCATCAACACGGCACCGTGGGCCATCACGATGACCGAGTCGCTCAGGCTCATCACCATGTCCATGTTGTGCTCGACGATCAGGAACGTCACTCCTGTGTCGCGCAGGGCGCGGATGTGCCCGACGATCTTCTCCAACAGGGTCGGGTTGACGCCGCCTGCCGGCTCGTCGAGCAGAACCAGGCGAGGGCCCTGCATGAGCGCGGAGGCGAACTCGAGGAGCTTCCGTTGCCCGTAGGAGAGGTCCTCCGCCCCGGCTTCGGCCAAGTGGGAGATGCCGACGAACTCCAGCAGCTCCATGGCCCGGTCCACTTCCCTCTTCGCCATCTTGGAGCTGAAGAGGCCCCGGAAGCCCGCGGGAGGGGCCGCCGCCACCATGTTCTCGAGCACCGTCAGGTGGGCCAATCCGCGGGTGATCTGGAAGGTGCGGCTGATCCCGAGCGCGGTGATCCGATGCGGTGACAGGCTCGTCAGCTCGTGGCCCTCGAAGCGGATCGAGCCGCTGTCGGGTTTCAAGACACCGCTGACCATGTTGAAGGCCGTGGTCTTGCCGGCGCCGTTGGGCCCGATCAGGGCGGTGATGGAGCCAGCTTCGACATCGAAGCTGGCTCCGTTCACCGCCTTCAAGCCTCCGAAGGACTTGTGGAGGTCTCTTACCTCGAGCAGTGCCATGTGGGGAGCTCGGCCTCGAGGCTCACCATTCGGGCTTCGGCCACTGCAAGTCGACGGCCGTGCTGTAGGCGTCTCCCCGGGGGAAGACGAAGTTGAGCTGGTTGTCCTGCCACTGCAGCAACAGCACGTCGCGATCCGCCAGGAGGCCCTTGTCGTCCCACCACAGCGGGCCCTGGATCGTATTGACGGGATCGTCGGCGGTGCGGGAGGCGAACCAGTCGCGCAAGGCGGTGTTGTCGGTCGAGCCGACCGCCTCGATCGCCTGGGCCACGGTCTGGCAGACCGTGAACGGCTGGGCGTGGTCCTCGTTGGCCGGCTGGCCGGTGCGGGCCTCGATCTCGCGGGCGAAGTCCGCATTGGTGAACGGCTCGCCGGCGAGCTCGCCTTCCCAGCCGATGGTCGGATCCCACGTGCTCCACACCATGATCCCGTTGGCGGCGTCACCCAGCTGCTCCTCGAACTCGAGGTAGGTGCCCTGGCTGAAGAAGGCGCCCTTCGGCTGGTAGTCGACGGTCTGCATGGCACGCACGATGTCGAGCTCGGCGGGCGGCAACGTGAGGGCGAACAGGAACTCGGCGCCAGAGTTCTTCACCCGGTTGGCGAGCCCGATCCAGTCGTTGAAGCCCTCGGGGTACTGCTCCTCGAACACGAGCTCGATGCCGACATCGTTGAGATAACCCTCGCCGAAGTCCACCACATCGGTCGAACCGGGGATCTCGAGCGTTCCCCCGACGAGGCCGAGGGCGATGCTGTTGGTGAAGAAGTCATCGAAGTAGACGACGGCGGCCGAGGTCGGGAAGTCCTCCTCGGCGATGATGCCCTGGTCCCGGTAATAGGCCAGCACGTCGACCGGAGTCTGGCCGATGTAGTTGATCGGCTTCAGCGTGAACCCGAAGTTGTACTCGAACCCGCGGGAATGGGACTGCAGGGAGCTGTCGGACGGCTCCGGGTAGAGCATCTGGGCCTGCTCGGCGATCGCCGACGCCGGGAACGAGAGCAACGTCGAGAACGTGCCCAAGAGGACATCGACTTGATCGACGTTGATCATGCGGTCTGTCTGCGAGGCAGTCGTCTCCGGGTCCGACTGGTTGTCGCTGATCAACAACTCGACCGGCCGACCCAGGAGCCCGCCCCGTTCGTTGATGATGTCGACGCAGACCTGATAGCCCTCCTGGTGGAGGGTTCCCGGAATCGAGAAGCCTCCGGTCAGAGGCAGCGACGCTCCAAAGACGATCGGGTCCCCTTCGGGAGCCTCCCCGCTGCCCGTCGTGGCGGGTGCCTCACTGGTGGTCGCGGTCGTGTCCCCGCTCGTCGAGGCGGTAGCGCCGTCGTCTGCGGGGACGGTGGTGGTTCCGTCACCCGCCCCTTGGCCGCACGCGGCGAGGAGGAGGGAGATCACCCCCAACCACACGATGATGGTTCGCTTCACTGTTGTCACCTCCGGTCAGCGGACGGCGCCGGCCGTCCGGGTTGTCCCAGTCGTCCGTAAGCAGTGCTAAGAATCGAAGGGCGCCTCACTCGGTCACCGCCATGAGATCGATCTCGATGAGGAAGTCGGGATCGGAGAGACGTGTGACCCCGATGAGAGTGCTCGGTGGCATCCGCCCCGGAGTCCAATACGACTTGATGACCGGGTCGTTGGCACTCGCCTCGAGGAAGGCGTCGACGTCGAGCGTGAAGATCCGTCGGAACACCACGTCGTCCCACGTGGCGCCCACCGTCCTCAACTCGTAGTCGAGGATCTCCATCACCCGCCGGTATTGCGCCAGGAAATCCCCGGCCCCGACGCAGCGATAGTTCTCGTCCACCGAGCAGCGGCCGGCGAAGAAATGCCACTTACGCGGATCCGTGACCGTGACGATCGAGGTGAACGCCGGATGCCGATACAGGCCCTCGGGTTCGATGTATTCGCGTTCCACGGCGTCACCTCCGCCTAGACAGTCGCGACCGGACGGGTTCCTGGCAATCGATTGTAGGTGAGCATCGCAGCGGGTGAGTCTTCCCGCAACCGATTGCAGCAGGAGTGAAAACATCGCGGGCCAGGTCGTCATCGGCTCAGGCCTCGGCGGGAAGCGCTGCCCACAGGTCGGGCTCGAAACGAACCCCGGACTTGGCGGTGAGGCGGGACACCTCGATCACCATCGGGTTGGGCAGATCGCGGCCGAAGTACTCCACGACCATCGGCTCGATCACGTCCCAGTCCCGGATGTCGGTCACGAACCACGTCGACCGGAAGACGTCGTCGAACGTGGCACCGGCCGCCTCGAGGACCTTCCTCTGGTTCTCCATGCCGACGTGTACCTGTTCCTCGATGGTGCCGGGTGGCGTTTGGGCATACATGTCGGCAGCCTGGCCACCGACGAAGATCCTGATGGCGCCGGTCCCCGTCGTCACGAGGAGCCGGTCACGAAGATCGACCGTCGAACCGCTGTTCCCTCCATCGGCCGAACTCACCCGCGCCCATCCGGTGACCTCGACGTGGCAGCCGGGCGTCGAGAGGTTGGAGACGATGACGGGGTTGACCACCGGGCTGTGTTCGCCGTAGCGGGCGAACACCATGGCTTCGAGGGTCGGCCACGATCTCGGGTCCCGGAAGTAGACGTTCAGCTTGGCGACGTCCTCGGGGCCGGCACCGTGGCTTTCGAACTCGGCCTGGATCTTGGCCAAGCACGAAGCGAACTCACGCTCTACCGAGTCCGCCGGATCGGGCTTGACGACCGCCACACACAACTTCTGATCACCGCGCACTGACACGGCATCGGGTGTGAGCCGCTCCCCTGCGAACCGCTGGAGCGGCTCCACACTGGGATCGGGCGGTGCGATGGCCCATCCTTCGAGGTCGATGACAGATCCGAAGAGGCAGGTTCCCGGGACCTCGAGTGCGGTCGATGCCGGCAGTCGACCTCCGAAGGCTTCGGACCAGATGCGATGGGTTTCGGGGGTCCGATGACCACGCCCACTGGTCATGTACCGGCGGACCTTGACGATCCTCGCCTGCTCGCTCACCCGAGCCGCGAGCCGAAACATGTAGGCGAGGGAGTCACGGGATTGGGAGAAGAAGTCTCCCTTGGTCCGATCCGGCTGCCGGGCGTCGGAACTGCGCAGGAAGACGAGCCGACTGCCCGGCGTCACGGAGTACCCGAGTGTGAAGATCAAACCAGCCGGGACGTCGTCCCGAGTCAGGGGCTGGAGCATGCTTTCGGTGCCCTCGTCGCTCATCTCCGGTCCCTCAGCGAACGGTTCGGACGGACGCTAGGCGCCCGATGGCAGCTTTGCAACCGATTGTCAGAACGATTGCAGGTCAGGTTCCGGCATCGAGGCGGGCGGCGAGGGTTTTGGGGGCGACCGTTCGATAGGCGTCCTCCACCAGGTCGGCCACGGCCTGCCAGTCGACGTCGTCGATGTCGAGGTAGACGCCGACCCATCCTCTCGGTCCGACGTAGGGCGGCCGGAAATAGGCGTGGGGATCGCCGCCGACGAGCGCTTCCTGGGCTCCTTCGGGAGCGGCGCACCAGAACGCCACCCGGTCGTCGTGGTGGTGGTCGGCGTAGGTGACGAACATCTTCTTGCCGCGGACGAACCAGGCAGGCTCGCCGTGGCTCAGACGTTCTGTCACCTCCGGCAACGAAAGACAGATGCTCCGGAGCTCGTCGAGCGGGTCCTCGTTCATCACTGCCAATGCTGCCAGGCGCCGATCTGCTAGTCCGTCGGTTTTCAGGAGCGAGGGTCTTTGGATCGAAAGTCCTGTAGACGGGCCGATGGATGCCGATGATGGATCTGACCGGTCCCTCGGTCCCGTAGCCGAACCGCAGAGATATCCCATGAACACTCCCTCTCGCCTCACTCCCCACCGCCTCGGCCGCTTGCTCCTCTTCGCGGCACTGCCGGTCTTCTTCGCCGGCTGCACCATGCGGGCGCTGGTCGACGTCGACGTCGAAGCCGACGGCTCCGGCACCTTCGAGATGTCGATCGCCTACGACGAGGAGTTGCGCCAGCTCATCGAACAACAGACGGCGGAGCCGATCGACTGGAGCGACCCGGCCGCCTACATGGACGACGAAACACCAGGGTCGTTCCTCGACGATTTCCCCGAGGGTGCCCGGATCGAGCCCTACGCCGACGGCGACTTCCAGGGGTTCACAGTCTCGGTCGGGTTCGAATCCCTGGACGAGCTCAACACGTTCCTCGAGGAATCGCAGGCCGACGACGAAGAGGCCTTCTCGTTCCGTATCACCGACGACGACAGCGGCCGATTCGAGTTGGTCTCCGACGGGCCGTTCTTCGAGGGCGCCGAGCTGACCGAGGAGGAAGCGGAGATGGTGCCGCCCGAGATGCTCTCGGGCCTCTTCGACATCCAGCTGCGGGTCGCGCTGCCGGGTGAGGTCGAGACCACCAACGCCGATGAGACCGTGGACGGGGTGATGGTGTGGCGCATCGATCCGATGGCCTCCGAGCCGGTCATCCCCTCCGCCGTCTCGCGGGTGTCCGCCACGTCGCCTTTCGTCTGGCTGATCATCGCCGCCGCCGCCGTGCTCGTAGTGGGAGGCGGTGTCTGGTTCGTGCGGCGAGATGGGGGCGAGGCGCCCCCCGTCGACTCCTCCGACGCGGTCGAAGAGGACGCCGCCGAGCCCGTCTCCTGAGACCAGGCGCGTGGCCCGCCTAGCCTGATCCCATGGGGATCGACCTCGACGAGTTGCGCCGCCTGCGCCGCGCCCGCGACCGGATGGACCGGGAGTACGCCCAACCACTCGATGTCCCATCGCTCGCCGACACGGCGCTGATGTCCCCAGCCCACTTCAGCCGGCGTTTCCGTGCCGTCTACTCGGAGACCCCGCACTCGTATCTGATGAGCCGAAGGATCGAGCGGGCCAAGGAGCTCCTCCGTCGAGACGACCTGTCGGTGACCGACGTGTGCTTGGAGGTGGGCTGTACCTCGCTGGGCTCGTTTTCGACCCGCTTCACAGAACTCGTGGGGATGTCACCCAGCGAATACCGGGCCCGAGACCACAGCCAACTCGCCCTCATTCCCCCATGCCACACCATGATCCTCTCCCGGCCTCGCAAGGACTCGAATGGCTGGACCGACCAAGAGATCAGTTTTCGAGAAGCCTTCCGGGAGGCGGCGCCGTAGGGTCGGGGCCATGTCTGTATCACTCAGCACCGTGCACCTGTACGTCGACGATCCCGATGCCGCCCTGGCGTTGTACCGAGATGCCCTCGGGCTCACCGTGAAGAACGAGGTCGAGAACGAGGGATTCCGCTGGATCGTCCTGGCCACCGAGAGCCAACCCGAGATCCAGATCGTGCTGTCGTCACCGTACGTCGGCCGATCGCAAGAGGACGGCGATGCGCTGGCCGCGCTCGTCGCCAAAGGCGAGATGCCGGGGCCGTTCTTCCGCACCGACGACCTCGACGCCACCTTCGAGAAGGCCGCCTCGGCCCCGGGAGTCGAGGTACTCGAAGAACCCGCTGATCGATTCTGGGGCGTCCGCGACGCCGCCCTCCGTGACCCCGCCGGCAACATGCTGCGGCTCGAGCAGGCGTGAGTGCGCGGCCGGTCAGTTCGTCGACCCCGACGGCTGCGTGTGGGAGAGTGTCTGAGTCCATCGAGGAGGGGATCTCCTGACTGAACGAAAGAAGAGAGAATCCGGACCGAAGCTGCTCTCGGGCGGCAACCCTCAGATACCGAAAGGAGAAGGTGACGGCCCGGTGCAGGCCTACATCGCGGCCATGCCTGGATGGAAGAAGGACGTGGGCGAGCGCCTCGACGCGCTGATCGTCGACACCGTTCCCGACGTCCGCAAGGCCGTCAAATGGAACCAGCCGTTCTACGGCAGTCCAGACGACGAGGGCTGGTTCCTCTCCTTCCGCTGCTACACGAACTATGTCCAGGTCCAGTTCCTGAAGGGCACATCTCTCGATCCGATGCCGCCGAAGGAGTCGAAGCACGAGGAAGTCCGCTATCTGGACATCCGGGAGGACGATGCTCTCGACATGGAGCAATTGAGTTCGTGGGTGCGCCAGGCCGCCGACCTTCCCGGCGAGCAAATGTGACCGTGGTCAGGTAGGCAGCAACGATCTGACCTCCGCCGCCGCATCGATCGACTCGAAGGTGATCGGATCCAGCACCAACTGGACATGACCGATCCCGAGTGCCGCGAACTCGGCCAGCACTTCGGCCATGCGCTCCGGCGGCCCCGTGATCGGGTTGGCCTGGGCGCTGCGACGGCTGGGCTCGTCGTCGAACTTGAGCAGCACCGCCACGGTCCGGTGGAGGGTGGCGGGGTCCCGACCAGACGCCTCGCACGCCTCGTCTATTCGCCGCATCAACCCCGCCAACTTTCGGGGGTCGTTGTCGAAATCGGCGAACCACGAGTTCCACATCGCCACATGCGGCAGGGCGATGGCGAGCATGCGAGCACCGTTCGAGCCGATCATCAGAGGAGGTCCGCCAGAGCGAGGCCGAGGATGGAGCTCGGCTCCTCGTACCTCGTAGAACTCGCCGGAGAAGTCGACCTGTTCACCGGCCAACAGCCGGCGTAGGATCTCGAACCCCTCGGCGAATCGGTCGACTCTCCTGTCGAATGGAAGGCCGAAGGCTCGGAACTCGAGTTCGTTCCACCCAGCGCCCACGCCGAGGATGAGCCGGCCACCCGAGATCTCGTCCACCGTGGCGGCCTGTTTGGCGAGAAGCGCCGGGTTGTGGAACGGGAGCGCCGCCACCAACGGCCCGATCGTCACGCGTTCGGTCACCGCCGCCAGGGCGGCCAGCACGGACCACGCCTCCCATGGGCCGACTCGGCTCCCGTCGATCTCGTAGAGGAGGTGCTCCCCAACCCAGATCGAGTCGAAGCCACGAGCCTCGATCTGGGCGGCCATCTCCGCCAGCTCCGGCCAGCGGACGGGACGCTCCACCTCGGGGAGTTGGACACCGACCTTCATATGTCGTTCATGGTGGATGAGGGGCGAAAGTGTATGCACCGGTCAGGGGCGCCAGTCGCCCTAGTGTTCCGGGCACCAGGGATGGGATGCGCCCCGAGGAGGCGACATGGAGTTCCGAACAACCCTCCAGCTGACCGGCAAGACGAGCACGGGTTTTGTGATCCCGCCGGAAGTCGTCGAGGCGCTAGGCGGAGGGAAACGTCCCCCCGTGGTGGTCACGATCAACGGCTACTCATACCGCAACACCGTCGCACCCATGGGTGGTGAGTATTGGCTGGGAGTGAGCGCCGCCCACCGGCAAGCAGCAGGCCTGAAGGCAGGCGACGAACTCCAGGTCGAACTCGAGCTCGACCTGGAGCCCCGCGAGATAGAGGTGCCTGCCGACTTCGCCGCCGCCCTGGATGCCCGCCCCGAGGCGCGCCGGATGTTCGACGGCTTGTCGTACAGCAATCAGCGCTACCACGTGGAGCGGATCGACGGCACCAAGAGCGCCGAGACCCGCCAGCGGCGGATCGCCCAGACGGTCGAGATGCTCGCCGCGGGCCGCAAGCGCTGACCCTCGTACCTACGCTCGGAGATATGGACGTGTTGCTCGCCACGGTTGGCGGCGTGTTCGACCTCGATGGGGGAATCGCGCTCCCCGACTGGCCCATGGCCCACGTCGTCCGCCACGACGGCTCATGGTGGGCAGTCGGCGAGGCGGGGCTGGTCCGTGACGGCGAAACGATCGCCCAAGCGCCTGACGGCGTGACGCTCAACTGTGTCCTCGTCACCGAGCACACAGTGTGGGTGGGTGCCAGCTCCGCCCGTTTGTTCCGGCTCGAAGACGGGTGGTTGGTAGAAGACGACGCCTTCGCCGCGGCGCCGGGACGTGACAAGTGGCACACCCCTTGGGGTGGTCCGCCCGACGTCCGGTCGATGGCCGAGGCAGCGGATGGCACCGTGTACGTCAACGTGCACGTGGGTGGCATCCTCCGCTTCGACGACGCCGGGTTCACGCCCACGATCGACATCTCCGCCGACGTGCATCAGGTGACTGCCCACCCCGCCACACCTGATCTGGTGGTGGCGGCCACGGCATACGGGCTGGCGGTGACGACCAACGGCCACGACTTCGAGTTCCGCACCGACGGTCTGTCCCATCGCTATGCCCGGGCGGTGGCGATCGACGGGGACACCGTGCTCGTCTCCTCGTCGCGAGGTCCACGAGGCGGTGACGCCCGGCTGCACCGGGGTGCTCTCGCCGGTGGAGCCCTCGAGGTTTGCGACGCACTACCGCCGCTCGACGGGAACATCGACACCCACTGCGTCGCCACCCGACCCGGCCTGTGGCTGGTCGGCCACGGGTCATCGGTGTGGGCGTCGACCGACCGCGGCAACACCTGGGAAGTCGCAGTGGACGGCCTCCCTTCGATCACGTCCCTGGCTTGATGGGAACCGGCGTCGACGGCGCGTCGTCGGATCTGCCGTGGATCACAGGTCTCCCGACGCCTCGGCGAGATTCGAAGCGCTGGCGGCCGAGGTGTATGAGCCGTTGCAGCGGTATGTCCGTCGCCGCGTCGCCGCCGAGGCGGTCGACGACGTCGTGGCTGACACCATGCTCGTGCTGTGGCGTCGCGTCGACGAGATCCCGGTGGGAGCCGCCGTTCCTTGGGCATACGGCGTCGCCCGGCGTCAGCTCGCCAACCATCGCCGGGCGGCTGGCCGCCGCCTGCGGCTAGTGCGCCGCATCGAAGCCGAACCTCAGTCGCCCGTGGTCGGCTCTCATCCGCTCGACGCCGAACTCGACGCCGCCCTCTGCGCCCTCTCCGGGGCGGACCGGGAGATCCTCCGGCTCTGGGCTTGGGAAGGTCTCGAGCCCACCGACATAGGCGTTGCGCTCGAGATCACTCCCAACGCCGCCGCCATACGCCTCCACCGAGCCAAGAAGAAGTTGAGAGACGAGCTCATGCGACGAAAGGATCCGGCGTCCGGAGGACATGCACAGGGCGAAAGAAGAAAGGAGGAGCGGCTGTGACCGACGACCTGCGCTCCCGGCTGGCGGCGGCCAACCCGGTTCCTCCTTCCGAACCGGTCGACCCGGTCACGAGTGATCGGGCCCGAGCCCTGATGGAGGAGATCATGTCCACCCCGACAACAGTCCGCACGAACCTGCGCCGCACCACGCGTCTGGTTGGCGCCGTAGCCGCGGCTCTCGCTGTGGTGGTCGCCGGCGCAGCTCTGCTGCTTGGATCCGGCACCTCCGAGGAGCCCCTGGTGCTCGCCGGAGAGGGCGGCGACGCCATGGCGATCTGTGCCCCGTTCGACGTGTCCGTGCTGGCCACGATGTCGCCCGCATTCGCCGGAACGGTCGTCGAACTCACCGACTCGGTCGCCACCATCGAGGTGGACCGCTGGTACGCCGGCGAGGAGGAGGCCTCGACGGTCGAGATCGACTACACCCCCGGCTTCGAAGCGTTGATCGGAACGCCTTCCTTCGAGGAGGGACAGCGCTACCTGATCACGGCCACCGACGGTGTCGTCAACGGGTGCGGGTTCAGCGGGCCCGCCACACCGGACCTCGAGGCGGCGTTCGAGGAGGCCTTTGGCTCCTGACACCCACCGGTCCGGGTCCCGTCCGTGCTCGAGACGGGACCCGGAACACGGGGTGCCGATGAATCGGCCGGTTGGCAGACGTCCAATCCGAACGCGGAAGGAAAGGGACTCCGAATGGCCGATCAGCCATGAGTTACACCATGACTCTCAGTCGCCGCTTCGACGCTCCGGTCGCCGAGGTGTGGCGAGCATGGACCGACCCGGAACTCGTGCGCCAGTGGTGGGGGCCCAAAGGCTTCACCGCACCGGTGGTCGAGATGGACGTGAAAGTGGCCGGCCGCTCACTCGTGTGCATGGAGGCGCCGGAGGAGATGGGCGGGTTCCGCCACTACAACACGTGGACCTACACCCACGTCCTGCCGCTCCGCCAGCTCGAGTTCGTCCAGCACTTCACCGACGAGGAGGGCAACCCCATCGATCCCTCCGAGATCGGCATGCCGCCCGGTATCCCCTTCGAGGTGCCGCACGTGCTCACCTTCGTGGACCGCGAAGACTCCACCGAGCTCACTGTCTCCGAGTACGGCTACACGACGCCGGAGGTGGTCGAGCTGTCGAGGGCGGGGATGGCCCAGTGCCTCGACAAGCTCGCCACCGTCATCGGCTCGGACTGATCGCCTTCAGGAGCCCGAGCGAGCCATCCTCCGTGGACCGCGCTGGCGACGCGATCAAAGATCTTCAGGTACTCGGTTTGGCGGATTCACGAATCAGGAGTCAAGGAGAAGAACACCCTGTTCTCATCGAAGGTAAAACTCTCCTCCGCAATCATCACGAGTGAGCCAACGTCTTCTGACCAGACGTTCCAGCACACGTTTCCGCTGATGGATCCACCAGGGAAGGTCTCGCCAGCCTCGTCGATGGGGTCGGGAATCACTCCGCACGAACCGTCGAAACCTTCGTAGGCGACACTCGAGTCACCAACCGCCTTTAGCGACATGTCGACCCAGAACGTCGACGACTCCGTGCCATCGAACGTTGCTTCCAGGCGAGCCATATAGAACTGGCGGCCTTCTTCCGGAGGCTCATTGAACCGGTTCTCGGCTAACACCAACTGTGTCGCGTCAGGAATCACCTCAACGACCGCCAAGGTCCACGGACCGACCGCGGCAGCCTCGCCCACCGGCACAGCATCTGCGAGCCGACTCGAACCCTCGACCCCCTCGGCAGTGGACGCCTTGGAGGGCTCAGCGGCCGGGTCGAGCGAGAGGAAAGCCCGGGTGTCGTCGAAAGAGAAGCCTGGCTCGACGATGAGCACCAGGCCGTGTGCGTCCTCGGCCGAGACCGACCAACACGCGTTTCCTGATATGGAACCACCGGGGAAGGTCTCGCCTGAATCATCGATCGGATCGGGTATGACACCGCAC
>Ga0207873_1000269_pt1 | contig 58245 bp, 44 predicted proteins | sample BGWIniCompost_FD_187373 | JGI IMG/M metagenome (GOLD analysis project Ga0207873, IMG submission 187373) | Cellulose adapted compost microbial communities from Newby Island Compost Facility, Milpitas, CA, USA - BGW Initial Compost (SPAdes)... ...
GGACACACAGGGCACCTGACCTGTTAGACTCTCTTCGTCGTCTGCGTCACCCCGTACCGTTAGCCCGCGTGCGCATATCGTCCCGATGGGTGACGCCGCACACCGGGGCTTACCTGCAAGGTGTGGCAGGCGCCGTGGTCCAGGGTCGGAGTCCTGTCGTGTCCAGTCTCCTCCGTGTCGCGATCGTCCTCACCCTGCTTCTGGCAGGCACCGCCGTCAGCCCGGTCGGCGTGCGTGCCGCACCAGATACGCCCGCCATTGGCGAGCCTGCCTTCGCCCGCCTCTGGGAGCGGACCGAACGCCCGGTCGCCACCCAGGCGGTCACGCGCTCCTGGCTTTGGGGGCCGGCGCCGCTCGATGCAGTCGTCACTGAGCGCTACGTCGACGCGCCGGGTGGTGCGCGCCGGGTGCAGTACTTCGACAAGGGGCGCATGGAGTTGACTGACCCGCAGGGCGACCCGACCAGCCCCTGGTACGTTACCAGCGGCCTGCTGACCCGCGAGCTGATCAGCGGACGCGTGCAGATCGGTGACGCGACGTTCCTCAACGGGCACGGTGCGGAGGTGCCGGTGGCGGGCGACCCCACGAACACCTTCCCGACGTATCGTGACCTGGAAGCGATCGTCGACCAGACCCAGCCGGATCGCACCGGCGAGGCGGCGACGATGGCGCTGCTGCCCGACGGCCCCGGCACGTACGACGAGGCCTCCCAGGATCCCAAGGCCCGCTTCACCCGCTACATCACCTACACCGGTCCCTTCGGCACGCCGGTGGGCTACAACATCCCGGTCGCATTCTGGGAGTTCATGACCCAGCCCGGGCTGGTGGCGAGCGAAAGCGGATTCGCCATGGCCGAGCCGCTGTTCGACTGGCTCTTCGTCCTCGGCTACCCGATCGCCGACCCGTTTTGGACACGGGTGCAGGTGGCCGGAGTCGAGCGCTGGGTGCTGGTGCAGCCCTTTGAGCGCCGCGTGCTGACCTACACGCCGGACAACCCGGCCGGGTGGCAGGTGGAGATGGGGAACATCGGGCAGCACTACCACCGCTGGCGCTACGAGGCCACGCCCCCCACCACGTCCACGGGCGATCTCGTGGGGTACGGCATGGTCCAGGGCCGGACCTGGACCTACGCGACGACGATGGGCATCGACACCGAGTGGCGGATCACCGGCACCTCGGAGTCCTTCACGGCCGGGTCCACGCTGATTACCCGCAGTGAGTCGGGATGGACCGGGCGCTTTGTGACCTACTGGTCGGTCGGCCCGGATGGTCTGACTCTCCACGGGCATGACCAGGTGGACGAAGCCGGTCGCCTGCTTGAGTCGGCGGTCTACTGGCCGCCGGTCCGCTACCTCCCGTCGCTGCCGCTGGAGACCGGCGTGCAGTGGCAAACCAGCACCACCGTGCTCTCGACCAGCGGCCCGCCCCGGCGCACGCTCGTCAGCGGGCTTGTTCTCGGCCGTGACCTGGTGGCGACTCCCGCCGGGCTCTTCCCGTCGTGGAAGATCGAGCTGTCGTCGTCGACCGACCGCGCGGCCCCGCAGGGCTTCAGGCTCTCCGCCACCCTCTGGTTCGAGCCCGGCATCGGCATCCTCCGCTGGCACACTCGCACCTACGGCGCGCATCTGTATTCAGCCACCCCGGTACAGGAGTGACGCGCGCGGCGGCGCTGGCCGCCGCACGGCAGGGGGGCGGAAGCTCCTTCTCGGATGGGCGCGACCCACGAGGGAGCGACCGGTTGCGTGTACCCCGCGATCTCCCCGTCTCGCTCCGGTTCGCATTGCGTGGCCGTGGCACGGTGTGGGGTGTGCGGGGATGAGAAAGGGCGGTCCTGGCCGGAGGTACAGGTCGCCGTCATGAAGATGCTGTCTATGATGAAGATGGGACGACATGGTGCCTGTCACACGACCGGATAAGGGGAGGGGCGCCATGTGGCGGAGCGTGTGGACCCGTAGCCGGCCATCGGGCCGGGTCCTGATCGCCGCACTCGGGGTTGCGCTGGTGCTGTTGTTTGCCCGACCCCGGCGTGTCCGCGCGGCAAGCTGCCCGTGACGGTCACGTGAGACGAGCGGAGAGGGGTGCGTATGCCGATGTTCATGTAACATCGGTCACCATGCTCCGTTGAGAGAGGTGGGGCGACAGAAGACCCTGAGGAGAGCGGGCGCGGCCCGAGAAGATCAGACAGGTGGGGGAGGGGATGAGCGTGCACCGTCTTCGGCGGCTTCCGCTGCTTGCTGTGCTGATTGCGGTTCTGATTTCCGGTGTGGCCGGGGTATTCGGCGCGCCGGCCGCACAGGCGGCAGATATCCTGCCGGCCAAGATCTATTTCCATGAAACCGGTCACCATCTCAGTGGGGACTTCTTGACCGCCTGGCAGGCCAACGGGGGTCTGATGACGTTCGGCTACCCGCTGACCGAGCCGTTCGTCGAGGACGGCATGCTCGTGCAGTACTTCGAGCGGGCGCGCTTCGAGCGGCACGACCAGCATGCCGGCACGCGCTACGTGGTGCAGGCGACGCTCCTGGGCAATTGGGTCGCTGAGCGGCTGCGCCACACCGACCCGTTCCGGCCGCTCCCTCCCGATACCGGCACCGGGGGTGACCCGCACCGGCGCTTCTTCCCGGAGACCGGACATTCCCTGGCGTACGGCTTCCTGGACTACTGGCAGCGCCACGGCGGACTCTACGTCTTCGGCTATCCGATCAGCGAGGAGTTCACCGAGAACGGGCTGACGGTGCAGTACTTCGAGCGGGCGCGCTTCGAGTGGCACCCGGAGCACCGCGGCACCGAGTTCGAGGTCCTGCTCGGCCGGCTCGGGGCGGACTACGCGGCCAGCCGTGGGGTCAGCACCGCACCGGTCCCGAAAGACAGCGATGCCATCTCCGCCTTCCCGGGGCTGCTCGATCCCGATTGGGGCAAGGCGATCCGCACTCACGACGGCGCGGTCTTCGGCGCGATTACTGCCGACGTCCTGAACATCCGCTCGGCTCCGCGCCTCGACGCGCCCACGGTCGGCACGACCTACTACCGGCATCCGGTCGCCATCCGCGCCATCGTCGAAGGCGACCCGGTGGACGGAATCCCGGTCTGGTACCAGATCGGTGACGGTCGCTACGTCGCGGCGGCCTGGGTGCGGCCGCTGGTTCCCGCCGCCCCGCCGCAGATCTACGGCGGGCGCTGGGTGGACGTCAACCTGTCGAACTTCTACGCGGTGGCCTACGAGGGCTCGCGACCGGTCTACGTCGCGATCATCACCGCCGGGCGCGACGGCAAGACCCCGATCGGCGTCTTCAACGTGCAGTACCGGGTGCGCAACGAGACGATGGACTCGGCGACCATCGGGATCCAGAAGGGGCAGCCGGGCTACTACTACCTGGAGAACGTGCAGTTCACCCAGTACTTCAAGGACGGCGGGTACGCCATCCATGAGAACTACTGGACGCCGCCCTCCGCCTTCGGCGGCTTCGGTAGCAACGGCTGCATCGGCCTGCTCCTGCCCGACGCCGAGTGGTTCTGGAACTTCCTGTCGGTCGGGTCGGTGGTGGCGATCCACTACTGAGGCGCGATCCGTGTTGCGTGGTCCGTGTTGCGTGCTCCGTGCTCCTGAGCGCTTGCGCGCTAGTCGTCTCACCCGGGACTGTGCGACGGCGACGTGCCCCATACGGAACACGGAACACGCAACACGGACCACGTCCCCGCCCTCTGCTCCCTGAGTCGCGTAGAATCGGGGTATCCAACCGGGCCGCACGCGGCGACGAGAAGGAGCATCCCATGTTCGAGACGTACCTCGGGACCGACGCGGGCGTCGTCCGGCTGACGACCTCCGGCATGGAGCCGCTCGGGCTTGACGACCAGCGGATCAGCGCCGTCTACGCGCTCCGCGACGCACGCGGCGACACCGTGATCCTGGCCGGGAGCTACGGCAACGGCCTCTTCCGCAGCAGCGACGGCGGCCGCACGTGGGCCGCGGTCGACGGCGGGATGACGGCGCCTGCCGCGCGCACCATCACCCCAGACCCGACCCGTCCGGGCGCGCTGCTCTGCGGCACCGAGCCGGGGCGGATCTTCCGCAGCCTGGACGACGGCAGCACCTGGGAGGAGCTGGCGGGTATCCGCGACCTGACGGGCTACGAGGAGTGGTTCCTGCCCTACTCGCCGCGGGCCGGCGCGGTGCGCAACATCTACTCACCGCCGGGCGAGAGCCAGCGCCTGCTGGCATCGGTCGAAGTCGGTGGGTTGATCGAGAGTCGCGACGGCGGGGTCACCTGGGCCTACGTTGATGTCGGGCCTGACCACGACATCCATCACATCGGTGGCCACCCGTCGGACCCACGGATTCTCTACGCTTCCCTCGGCTATGCCGCGCTGAAGTCGCAGCCGCGCGGTGACGGTGCGCCCCAGTACGGCGGCATCGCCCGCTCCCGCGATGGCGGCGCGACCTGGACCAAGGTGGAGACGGACTACACGCGCGCCACGATCGTCCCGCCGGCGCGGCCCGATCTGCTGCTCGCCGGCCCGGCGCCGCATGTCGGGCGCATGGGCCGCATCGTGGTCTCGGTCGACGAAGGTGACACCTGGGAGCCGGCCGGAGACGGCATCGAGACGCCCATGGAGGACATGGTCGAGCTGTTCCTGGCGGCGCCGGACGACACGGTGTGGGCGATCTGCTCCGGCGGGCGGCTGCTGCGTGCCGAACCCGCCGACCCTGGCGCCTGGCACTGGCGCTCGGCCCTGCCCGCGGACTTCAAGGCAAAGGTCGAAGCCGCCTGCTTCCTGGCCGGCTGAGGGCCGGGCACGGGGCGGGAGCGGGCGTCGTTGATGGCGCCCGATGACTCAACACGATGTACGTGGTCGGCATGGGCCAGGGGAGGGTGGCGTGAAGGATCCCACAGCGCGGCACAGGCCGGGTGGCGGACCCCCTATGCCGAGGTGTTCACCTTGATCCACCGCTCCCCGTTACCGGTGCGTCCGGACCGCTACGCCTCGCGGCGCTGGAGGGTGCGCAGGAGCAGCAGGTAGGCAAGGGCGGTCCAGGCAAGGATCACGACGAAGCCGAGCCAGGTGTCCGCGAAGTAGGCCCGGCCGCTCAGCCCGTTGATCATGAGCTGGACGGCCTGGCTGGTCGGGAGCAGCTTGAGCAGGACCTCGACCACGTCGGGCATGGGCAATCCGGCGATGAACGCCGGGGCGATCACCGGGAGAAGGATGAAGCCCGACCAGGTGTTGAGCTGGTTCGCGTTCTTGAACACCCCGCCGAGCAGCAGGCCGAAGCCGATCATCGCCAGACTGAGAGTCAGGAGCGCTCCGATAAAGAGCGCCGGTTGCTCAGGGGCGACGCCGGTGAGTGCCAGGAGCAGCCCGACGGAGATGACGACGTACACCAGGCCGACCAATGCCTTGGCAACGATCACGTCGGTGTAGGACACCGCCATCACCAGCGCGTCCAGTGTCTTCTTCTCCGCCTCCTCGGCCAGGATGACCGGCACGGCCAGCATGCCGATCATAGCGACCAGCATCACGGCGACCGCGACCACGAAGTAGCGGCGCAGCCCCAGCTCCTCAACGATCGCCTGGGCGGCACTCGGCGGCTCGTCGATGATCTCCTGCTGGATCGTCGCCGGAGGTTGTTGCCCGGCCATGGTGCGCAGCGCCCCGTCCAGGATGGCGGTGACGAGGTCGGCGTCGCTGTTGGTCTGGCCGCGAATGACCGTCAGCGGCGGCGAGCTACCCTCGGCGACGCCTTCGTCGAACCCGGCCGGGATGACGAGGCCAATGTCGGCATCCTCGTTGGCGACTTGCTCACGTACTGCCGCCTCGTCGTCATAGGCGGTGACGATGAGCTTGACCGCCGGGCCGGCAGCCGTCTGCAGGGTGTCGAGCAGTTGCGTCTGGCCCGCGGCGTGGTACGCGATGTCGACTTCGAAGGTCGGTGCCTCGTCGCTGAAGATCTGGCCATAGAGGATCCCCAGGCCGAGCGGGACGATGACGGCGACCAGCACCCGCGCGTCCCGGATCGCGTCGCGCAGATCCTTCCGGAAGATCGGCAACATCAGATTGAAACGCATGCTCCGCTCCTCCTCACAGCGGTCGCCCGGCGAGGGCGATGAAGACGTCCTCCAGCGTCCCCTCATTGGAGTGGATGGTGAGGACGCGCCCGTCGCGCATCCAGGCTGCGAGCCGGTCGGCGTCGGCGGGATCGTCAAGCCGCACGGTGTGCTCGCTGCGGTCGTCGAGGAGCACGGTGGCCGAGCGCTGACCGTAGCGGAGCTTCAATTCGCGAGGAGTGTCGAGGGCGACGATCTTCCCCTGGCTGAGGAAGGCGACCCGGTCGCACAGTTCGTCGGCCTCTTCCATGTAGTGGGTCGTCAGCACAATGGTCGTGCCCTGCGCGCTCAGGTTCTTGACCAGATCGCGGAGGTCACGGGCGGAGGAAGGGTCGAGGCCGCGAGTCGGCTCATCGAGGAAGAGGACGCGTGGCTCGTTGATCAGCGCGCGGGCGACGAGCAGTCGCTGCTTCATCCCTGTGGAGTAGGTCTTCACCTTGCGATCGGCCGCCTCGGTGAGCCCGACCAGCTCCAGGAGGTCGTCGGCGCGCGAGCGGGGCGCCTGGTAGAGGTCCGCGAAGAAGTGCAGCGTTTCTCGTCCGCTCAGGCGCTCGTACAGGTTCTGGTCTTCGAAGACGAGGTTGATGAGCGGCTTGATCTTGTCCCGCTCGGCAACGATGTCGTAGCCCGCCACGGTGGCCTGCCCGGCGGTCGGGCGGGTACGGCCGGTCAGCATGCGGATGGTGGTGGTCTTGCCGGCGCCGTTGTGGCCCAGCAGGCCGAAGACCTCGCCCGCCGCCACGCTGAAGCTGATCCCGTCGACCGCGCGCACGCTGCCGTAGTGCTTGGCGAGCTGCTCGACGGTGACCATCGGTGTAGCGGATGCCGTCATCCAGACTCCTTTCCTCCTCAGCAGGTCTCCGGGCGCAGCTCACCGGAGCTTCTCGGTGGTGCAGCCCCTGACATCATGCCATGCGCGTCTCAGCGACGGGTCGGACTCAGCGATAGCGCCACTGGACGGCGAGCCAGGCCACACTCCAGGTGGCGCCCATGAAGGCGAACAGGTAAGTGACCGGGTTGTAGACCTCCCCCGTTGCGAGGGCCTGCTGGAAGGCGACGAAGTAGGTTGCGAGGATGGCCGCGCTATAGGCGTACCGCATCGCCTTGGCCTGCAGCCAGGCCGCGCGTTCGTCCATCGCCCGGACGATCGTGTCCTCACCGCGCAGCATGACCTGGAGGACCGAGGCCACGGCCATGACGCCGAACAGCACTGCCGCGAACAGGTAGAACCAACTATCCGTGACGCCGTGGCTCCGCACGATCAGGTACTGCACGACCGCGACGGCGGCCAGTGCCAGGAAGCTCGCAACCTGGTTCCGTACCGCTGCCACTTCGTTCCGCTCCTCTCATGTCACGGGCGTTTCCTCCGGAAAGAACAGATCTTCGATGGTGGTCTCAAACACGCGGGCGAGCTTGAACGCCAGTGGCAGCGACGGGTCATAGCGGCCGTTCTCGATCGCGTTGATCGTCTGCCGTGAAACGCCGACGCGCCGCCCGAGGTCGTCCTGGGTCCAGCCTTGCTTCTGCCGCGCCTCGCGTACTCGGTTCCGCACCACCATCCTCCCCGATGTAAAGTTCGCTTTCCATCTTCAGGATAGCGACGGTGCGGCCCGATGTCAAGGATGCTTTCCATCGCCGGCTGGGGGAGGTGAGGATTCATCGCCCGCCACGGCGCAGTGTTGGCGTTCTTCATGCAGTGGGAATGAGTGCTCTGGTCTTGCCCATGCGCGCGTTCCATGGGTCCGGTGCATGGTCGGAGCGCCCGGAGTCGCGGGCACGCCGGCCCCCGGGTGGCAGCTCGGCACCGGCCCAATCAGCGGAGGGAGACTCCGATGTCGACGACACCCGCTCCCTACGAGGCGCCGATCTATACCTTCCGCGTCCGCATGCTCGGCGGCGGCTACGCGCCACCGAACCCGCAGGAGATCTGGCGCGACATCGAAATCGCGGCCAACCAGGTGGTCGCCGAGCTGGGGGATGCCATCCCGCTCGCGTTCGACTTCGATCTGGACCACATGTGGGCCTTCTACCTGACCGGCAAGGCATGGGATCAGGAGGGGTCCTACAACATTGACGACCCGGAGGTCGACGAGGTCGTTATTCGCGAGTTGCCGCTGCCGGGCCCATCGGGCACGAAGGAGTTCCTCTACATCTACGACTTCGGCGACGAGTGGCACTTCGGTGTCCAACTCCAGCGGACGAGCGACGCCGTGGACCCCGACGCCGATTATCCCCGGGTCGTCGCCAAGCACGGGGAGGCGCCGCCGCAGTACCCGGACATGGATGAGTGGGACGAGGAATGGGACGACGAGGACGACCTGGACGAGGATGAGGACGAGCTCTAGGAGCGGTACGGGCGCCCCACGGGCGCCCGCTCATCGCTCGTGTTCAGCCGGGCGGCGGACGCTAACTGGCGGCGGAGGATTGCTCGGCGACGTAGGCGCGGAGCTTGTCGCGGGCCACGTCGAGCCGAGCCAGGGTCCGTTCCTTGCCCAGCACCCGCAGCGTTTCGAATAGCCCGGGGGAGACGGTTCGCCCGGTCGCGGCGACGCGGATCGGCATGAAGAGCTGGCCTGCCTTGAGCCCGATCTCATCCGCCAGGGCGCGGAGGGCTGCCTCCATCCCGGCTTCGTCCTCGAAGTCGGCGTCGGCCAGGATCTCCCGCGTGCGATCGAGTCCCTCCAGCACGCTCGCAGGCTCGGTCTTGCGCGGCACGAGCAAGTCCGCCGGGTACTCCTCGGTCCCCTCGGTGAAGAAGAAGCTGGTCAACTCGACCACTTCGGCCAGCGTCTTGAGGCGATCCTTCAGCAGGGCGACAACCGAGCGCACGTAAGCGTGCTCGGGTGTGGTCGGGTCTTCGGCCGCAGCCGGGACCAGCCCGGCGTCCCGCAGGTAAGGGATGCAGCGGACGGTCAGATCCTCCAGCGAGATGATGTGGTTGATGTAGTACTGGTTCATCCAGGCGAGCTTGTCGAAGCTGAAGCGCGCCGGGCTGGGGTTGATCTCCTTCAGATCGAAGAGCTGAATCAACTCCTCGCGGGTGAAGATCTCCTGGTCGCCGTACGACCAGCCGAGCAGCGCCAGGTAGTTGACGACCGCCTCGGGCAGGTAGCCGGCCCGCTGGTACTCGAGGACGCCGACGGCGCCGTCTCGCTTGGAGAGCTTCCCCTTGCCGTCGGGGCGCAGGATGACAGGCAGGTGGACGAAGGTGGGCAGGTCCCAGCCGAATGCCTGGATGATGCGGACGTGCAGCGGCGCCGAGGGGAGCCACTCCTCGCCGCGGGTGACGTGGGTGATGCCCATCAGGTGGTCGTCGACCATCGCCGCCAGGTGGTAGGTCGGGAAGCCGTCCGACTTCAGGATCACCGCGTCTTCCAGCAGGCGGTTCTCGAAGGTGATGTTGCCGCGCAAGAGGTCCGGCACAACGGTCGTGCCCGCCTCGGGCATCTTGAAGCGGATGGCCGGGGTGATCCCCTGGGCCTCGAACTCCGCGCGTTCGTCGGGCGTCAGGTTGCGGCAGCGCCGGTCGTAGCCGGGCGGCTCGCCCCGCGCGCGCTGCTCGGCGCGCACCTGCTCCAGCCGCTCCGGGGTGCAGTAGCACGGGTAGGCGTCGCCCTGCGCGACGAGACGTTCGGCGTGCTCGCGGTAGATCTCCAGTCGCTGGCTCTGGAAGATCGGCCCCTCGTCCCATTCGAGCCCGAGCCATTTGAGCGACTCGACGATCCCCTCGACGCTGCCCTCGACGTAGCGGCGGCGGTCGGTGTCCTCAATGCGGAGGATGAAGTCGCCGCCGTGGTGACGGGCAAAGAGCCAGGTGAAGAGTGCGGAACGAGCTCCACCGACGTGGAGGTCGCCCGTGGGGCTGGGCGCGAAGCGCACCCGAACCCGCGTCCCGGTCATATCCGTTCTCCCTCCCGAGGCATCAGACGACGCGCCCCGGTGCCAAGTATGAGCCACCACGCCGTCACCGGGCAACGCGGCGCCGCTACCCGGCTCACATCATGATCGTGTGGGAACAAACCGCGCGCCGCTCTCACCCCGCCGCGACGGCGGCGTCGGTCAGGGTCGCGCTGGCGGTCGCCAGGTGCCGGCCGAGGGCGAGGAGGCCGTCGTCGACCGGGATGGCGCGCTCGACCCCGGCGCGAGCGAAGACGAAGACGACCTCTTTCACCGGTAGTCCGGTGACTTCGGCCACGGCGAAGGCGTAGACCGCCGCCTGGTTGCGGTAGACCGCGAGGCGCGCGTCGACCTGCTCCGGCGTTACCCGGTCGGTCTTGTAGTCGGCGATGACGAGGCCGTCGGGCTCGCGGAAGAGGAGGTCGACCCGGCCCTCGACGAATCCGTCGCCCACGGGGAGGGTGAAGGCCGCCTCGCGCGCGGCGCGCTCAGCCGCGCGGGCACGCTGAACCACGCCGGAGGCAAGGCAGGCGCGGGCGAGGGCGGCGACCTCGTCCGCGTGGCCGGGCACACCCGCCTCGGCGGCCTTGGCGCGGGCCATCGACTCGACCTCGCCGTCGCCGGTCAGGTCCAGCGCCTCCATGGTGGCGTGGAGGGCAGTGCCGACAGCGAGCGCGGCGTCGCGCGGCAGCGCGCCGGGTGTCGCCTCGGCGTCGTCCGCCGGTTCCTGGTCCCACGCCTCGACGCTGCTGGCAGTCGTGACCTGGAGGCCTGCCCCGGCCCGCTTCAGCAGCGCGGCGCGCTCCATGAGCCACCGCTCACGGACGGCCAGGACGTCGTCGACATCCACGTTGGTGGCGGGCGGCGACTCCCGTAAACCGTTGTCACCAACCGGGAGGTGCGCGGCGAGGAGGACGTGGCAGCCGTCGATGTCCGCGCCGTTGGGCGAGTGGTCGGGCGTCGGCACGGGCAGGTGGGGAGCCAGGCGGGCGAGCATCCCCTTCGGCTTGCGCTCCTTCTCCCTGGAACCCTTCCAGATGATCACCGGGAGGATCAGGTGATCGCGGGCACGGGTGGCGGCCACGTAGAGGAGCCGGTCCTGCTCGGCTGCGTCGTGCTGTTTCTCGATCTCTGCCGCCGCGGCGTACCCCGGCGTCTCGAAGTAGCCCTGGTCCTGACTGCCGACCCGCAGGTGCAGCCGGCGGGCGGCATGGTCGGGGATGACGTTCCTGGTCCTGGCGTCGCGGCCCTGGAGGTTGGCGAGCGCCACGATGGGGAACTCCAGCCCCTTGGCGGCGTGGATGGTGAGCAGGCGCACTACGTCGTCCCCCGCCTCGGCTACGTCGGCGTCCTCCTCCTCGGTGCTCCTGCTGGTGGCCGTGTCGAGCCAGCGGACAAAAGCGCGGAGTCCCCCGCCGCGCGCGGCGGCGAAGGCGCGAGCCTGATCGACGACCTTGAGCAGGTTGGCGGCGGCCTGGTCCCCCTGCGGCAACGTCAGGGCGTACTCGATCAGCCGGGTCTCGTCGATCACGCGGCGCACCAGCTCCGGCAGCGGCAGGCGGTGCCGCAGCGTGTGGAGCTCGCGGAGGGTGTGCATCCCGTCGGCCACGGCGGCATGCCCGGTCGGCGGATCGCGGCGGTAGTCGAAGTCAGTGCCCATGGCTTCGGCGGCCAGGAAGATCTCCTCATCGGAGCAGCCAAAGGCGCCGGAGCGCAGCGCCGCGACCATCGACAGCCGGTCGCCCGGATCGTCGATAGCGCGCAGGCAGTTGATGAGCTCCCGCACTTCCTGCCGCTGGAAGAAGCTGCGGCCGCCCTCGTGGCGGTAGGGGATGCCGGCCTCGGCCAGTGCCTCCTCGTAGATCGCGATGCCTGACCGGCTGGGGATGAGGATCGCGACGTCGCGCCAGCGTGCGGGGCGGACCTCACCCGTCTCCGGGTCGCGCACCGGCCAGCCCTCGACATCCACCGCCTGCCGCAGCAGTGCCGCCAGCGTGGTTGCTTCCTGCCGGCGCACGTCATCGGCCGAGCCGTCCATCTCGTGGTGGACGACCACAACCGGGGCCCGGTGCAGGTCGAGCCGGGCCTGCGGCCACGGATCGAGCGGGACGTACCCGGCCTGGACGCCGTCATGCGGGGCGATGATGTGCTGGAAGCAACCGTTCACCCAGTCGATGACGCCGCCGAGCGAGCGGAAGTTCTGGGTGATGGTGCAGAGATCACCCGGCAGGACATGCCGCTTGACCCACTCGTAGATGCTGATGTCGGCGCGGCGGAAGCGGTAGATCGACTGCTTCGGGTCGCCGACGAGGAAGAGCCGTCCCGGCGCCGGGCGCAGCTCGCGCCAGTCGCGCGCGGCGACCCCGTCCGGTTCTTCGCCGCAGAGGTAGAGCAGGATCTCGACCTGGAGCGGGTCGGTGTCCTGGAACTCGTCGACCAGGATGCAGCGGAAGCGTTCGCGGAAGTAGCGGCGGACCTCCGGCCTGTCGCGCAGCAGGTCGCGCGCCCAGATGAGCAGGTCTTCGAACTCGGCCCGGCCGGTGCGGCGGCGCTGCTCGGTGTAGCCCCGCACGAAGTCCTCGGCCAGCGGCAGCAGCCCGGCGATCGCCTCGGCGCGCAGGTCACGCTTGATCTCGTCAACCGCCTCGTTCAGTTCCCGGCAGATCTCCTTCTGCCGGTCGCAGTCCGCCGGATCTGCCCAGCTCGTCCGCGCTCCCTTCTGGCTGATCTTGGGCAGGTGCAGGATCGCGCGCTCCAGGGCGTCGCGGTCGTTGCGCACCGCGCGGAGGTCATCGCGCTGGGCCATAAGCATGCGGATCTGCTGCGCACCGTGATCGGCGGGGTTGCGGCAGCGGGCGAGGATCTCCTCCAGCTCGTCCACGTCCTGCTCGAACCGCGCCAGGAACCCGTGGATGTCGGGTGCCGGCACGTCGTCATGGACGAGTGGCAGCAGGCTCCGGTGGTGGTGCACCTGCTCCACGACCTCGCGCAGATGCCGCAGATCCAGTCCCCGGTTGAGCGCGCGCCAGACCGCCTCGGGGCGCTCGCCGTCCTCGGGGTTCAGGAGCGTGGCGAGCCAGTCCTGGTACGCCTCGTCGAACGCCAGCGAGGCGCTCAGGTCGTCCATCTCTTCGAAGCCGGGGTCGAGCCCCGCCTCGACCGGCCGCTCCCGCAGGAGCCCGGCGGCGAAGGCGTGGATCGTCTCGATCCGGGCGCGGGGGAGCGCGTAGAGTGCCTCTTCCAGCCGGGCGCGCTCCTCCTCGGACTCGGTGGTATCGCGTGTCTCCTCCAGTCGCTCGCGGACCCGTGTCGCCAGTTCCGCCGCGGCCAGCCGGGTGAAGGTGATGACCACCAGCTCGTCCACCGTCGCGTGGCCGTTGCGGAGGATGGCGACAATGCGGTCGACCAGGACGGTCGTCTTGCCGGTCCCGGCACCGGCCTCGACGAAGAAGTTGCGGTCGAGCGCGGTGCGGATCGCCTCGCGGGTCTCCTGGTCGATCGGCCGGTAGTCCACGCTACATCACCTCCCCCAGCCGGGCGAAGTCGGCGGCGCGCGGGTCGGCCGCTTTGCGCTCAGCCAGGCGGGCGACGCGGATGTCGCAGACCGTGCTGTAGTCGCAGTACGTGCAGTGCTCTCGGCTCGGGCCGGGCACCGGGTGGAACCGGCCGGCGGCGATGCCCTCGGCGAGCCCCTGCACCAGCGCGGTGAACTCCTCCCAGCGGTCCCGCAGCGTCGCGCCGCTGAAGCGCACCCGTTTGAACTCGCCGCGGCGGGTGACGTAGAAGTACTCGGCTTCGCCCCGCTCCCAGGGGATACCGAGGACGTGCGACGCGGCCAGCAGGTAGATCGGCAACTGCAGCGCGCGCCCGCCGGCCAGGCGGTCGTCCTTGTGGTGACCGGGGCACTTCCCGGTCTTGTAGTCCACCACGCGGAAGGCGCTGCGATCGGGCGACCAGTCGATCCGGTCGATCCGTCCCTGGAAGCGGAGCGTCAGCCCGTCGGCCTGGAGCGGGACGGGATCGTCGGTCGAGAGCGGGCTGTCCTCCCGGTCGTGGGTCCACTTGGGGCCGAAGCGCAGCTCGAAGGCGCCGGGGCGCAGGGCGTCGTCGCGCTCGGCCACCTCCCGGTCGTACCAGGTGGTGAGGTCCTCCATGATTGCCCGGCGGTCCACCTGCCAGAGGAGCGGGTAGCCGACCAGCCCGCGCTGCTCGCGGTCGGCGCACTCTTCCTCGGCGATGGCGCGCAGCCGGGCCAGGTGCTCCTCCCGGCGGGCCGGTGACGGCGGATCGTCCGCGCCACACTCGGTCAGGAACCGCTGGAGCACGTCGTGGACGAGCGCGCCGCGCTCGAGCGACTCGATCCGCTCCAGCAGATCTGGCTCCTCGACCGGCTCCAGCCGCAGCAGGTAGGAGAGGAAGAAGCGGAAGGGGCAGGTGGCGTAGGTCTCCAGACGGCTGGGCGAGATCGCCCGGCGCAGTCCGGCCCGCCGCGCCACTGCCGCGGCTGCGGCTTCCCCCAGTACCCCGTCGTAGGTGGTGAGTTCGCGTCCGCGCCAGCGCGCCTCCCAGGCGGCACGCGCCCGGGCGAAGGGCGGGTGAAGCCGCGCCAGGCACTCCGCTCCCTCCTGGGGCAAGAGCGCCAGCAGCGTGCGGTCGTACTCTCCGGCGGTCAACGCTTCCTCGGGCGTGGCGGCACCGAAGCGGCTTGTCGGCACGCGGGTGAACAGTTCGCGTGGGAGGCTGTCGATGTCCTCGACACCAACCCGGCGGCCGGTCAGTGCCTCGGCCGCTGCGCGGAAGAAGTGGGAGGGGAGGATCGTCCGCCCGTCGCCGCCCGAGCGCGGGTAGCTCAGCAGCAGGCGCTCTCCGGCCGCGGCGACAGCCAGCGCGAACAGCAGCGGCTCCGGGTCCGCCCCGGCGGCGCGGAGCGGGATCTCCCACCGACCCGCCGCGCTGAGCCGGACGCGCTCGCGATCGAGCAGCAGGGCATCCTGCCGCGGCGGGGCCGGGAAGGAGCGTTCGGCAAGCCCGAGCACCGCCACGGCACGGAGCCGCAGGAAACGCAGGGAGAAGACGTCCAGCACCGCGACCCCGTCGCGGCCGAAGTGCCCGTTGGGTGGCACCTCGTCGGGTCCAAGCACGGTACCGGCGTCGGCCCGTTCCAACACCCGGCGCACGGTGCGCTGGAAGCGGACGAAGCTCACGTTGGGCACAAGGGCGTCGAGCCGTGCCAGCGGCGCCAGGAGGTCGAGCAACGGCTCGGCGCGATCGACATAGGTCACGGCCAGGTCACGCAGGTAGTCGAGGTGTGCCTGCCAGGAGGCGTGCTCGGGCCGCGCCTCGAGTTGGTCGGCGAAGTCCTTGATGAACTGCGAGAGGCGCTCGATCGCCTCCAACTCCATTCGGAGCCGTTCGTCGATGCGCTCCGGGTCTTCCTGCTCCTCACCGAGGACGGCGCGCCGCTTCGCCTGGTGCAGCAGGCTGAGCCGGGAGATCCACTGGTCGCGCCCCTCGACGATCCCGGCCTCGCGGGAGAGAGCGTCCCAGAGGGCCGGCTCGACCGGGCCATAGCGCTCGGCGGTAGCGTCCGGCAGGTGTGTCTCAGTGATGAACTCCATGACCGCGGCGCGGCGCAGGGGCGATCCGGCCAGGGCGAGCAGCGCCAGCAGGCGCCGGCCCTGGGGGTGCTCAGCCAGCGGGCGCCCGCCGTACAGGTAAACGGGAATGCCTGTCTCGCGGAAGACCTCGTCCACCAGCGCCCGATATGGCTCGTCGCGCCGGAAGACCACGGCCATCTCGTGGAAGGGGATACCTTCTGCCGCCCAGGCGAGGCAGGCGCGGGCCGCCTCCCGCACCTCGCGCGCCGGGTCGGGCGCCGAGACGAGCCGCACTGTGCCGTCCGGCTCAGTCCCGCCGGCAGGGTGGAAGAGCGTCGCGCGGAGGTGGTCGAGTGCCGTCGGCTCCCGGTCGGGCACCGGCTCCGGCGCGGGCTCCTCGCCGGCCCCCAGGCTGGTGAGCCAGTCGATCATCTCGCGGTGTGCCCGGTCGGCCTCGGGGACGGTGCGAGGCAGGAAGACCGTAACCGGGCGGGTCTCCATCAGCCGCTCCAGCAAGCGGCGCAGCAGCCCGGACGGCTGCGAGATGCCGTAGACCAGCACGGCGGGCGCGTCGAGCCGCGACGGGTCGGCCACGGCGTAGGTGTCGAGCCCGTCGTAGAAGCCACGGCGCCGCTCGGCGTAGCGCGCGTAGAGGTGGGCCAGCGCCGTGCACTTCTCCTGATTGACCTCAGCCTGTGATACCGCCGCGCGAAAACCCTCGGGGTCGACCCCAGCCTCGCGCAGTTCCCGGAAGAGGCGATCGAGTGCTTGGGCGAATCCGGGTGCCTGCCGCACCGGGGCGAAGTAGCCCCCGGCTCCGAGCGCGATCTCTTCCGCCAGCAGGTGCTGCCCGCCGGCCGGGAGCGGCGTGCGTCCCTCGGCGAGCAGGGCCGGCTCACCGAGCAGCCGGGCGAGATGCCCCGGCGTCATGACCGGCAGGTTGACGTGGCCACCGGCCAGACGGGCCAGGCGGCGGCGCAGGTAGATGCCGATCAGCACGTCGCCGACCAGCAGCAGCGGCGGGGCGAGCGGATCAACGGCCTTCCAGCGGCGCAGTTCATCCCCTAGCGCCGCCTCGATTGCGTCGAGGCTGCCCAGGATCAGTCGCGGTCGATGCATTCGGGATGTCCCCCTCCCGCGCAGACCGGATCATCCGGAGCGGGTTGCTTCGATCCTAGTCACTTCGACGCATCAGGTCAACGTCACTCAGTGTCGCGACATAAGACTGTAGTGCTGGATGGGCTGGGAGACCCCTCACCCCCTAGCCCCCTCTCCCACAAGGGGAGAGGGGGAACGCCCCTCGCCCAACTTTGGGAGAGGGACCGGGGGCGAGGGCCGTATCCGCGCTCTTCCCCCTGCCGTATCATGTGCTTCGGGAGTCCTGCTCCCCCGTCCAGAGCGCAAGACGAATAGCGAGTGACGAATACGATGACGAGCAAGCAACGCTATACCCCGGATCACGCGGTGAACCTCCGCATCGCGAGCGACGTCCAGGTGTCGCCGGATGGGCGGCACGTGGCCTTCACCGTCGCACCCATCGGCCACAAGGAGACCAAGCCCACCTCGGCCATCTGGCTGGCGGCGGTTGAGGATGGGGAGGCGCGGGAGTTCACCATGGGCGCGGTCGTGGGGCATGAGGACAAGATGCCGCGCTGGTCGCCCGATGGCCGCACCCTCGCGTTCCTCTCCGACCGGACGGAGCGGGGCGCGCACCAGATCCACCTGATCGACCTGGAGGGTGGGGAGGCACGCCCGCTGACGAGCGTCCCCAAGGGGCTGGATCTGCTCGCCTGGGCGCCCGACGGCCGGTCGCTGACGGCGACGGCGGACCGGCGTGCCCTGGCCGGGGAGGACAAGCCCGCCACCGAGGTGCGGGTCGCCAGCGCGGACGCGCGCCCGCGAGTGATCGTGCGCGTCCCGGTGGAAGGCGGAACGGTGCGGGTGCTCGGCCCGGCCGAGGGGCATGTCTGGGCCTACGCCTGGAGCGCCGACGGCCGGCGTGTCGCCGCGCTGACGACGCCCGGCAACGGGCTGGATGAGCCGGCGCGGGGCGTTCGCCTGCTCGTGATCGACCCGGTCACCCGCGCTGAGCGCGTCCTCACCACGCTCGACAACCTCCCGGCGACCCTCCAGTGGTCCCCCGACGGCAGCCGGCTCGTGGCCGTGGCCAACGTCCCTGGGAGCGCCGACGATACCCGCGTGCTGCTCATCGACGCCGAATCCGGTGCGATTGAGACGCTGGAGGCGGGCGCGACGACCCCGCTCTGGGCCGGCTGGCTACCGGGCCAAGAGCCGCGCCTACTTACGCTGGCCGAGGAGGGTCTGTACAACCGGATCGAGCTGGTCAACCTCAGCGACGATACCCGGCAGCAGCTCGACCCCCTCCCTCCCGGCGGCGCGGCGCAGGCACCGCTCAGCGTCAGCGCCGACGGATGGACCCTCGCCTGTGTCCGCACGCACCCGGCGGGGCCGCCTGAGGTCTGGGCCGGGCCAATCGACGGTGAGCTGCGCTGCCTGACGCACCTGAACCCCCAGCTCGACGATGTGGCGATCGCCCCAATGGAGCCGGTCGAATGGACCGCCAGCGACGGGCTGACGATCCAGGGCTGGCTGCTCCGCCCGCCCGGCGCGGAGCCGGGGGAGCGACTGCCGCTCATCGTGCAGGTCCACGGAGGGCCGACCTCCCGCTGGGGCCCGACCTTCCACGGCACCTGGCACGACTGGGGGCAGATCTTCGCCGCCGCGGGCTACGCCGTGCTCCTGCCGAACCCGCGCGGCAGCACCGGCCGGGGTGCCTCCTTCACCGCCTCCAACCGCGGCGATCTCGGCGGGATGGACTTCGACGACGTGATGCGCGGGGTCGACTGGGCCATCGAGCAGGGTATCGCCGACCCGGACCGCCTCGGCATCGCCGGCTGGAGCTACGGCGGGTTCCTCACTGCCTGGGCCGTTTCCCATACCGACCGCTTCAAAGCGGCCGTGGCCGGGGCCGCCGTGACCAACTGGCCGAGCAAGGTCGGCACGACCGACATCCGGCCCTACAACGAGGCCCGCTTCCCCGGCCCGCTCCACGAGGCGCCCGACGCCTACTGGGAGCGCTCACCGATCCGCTATCTGGGGCGGATCACCACGCCGACGCTGGTGGTCCACGGCGAGGCCGACGTGCGGGTGCCGCCCGAGCAGGGCATGGAGCTCTACCTGGGCCTGCGCGCCGCCGGTGTGCCGACCGACTTCATCACCTACCCCCGTCAAGGCCACGCCTTCCACGAGCGCACCTTCCAGCGCGATCTCCTGCAGCGCCTCGTGGCGTGGTTCGACCGGTGGATGGGGAAGTGACTGCGTCATGCGTCAACCGTCATGCGTGTTCCGTGCTGCGTGTTGCGTATCTCTCCCCTGGTGGGAGAGGGGCTGGGGGTGAGGGGGAATCGCCTGCACCCACAGGTACGCATCCTCCAGCGTGGGCGTCACCGGGGTGCCGGTGAGGCCGGGCGGGAGGGGACCGACGACGCGGAGGAGGGCGTGGTCGGCGTGGAGGGTCATCTGACTGACCTGGCAGATGCGAAGGGTGTCCTCGAGGTCGGCGGTGGGGATAGTCACCTCGTGGACCTGGCCGGCGGCGAGGGCACGGACGGTGTCGATGGTTCCCTGGGCGCGGACGGTGCCCTGCTGAAGGACCAGCACGGCCGCGGCGCCGGCCTCGATATCGGCCGGGACGTGGCTGCTCATGACCACCACCCGCTCGCCGGGGGGACCGGCGATGATGCGCAGGACGCGGGCGCGCTCGGTGGTGTCGAGGCCCGTGAGGGGCTCGTCGAGGATCAGCAGGCGCGGGCGGCCGAGCAGGGCCTGGGCCAGGGCGACCAGCCGCGCCTGACCGCCGGAGAGGGTCCGGAGCGGGCGGTTGGCCAGGTCGCCGAGGCCGAGGTCTTGAAGGAGCATGTCCGCCTGTGGCTCGGGTTGGATGCCCTTGAGCCGCGCCACGTAGTGGAGGAACCCGCGCGGCGTCAGATGGCCCGGCAGGTCGATCTCCTGCGGCAGGTAGCCGATGCGGCGGCGCAGCGGGCGCGGGTCGGACGCGTAGTCGCGGCCGGCGAAGGAGGCCCGGCCCGCATCGGGCCGCAACGCCGTGGCGAGGATGCGCAGCAGCGTCGTCTTGCCTGAGCCGTTCGGGCCCAGCACGGCGAGCACGCCCGGACCGGCGTGGAGGGAGACGCCGGTCAGGGCTGGGACGTCGCCATAGCGTTTGGTCAGCCCCTCGGCGATCAGTTCCACGCGGCGGTCTCCCGGCCGACGAGCCGCGTGCCCTGCCAGAGCAGCAGCACGCCCGCAGCGAGCAGCAGCAGCGTGGCGACCAACACGCCGGGCGCCTGGCTCAGGTGGACGAGAATGTCCGTTGGCCCGAACACCTGCGGGTCGGCGGGCTCGATCACCCCCTGCCACGCGAGGAGAACGAGCGTGCCCCAGGCGCCGAGGGGAACGGTCAGCCCGGCGATGGTGCCCCAGCGGGCCGAGGTGTAGAGCGCCATGCCTGCCAGCCCGAGCATCGGCCCGAGCCAGAGGAGTACCACCCGCCAGAGGACCAGCCGCGGCCCTTCGATCCAGACCAGCCCGAGGAGCGCCAGGGCCAGCGCGAGGTTCCCGGCCAGCACCAGCCCGAGCCGGACGTAGAGCAACTCCAGGGGCATTACCGGGCTGATCCGCTCGATCTCCGCCAGCGTTTGCCCGGCGGGGCGGAAGGCGAAGGCGACCCCGGCCGCGGCGAGCACCGGTGCACACAGGGTGACGCCGAGCGAGAGCAGCCCGCTGTACCCGACCCCGGCCACGATCAGGCCGAGGGCCAGGACCAGCCCACCGGCCCAGAGGACGACGTGGTCGATCAGCGCGATCTGGGCCCGCGCCAGCGCCAGCCAGTGATGGATGCTGGGGGCCGGGCTCTCGTCCCATACCAGGTCGGACTCCGGCGCGGTGCGGGCGGCCACCAGCGGCGCCAGCCGGTCGATCAGCGCCTCGGTGTCGGCCGGGTCCGGCTCCGGCGCATCGTAGGTGGCGAGGCGGGCTGCCAGCGGGTCGAGATCGCCCAGCGCCGCGCGCGCCTCAGGCGAGAGACCGCTGGCCAGGTCTGACCGGCGCTGCCGTGTCATGGGCCATCCCTCCTTCCGCGTGCTTCCTGTGCTGCGGGCGCGGGGTGCCGGGTGAGGGCGGTGGTGCCGCGCCGTTCGGGGCTCGGTACTCGTCGATGAGCAAGGTCTTCAGCCGCCGCAGGCCGTGGAACAACCGGCTCTTGACTGTGCCTACGGCGACACCGGTCACCTCGGCGATCTCGTTCAGCGAGAGGTCGTGGTAGAAGCGGAGCACGACCGTCTCCCGTTGGTGCGGCGGCAGTTGCTGGAGCGCCGCTGCCACGGTGCGCCGGTCGTCGTCGCGCAGCACCAGATCGAGCGCGCCGGGGTCCGGGTCCGGCACCGTGGTGAATGGATCGTCGTCCTCTGATGGCGTCACCCGTGGGGCGATCGCCTGCCGCCGCGCGGCGGTGCGCAGGTGGTCGAGTGCGATGTTGCGAGCGACGGTGAACGCCCACGGGCGGAAACGGGTCGGCGGCTCGCCGCGATAGGTGACGATCCGGGTGAACGTCTCCTGCACCAGATCCTCCGCCTGCTGGCGATCGCCGGTCAGGCGGTAGAGGAAGGCGAGCAGCGGGCCGTGGTAGCGCGGCACCAGCGCCTCCAGCGCGGCGACATCCCCCGCCAGCAGGCGGCGGTAGAGCGCCTCATCAGAGGTGTCGATGCTGTGGTGTCGCGGGTCGCTCATCGCCATCTCCCCGGTCGCCGCGCGGCGAGGTTCGCGTTCGAAGTCATCAGCCCCGCGCCGGCCGCCAGCGCAGCGCGGTTCCACCCGGCGAGGACGCCCTCGGCCGGGCGACTGTGCTGGAAGATATCGAGCAAGCCGCTTGCCTCGCGGCCTACCCCAATCTCAACCCACCAGAACCCTACCACGGCGCCGGCTGCGAGCCAGGAGCCCCCGGTAACGCACTCCAGCACGAGCACAACCCCGAGCAGGTAGACGATCGGCACGAGACGGCCCCACCGTCGAGTGGTGAGCACGGGAGCCGGCAAGCTGCCGGCACTCCGCTCAGGATGCCAGGAATTGGGCGGCTGCCGGCCGGGGACGGCGCGGTGTGGGACGTGCCGGCGTTCATACACGCCGTCGATCAGTGCACTACGACACACCGGTGACCTCCCTGTACCAGGCGGCGATCTCTTCGTCGGTCTCAAATCCCTCGAGCGAATCTGGGGCGGCGAGCAGCCGGTCAATCACCACCTGGATCCCCTCGACCCCACGCTGGCGGTAGATGTCGAGCAGCGTATACGTTGAGAGCTTCGACATCTCATTGATGTGCCACGAGCTGCCGTAGGCATCGATGGTGGCCGCCATCTCGTCGGGGTCGCCCTCCTCCCGCGTATAGGCCCAGAGGAACAGGTCGAGCGAGAAGGGGGCGAACCATTGCTCCGCTTCCGGATCAACCGGCGGGACGATGGCGGCGGGCCACAGACTGTTGAGCACCCACGAGCCGAAGTACTGGGCGTCCATCTCCAGCGAGTCATCCAGGATGTCGATCTGATCCGCGTCGAACACGATGAGGATCTGCCGATCCGCTGCTGGGCTTTCCCGCACGTAGCCGGGCAACCCGTCGAGTAGGGCAAAGGTCAGCCCGTCGATCTGCACGGTCGGGAAGAAGGGAGTGAGCCGTTCGAGCGTCGCCTCATAGCGGGCGGCGTAGGCGCGTGCCCGCGGCAGCAGCACGTCCGGCGCGGCCACCGTCACCCTGCCGACCTGCTCCGTCCGAAGGCGCGGCGCGGCGAACAGGAAGGCTCCGGTTACGTGCTCGGCGGCGAAGACCCCGTCGCTCACCTGCGGCAGATTTGATGTCACGCCGAAGCCAGCCGGCGCCTGCACCGTCAGGCGGAAGGCCCCCGGTGGGTGGTTCTGCGACTCGAACCGGTTCAGGTCGTCGAGCCCGCTCACCCCCGCCACCGGATACCAGCCGACCGCGGGCAGCAGGCGCACCCCGCCTGGGCCGACGAAGTAGGTCAGTTGGGGCTTTCCCTGCTGGTAGCGTACGTAGACCGCGAAGGCCCCTTCGTAGGTAAGGCGGACCTCGGTTGCCGCGCCGGGCGCGAGTGGCTCCGGCAGGGCGAGTGTGAGCTGGTCGCCGTCGCGGGTCACGGGTAGGCTGCTGTCGACCACGACGAGGTCGTGATAGAGCGTCAGCGTGGCGTCGGAGATGGGCGTGCTGCCGGCGTTGCGGAGCGTCATCCGGGCGTCGAAGCGGGGCCGTGCGAGATCGCGCAAGTCGGCGTCGATCTCCCAGGCGTCGATCACCTCGCGGTCGGACACGACCTCGGCCGGCTCCCCTCCACTGAAATCGATCGCCACGGCCTCGGCGCTCTGCTCGGTGAGCAGGTCGTTGTAGCGCGCGCCGCCGACGAGCGCGAACACGAGCCCGGCGAGGACCAGCGCGCCGGCCAGCACGGGCAGACGCCGCGTCCGGCGGCGCTGGATCAGCAGGACCGCCAGCGCGAGCACGCCGAGCCCCAGCCCTGCGTAGAAGCGGTTGAATAAGCTCGGCAGATCCCCGACCAGGAAGTGGCCCCACAGTTCCCGGTAGTCGGCGCGGTTCATCCGGGTGAAGTCGAGCAAGGACGAGATCCCTCGGCCGCCGGTCAGGATCCGGCTCATGGGTGTGATCGCGACCCAGCCAGCGGCGAGCACGGGATAGATCCAGCGCCGGTTCCCGAGCCAGACGACCGCGCACCAGCCGATCGCGCTGGCGAAGGCGAAGGTGATCGTTGCCTCCAGGAGGTAGCGCGGCACGGCGCGGGTGAAGGAGTCCACCGGGCCGACGCGGAAGGCCAGCACCAGCGGCACGATCAGCGCGCTGAGGAGCGCTGTGACTGTCGCCAGCCAGCGGCCGAGCATCACCTCGGCGCCGGTCGGGTAGGTCTGCTCCAGATCGTCGAACCGCGTCCGGGCGCTGCGGGAAGCACTGACCGCGCCGACGATGAGCGACACCAGCGAGACGGCGCCGATCGACAGGTTGCCCAGCTCGGTGCTCAGCGCCGCCTCGGCCGTCACGCCGATCCAGGTGCGGAACGTGAAGAGCAGCAGGCCCGCCCAGAGCAGGTGCAGGACCGGGAAGGTCCAGTGCAAGCAGAGCAGCCGCAACTCCGTGCGCCACGTCCGCACCAGGCGGCACGCCAGGTCAGTCATCGCGGCGCCCCTCCCGGTCGTCTGCGGGCTGCGCGTATGCGGCAGGGGCCGGGCGCAGCGCAGTCCGCCCCCGGTGACGGGCCATGCTCGGGTTGGTGCGACGCGCGGTCCAGAGCGCATTGGCTGCCAGCATCGCCACGCCGAGGCCCGTCACGAGGGCGCGGTTGAGATCGTTGCTGACTCCTGCCACCGGGTAGATCGGGTGGAACAGGTAGAGCGGGCCGGTCACCGGGTCGGAGCGGGTGAAGACTTCGAAGAACCAGTAGGCCAGCACGCCCCCACCCGCTGCCCAGTAGCTCCCGGTCAGGTTGCCGAGCAGTAATCCCAGCCCTAGCAGGAAGGCCGCGGGGGCCAGCGCCGGCAACACCGTGGTGCCCAGATCGTATGGCCCGTAGCCGATCCGGAAGATGACCATTGCCAGCAGGAGCGGCAGCGCCGTAGTCGCCACCGCCCCGGCCGTGCGCAGTAGCGGCAGACGCCAGGGCGACTCTGGATAGGTGCGGCGCAACTCGTCGAATCCTTCCTGGCGCTCGACTCCCATCAGGTGCGCCGCGCCGAGCCCACCGGCGAGGCACACGGTGAGTGTCAGGGCGCGGGTGATCTCCCACTCGTAGGCCGGCTCCAGCCGTTGGGTCCAGACGAACCACTGGAACAGGGCGAAGAGGGGCGGGATGAGCGCCGCCAGCACCGAGGAGAGGCCGAAGACGACGCGAGCCTCGTACCAGACGATGCCTCTAGCGCGCACCGCCGACCTCCTCGATCCAGGTGGCGATCTGATCCGGCTCGAGATCGCGTAGCGACTCGCCCTCGGCGATCATCCGGGCGATGATCTCGCGCACGCCGTCCACACCCTGCTGGTTCTCAATCGCCATCAGCGCCCGGGCGATCGGTGCCGTGTAGGATCCGCCATTGGCGAGCAGCGCGCGCTCGAACTGCGCCGGGTCCGTGCCGACGCGGTGGCGGATCCAGAGGTATTCGCTGATGCCGGCTCGCGGGATGGTCACGCTGGTGTCGCCACCGGCCAGGACCCAGAGGTCCGCCGCCAGCGCGTCGCTGATGAAGTAGCGGTGGCCGCCGGTGTTCTCCTTCAAGTCCTCCGGCGTGTTCTGGCTGATGACCACGAGCGGCTGGTCCCCGGCCGGAGGCGTGTGGTCGGCCATCCCCGCGAAGCTATCGAGCACGGCCAGCGTCACCCCGTCCGGTGCCGTGGTCGGGAAGAACGGGGCGTACTCGGCGAGTAGCGCCTCGTAGTTGGGGATGACCGCACGCGCAGTGGGCAGGATCGCCTCCGGCGCGATGATGGTGCTGGCGTCCACCCGCTCGGTCCGCAGCCGCGGCGAGGCGTAGAGCACCGCCCAGGTGGCCCGGTCGCTGGCGAAGGTCAACTCACCGGTCGCCGGCAGGTTGGTGAAGATGCTCCAGCCGCGCGGGACCGACACGGTGAGGACGAACCGTCCCGGCGGGTGGAGGACGCCGGACGCATCGGGGCCAACGAGTTCCTCGCCCGGAACGGGGTACCAGCCGGCGAAAAACGGCAGGCGCACGCCACGCTCGGTTGTGAAGACGAGCGGGTCCGGCAGCGGGCGGAAGGAATGGACCAGGGTCCAGAGTTCCCCGCCGTAGGTCAGATGCAGTTCCTGTGTTGCTCCCGGCGCGAGTGGCTCGGGCAGTGCCAGTGTCAGCACGTCCCCGTCCCGCTCGTAGGGCACGCTCGACGACGCGATCTCCAAGTCGTGATGGAGCGTCAGCGTCACCGTGGAGATCGGCTCGTCCCCCGCGGCGCGCAGGGTGAGGCGGGCGTCGAAGCGGGGCGAAGCCGGGTCGGTCAGATCGGCCGCGATCTCCCAGGCGTCGACCACCACGGGGGACGCGACTGTCACCTCCGGCTCAGACGGCTGGATCGACTCGACGATGATGGCCTGCGCGCTCCATGCCTGCGCCTGCCGCACGTAGGCGGTCACGGCCGATCCAGCCAGCATCAGTGCCGCCAGCGCGAGGGCTGCCGGGATCAGCGGCGCCCGCCGGTTGCGCCTCGCCGCGGTGCGGGTGGCGACCAGGGCCACAAAGAGCGCCGCCAGTCCGCCGTAGAAGAGGTTGAACCAGACCGGTCGCTCCCCTTCCATCAGTCGGCCCCAGAGCTCTTCGTACCGGATGCTCGCGGTGCGCAGGACGTCGAACAGGTCACTACCGGGGATACCCAGTCCCTGCCCGCCGAGGAAGATCTCCCACCCCAGGCTGGAGAGCCAACCGCCGGCGAGCAGCAGGTAGACCCAGCGTCGCGGCCCGAGCCAGGTGACGAAGAGCCACCCGACCGAGACGGCGAACGCCAGGATGATCCCGGCCTCCAGCAGGAACGTGGGCAGCCCGCGCCACAGTGACGATGCCGGTCCAATCCGGCTGGCGAGGACCACGGCCGCCACCTGCGTCGGCAGCAGCGCCACAACGCACGCCAGCCACCGACCGAGCAGGACCTCGGCGCCGGTCGGGAAGGTCTCCTCCAGCGCCTCGAAGCGGGTCCGCTGGCTGCGCCCGGCCACGAATGCCCCAAGCAGGAGCGCCGCCAGCGCGGACAGTCCGACGCTGAATGCGCCGGGGTTCCCTTTCAGCGCCGCCTCGGGCGAAATGAGGGACTGAATGCTGAAGACGTAGGCTACCAGCGCCCACCACCCCAGGAGCATCAGCGGGTACGACCAGTGGCGCACCACCAGCCGCAGCTCCATACGCCAGGCGGTGAGCAAGCGGCGGAGGAGGTTAGACATGGACCAGCCACTCCTCACGCTGCACGCTGCCGCTGACGGCCAGGTACCCGTCCTCCAGCCCGGGCTCGACCGGGACACCCCGCCCCAGCGGGTTCTCGTCCGCCACCACCCGGAGCTGTACCCGGCCGCCGACCGTGCGGCTCGACACGACCTGCACCCGCGCCGCGACCTCGTCCCACTCGCCCGGCTCGACCTCCACCTGCCAGACCCGGCCTCGCGCCCGCTCGACCAGCTCCTCCGGTGTTCCGGCGAAGGCCAGCCGACCCTGGCGCAGCACCGCCAGCCCGGTGCAACTCGCCTCGACATCGGCCACGATGTGGGTCGAGAGCAGCACCGTGCGCCGCCCGGAGATGCGCACCAGCAGGTTCCGGAAGCGGATACGCTCCTCCGGGTCGAGCCCCGCCGTCGGCTCGTCCACCACCAGCAGGTCCGGATCACCCAGCAGCGCCTGGGCGATCCCCAGCCGCTGCTTCATCCCGCCGGAGTAGGTACCGACCCGGCGCTTCGCGTCGGCCGTCAGGTTGACCTCCTCCAGCACCGCCTCTATCTGACGCTTGCGCTCGCGCGGCGGGATGCGCTTCATCGTGCCGATGTAGTCGAGCATCTCGTAGGCGTTGAGGCTGCGATAGAAGCCGAACTCCTGTGGGATGTAGCCCAGTCGCTCGCGCACCTTCGCCGGGTCGCGCATCACATCGATCCCACCGATGGTCACCCGGCCCGAGGTCGGCGCCAGCAGCGTGACCAGGATGCGCATCAACGTCGTCTTCCCCGCGCCGTTGGGGCCCAGCAGGCCGAACATCCCGCCCGGCACCCGCAGCGACACCCCATCCAGTGCCCGCACACTGCCGTAGTGCTTGCTGAGTTCCTCGATCACGATCTCCATCGCGCATCCCTTCGTCGTCCTCCGTGGCGACAAGCCACTCTCACCGACAGAGACGAGGTGGTTGCCAGTGAGGTTCAATGGGAGCGCGGATATCCTGCTAGGTGCCGGGCGCGTGGGCCTTTGGATGGAACGTGCGTGGTGCATTGAGCCAACGTGGTCGGCACGTGCCCCCGGCGATAGGCGTGTGTTCGGGAAGAGCGGCGTGAAGGTCTACGTGCGGTGGCATGTGCCCGGGCCTAAAGGCGCCGGGCTGACAAAAAAGCCCGCTAAAGCGGGCTGGGGCAGACCAGGGATAACACCCAGGTGGGAGGTGTCCACCGCCCGGTTGGTGCCCGGGGGTAAACCCCCGGGCTGAATATAGAAAGCCCACTGAAGGGGCTGGGAACGCGGCGCCCGGTAGGAGGCCGGTTCGTATACGCCTGGATGTGAGTATCGCAGCCCCTTTAGTGGGCTTACCCTGTATTCAGCCCGGCGGCTTTAGCCCCGGGCACGCGCCGACCGCCGGAAATCCTCGCGGCTGCCAGCCCCGGCCACGTACACCAACGGTGATCGTGCCCGAGACAGACTCCGCGCGCCCGTCACACGGCGGTGCTATATACGCGCGGCCGGGCTGCGGCGAGATCCTCCTGGACCAGGCGGCTGGTGATCTTGGCGGAGAGGAGTACGCCGGGAAGGCCGGCGCCAGGGTGGGTGCCGGCGCCGACGAGGTAGAGGCCGGGGAGGTCGCGCGAGCGGTTGTGTGGGCGGAAGTAGGCCGATTGGAGCAGGGTCGGCTCGATCGAGAAGGCGGCGCCGAGGTGGCTCCGGAGGTCCGTCGCGAAGTCGACCGGGGTGAAGCGCCGCTCGATCACGATGCTCGATTCCAGGTCGTCCAGTCCGACCTGCTCTTCCAGTGCCCGGATGATCCGGTCGCGGAGCATGTCGCCGGCGTGGTTCCAGTCGATGCCGTGGCCCAGGTGCGGGACCGGCGCCAGGGCGTAGAGGCTCTCCCCGCCGGGCGGGGCCATGGTCGGGTCGGTGCGCGTCGGTGTGTGGAGGTAGAGGGCCAGGTCGTCGGGGAGGCCGTGGCCGTCGAAGATGGCGCGAATGTGCTCGCGGTAGCGGGCAGGCATCAGGACGGTGTGGTGGTGGAGCTGCGGGTATGTGCGGTTTAGGCCAAGGTAGAGAAGGAAGCAGCTCATCGAGTAGCGGAAGCGCGCCAGGCGAGCGAGCGTGCGCCGGGGGCGGTGGGCGGGTGGGATCAGCTCCCGGTAGGTGGTGGCGACGTCGCTGTTGGCGACCACGGCGGCTGCGGGGATGGTCTCGCCGCCGGCAAGGCGGACCCCGGCGGCGCGGCCGTCGGTGACGATAATCTCCTCCACCGGCGTGCCGCAGCGCACCTCGGCGCCGAGATCACACAGCAGGCGCTCCATCGCCTCGACCAGCGTGTACATCCCGCCCATGGCGAAGTGGACCCCCTGCTGGCGCTCCAGGTAGGGAACGATGCCGTAGATGGCGCTGGCGCGGAACGGGTTCCCGCCGATGAAGAGCGGGTGGAAGGAGAAGACGGCGCGGAGACGCGGATCGTGGAAGTGGCGCGAGGTGAAGCGATAGACGCTCTGAGCCGCGCCGAGGCGCAACAGCTCCGGGAGGACGCGGGCGAAGGATCCGGGCGTCAGGAACGGCTCGCCGGCCAGGTCGGCGAAAGCGCGGGCGTAGATGCGCTCCGACGCGGCGAGGAAGGTGCGGTAGCCGGTCACGTCGCGCGGGTCGAAGCGGGCGATCTGCTCCTCGTCCGCCTCCGGCCCGGCCCCGTAGTCGAACTGGCTGCCGTCCGGGAAGAGGAGTCGGTAGAAGGGGCGGAGCGGCACCAGGGGCAGGTCGGCCGCACGGGAGCGACCGGCAGCGGCCCAGAGGTCGTCGAGGAGCTCCGGGGCGGTGATGAGGGTCGGGCCCATGTCGAAGGTGAAGCCCGCCTCGCGATGCTGGGAGGCGCGGCCGCCGAGGCGCGGGCGTGCCTCGACCAGGGTCACGGCGTACCCGGCGGCTTGCAGGCGGATCGCGGCGGCCAGACCGCCGAAGCCGCCGCCGATAACGACGACGCGCGTTGCCTGCGGGTCACTCATGGCTGCAAGACCTCGCCCGCGACGGCCGGGCGGTACGCGGGGGCCGGGCGCGACAGGTCGCGCACCTGCTGCTCTACGGCGGCCACCAGCGCCGCCCGGTCGGGCCAGTCGTCGATGAAGAGGGGCGGGCCGAAGCGGAGCGTCAGCTCCCAGCGGTCGCCGGGGCGGTATGCCAGCCCGGCCGGGATGATCGGGACCGGTAGATGGCCGTCGCGCTCGGCCAGGGCCGCGAGCGCGGCAAAGCCGGGGCGGAAGGGGAGGAAGCCGTCCGCCGTCTTGGGAGTGTAGGTCGGGTCAACGTTAGGGTAGGCCTCGGGGAAGACCACGACGACCTCGCCCGCGCGCAGCAGGTCGACCGTCTCCGTCACCGCGCGGTGCAGGTAGCGACGGCGCTCGGCCGGGCTGTAGGCCGTGCGGGCGCCTGGGCGTGTCAGGGCGTCGCCACGGAGCACGATCGGCCAGCGGGCCGCGGCGCAGGCGCGCTCCATCACCCGGCGGACGATGGGGCGGTCCACCCAGTCGAGCGCGACCAGGATGTGGACCGGGCGGGGCAGCGTGGTGATGAGGGCGCAGCCGTCGTAGAGGTGGTGATAGTGGCGCGCGGCGATCAGGGCTGGGCCGCTGGCCGGGATGTGCTCCAAGCCCTCGACGGTGAGCTGGAGTCGCCGCCCGGCGATGACGCGGCTGCCGAGGCGGATCGCGGTCGCGGCCGGAGACGTCGTCCTCCCCAGCGCCAGCGTTGCCGGGAGCACGCCCAGGAGGACGGCCGCGACGGCCGGCTCCCACAGCCCCACGCTCAGGCTCAGCGCCAGGGCGAAGATGATGTTCGCCGTATAGATCCCGAAGGGGAGCCAGGCCGGGAACTCATCCGGACTGGCGTTGCGCCGCCAGAGCAGGCGGCTGAGGCCCATGAAGAGGAGGCCGGTCACGGACCAGCCCACGAAGTTCTGCAGCGGCATCCCGAAGTAGGGCCCAGTCGCGTGCCAGACCCAGAACTGCATCGGGAGCGACGGGTGAGCCATGGCCGGGTCGAGCACCAGGTCCCAGACGGTGAGGAACCAGACGCCAAGGAGCACCGCGCTGAGCGCCGAGCGGCGGAGGCCGAGCCGGGCCACGATGGCGCTGGCGAGCAGGTAGGCGGCCAGACCGACGAAGAACCAGGAGAGCGGGATGGTGTAGGGCACCCGCCCGAGCACCTTCATCCCCAGCCCGCTGGTGTAGCTGTACGCGCCGAAGGGCCAGCCGGTGCCGGTGCCGAGCAGTTCCATCCCGAGGGAGAGCGTAGTGGCGAGCGCGAAGAAGGTGAGCGTGCGCCAGGCGCCGAGGTAGCGAAGACCGAAGGCGAGCATGGCGGCAGCGCCGAGGACGATGTGCAGCGCACCGCCGTGGCGCATCCCGAAGGCGAAGACCTTCGCGGCCTGGGCGCTGCCGGCCCATAGCTCGGGGTGTGGCAGGGCGATCAGGAGGCCGCCCAGGGCGAAGATGAGCGCCCCGAGGTGGGCGAAGAACAGGGTCCGTGCTGCCGTCACGTCAACCTCCTCCATCGACGAGCGGGCGACCGCGCCAGACGTGCCGACGCTGCAGCGCGCTGGCGCAGAGCCGGAGGGCTACCGGCACGTCGCTCAGGGGCGAGAGCCAGTAGGTCCAGGGCGGGCATCGGTAGGCGCGTGCCATGCCGGCCAGCACGCCGACCCGGGTCGCGGCCAGCACGGCGTTGACCGCGGTTGCCGGGCCGCGCTGACCGGTGAGCAGGCGCAGCATGAGCAGGGGTAGCGGCAGGGCCTGGACCAGGGTGACCTCGGCCAGCCCCAGCAGGGTGGCGCCCCAGCCGGCGAAGCGGTCGCGCAGAGGGAGCGACCGCGGCCAGTTGCGCCAGGCCTCGCCCGCACTCGCGTACATCTGCACCCGCGCCAGGTCGCCCGCCTCGTAGAACCCGACCGCGGTGCCGGAGGCCGCCAGCGCGCGGGCGAGCGTCACGTCCTCACAGCGTGAGTCCCGGACGACGGCGAAGCCCCCGGCACGGGCCAGGACATCGCGCCGTAAAAGGAAGCACTGACCGTTCGCCTGCACGCGGTCGACCTGATCGGTCGCATGGCCGGGGATGCCGAAGCGGTAGACGAGCGTCGCGAGCAGCGCCGGGTGGATCAACCCCTCGGCTGGACCCGATAGCTCCTGCCGTGTGGCGACGCTGAGGGCCGCGACTCCCTCGATGGCGGCGTGAGCCAGGAGCGCGGCCGCCAGCCTGGGTGCCGGGCGCACGTCGGCGTCGATGGTGAGCAGCCACGGCGCGGTGGGGTTGGCTTCCCTGGCTCCGACCTCGAGTCCCCATGCCTTGCCGTTCCAGCCGGGTGGGATCGGTCCGGCGTCGACCAACCGCACCCGGGCGTCGCGCGCGGCATAGGTGGCGACCAGTGCCTGGGTGCCGTCGGTCGAGCCACCGTCAACCACCACGATCTCGCCGACCTCGGGACCCTGGGCGGTCAGCCCGTCCAGGCAGGGGCCGAGGCGCGCCACTTCATTCAGTACCGGCACGACCACCGCGACGCTGCCCGGTGCCGTGGCCGAGTAGTGTGGACAAGGCGCCACGCGGTTCCCCCCGGCGGTGTCGAGCAGGCGCAGCAGGACACGGGTGCCGAGCGCCGCCTGTGCCAGGGTGAGGAGGCTCCAGAGCAGCCGGGCGGTCACGGCGCACCTCCGAGCGTGAAGCGGACGACGAGGTCGCGGACGGTGGGCCACGCCTTTTCCTCCGGCCGCACGATCTGGTGGCCGGCCGGGACCTCCCGCAACGCGGTGCTGCCGTTCAGGCGTGCCGCGAGCCGCCGGGTGTCGGCCGGGGTGACCGTGCGGTCATCGGTGCCCTGGATAACCAGCGTGGGTGCGGTGACGCGCTCGGCGGCGCGTCCGGCTGCGCTGGCGACCCGGCGCAGCTCATCGAGGGTCACCGGTGAGAGGCGGACCTCGTTGCGCAGGGCGTGCTGCACCGCAGGGTCGTCCAGGTCAACGCCCGGCATGGCTTCAGCGAAGAACGTGCGCACCTCCGGGTTCTGGAAGTCGGCGGCCTCGAAGGGGCGCAGCGGCCGGATGACGTACCGGGCCAGCGGAAGCAGGCGCACGCGCCAGTCTCCGGAGAGGAGCCGCCACAGCGGCGCGAGGAGCACCAGCCGGTCGGGTGGGTTCTCCGCGGCGAGGTGGAGGGCGACGGCACCGCCCATCGAGAAGCCGATCAGCGTCGCCGGGCTGTGCTTCTTGCGAACCTCCTCCCAGGCGCTGGCCGCGGCCTGGATCCAGTCGCGGGCGCGCATCGCTTCCAACCGCTCGATGTCGGGACCGAAGCCGGGCAGGAGCACACCGTGCGCGGAGATGCCGGCCTCAGCCAGGGCGTGCCCGAGTGGGCGCATCTCCGCCGGGGTGCCCATGAAGCCGTGGATCAGCAGCGCCCCAGCCGCGCCCGACTCGAAATGGAACGGCTGATGTTCCTCAGCGTCGAACCAGCGCACCGGTCGGCTCCCCTGGTTGGGGCAGCAGGTTCTCCCCATCCCGCCACAGCCGCACGAGCATGATCGCGATGGCTGCCTCGCGCAGCTTCTCCCGGCGTGTCGTCACGGCACGCTGCCGCAGTGTGTCGTAGTCGTTCCGCTCGATGACGTCGAGGATGCGCCGGTAGAGCCGTCCGGCGATGAGGATCGGGAGGCGACAGTCCGGCGGCAAGAGCCAGACTCCGGCCAGCCCGCGGGCGTAGTAATCGCGGGCGCGGTCGATCTGGAGCCGGATCACCTGGCGCAGCGGCTCGTCGGGGCCACGCCCATCGGCGACGAGCCGCGCGAGCGCCTCAGGCGATGAGCCGGCCGCGAGGAGTTCATCGAGCGGCAGGTAGACGCGGCCGCGGCCGAGGTCGGCGCCGATGTCGCGGAGGATATTGGTCAACTGCATGGCCACGCCCAAGTCCGCCGCGGCCGCGAGCGCTTCGGGCCGGGTCGCGTCGAGCACGTGGGCCATCGCGAGCCCGACAGTCGAGGCCACCTGGTAGCAGTAATGGTGAAGCTGGGAAAAGGACGTGAACTCACGCGGGATCAGGTCCGAGGCGAGGCCGTCGACGAGGTCGGTGAGGTAGTGGACCGGGATGCGATGCTTGTCGATCACCCCGGCCAAGAGGCTGCCGAGCGGCTCACGCGGCGCGCGGCCCGTCTGCCCCGCCAACAGCCAGTCCCGCCAGGCATCGAGTTCGGCCCTCACCGGCTCGACGGCCGCCGTGCCATCCCGCTCGTCTACCAGATCATCCAGCGTCCGGGAGAAGGCGTAGAGCACGACCACGGACTGGCGACGCTCCGGCCGCAGGAAGCGGGCGGCGAAGGCGAAGGTCCGTGCGTGGTGCTGCAGGAGCGCTTCCGCCGCCACCAGATCAGGGGGCGAGCCGCGGATCGATTGCCGTGAGCGTGGACACTGCACGGTATCCTCCGCTGAGTCGAGTGCGACGCACGCATATTTGTCTGGACGTCAACGCAAGCGAGGTGCCAAACGCAGGGCACGCGGGGGTGGCGAACCGCTCTGCCACTCGGGAAAGCGGCGTGCAGGGCACACGTCATCGCGGCGACGCGTCCAGCGTGACGGACGGCCGTCTGGGCAGAGGAATGGATTGGTTTAGGCGATCGGTGAGAGCTTGGGGGCTGGCGCGCGGCTCGGCCGCGCGCCCAGTCGTGACCGGCTAGGTGCGCGCGGTCATCCCCTCCAGCAGGCTCGTCAGGCTGTTCGCCAGCGCACGGCGGGTGGCTGGGTCCAGCGTTGCCACCGCCGCTCGGAGCCGATCCTCCTCAAGCGGGTGAAGGCTCGCAATGACCTCTTCGCCCTCGGGGGTGAGTGCGTTGAGGACCACGCGGCGGTCGCGTGGGTCGTCGGTGCGGTAGGCCAGCCGCTGGCGCACGAGGCGGTCGAGGATGCCGGTGACGGTCGGCGTCGACACGCGGAGCCGCCGGGCTAGCACCGAAACGCGGGTTGGTCCCTCGGCATACAAGATCCGCAGCACCCGAAGTTGCTGCATCGTCAAGTTCGGCCAGTCAGTCGCCAGGCGCTCCGGGCCCGGCTGCAACTGCGCGAGCATCCTGCGGAGAAGTTCTACCAGGTCGTCGCTCTCCTCCTCGGAATGGCCATTGTCCGTCAAGACCGGCATGCTCATGGTATCCCTCGTCCCTTCCTGCCATTCGTGACTGCCGGGGCACGCGCCCCGGTTCAGTTCCACTCTGGCAAGCGCTCCACTGAGGTTGACGAACCCCCTCAACCCTCTGCCTAAACACCAATTCCCAGTATAGCAATGGTGTTTACTACTAGGCTATCGGTGACAGGTCCTGATCATATAGGGTGATCAGCCCGTGATCGATAGGCCTAGCAGATCGTCACCAATCTTTGCATAGAGCCTTCCGATGCCCTAGCAGTATTCTCTGTCATTCGTGCGCGTTTGTCTAGTCTCGAGTCAACAAAAGAAGGGTGCCGAAGTACGCTCGACTTCTGTACTAACGGCATGCCGAATGGTGGGCTGAGATTGCGTACAGGGTGACGTGGCTTTGCTCGGACCCGGCTCCGGGTGCTAGGCTACATGCGCAGGAGCAAGAAGCGCCGGATCGTAACCGAAACGAGTGGCCGGTGCTGCGAAGTTGCGAAGTAGGGAGAGTAATCGTGGCGACGCATCCTCAGCTACAGGCACAGCAGCGTGCCGTGCTCGGTAAGAAGGTACGACAGCTCCGGCGTCAGGGCTTGCTGCCGGGTGTCGTCTATGGGCCCGCGGTGGAAACTCCCCGCCCTGTCGCCGTCGACGGCAAGGAGTTCGACCGGTTGTACCGGAACGTCGGTCCAACCACGCTGGTCGACCTCGATCTGGATGGCACGACCCATACGGTCTTCATCCGTGGGGTCGATCGGGACTCCCTGGGCAAGGAGTTGCTGCACGTTGACTTCTACGCGCCTAACCTGAACGAGCCGACCGTCGTCAGCGTGGCGATCAACGTCGTGGGTGAGTTGCCCGCGTCGGTGGACGGCGTGCTCACCTACGGGCGACAGGATGTTGAGATCCGGGCGCTGCCGGAGAACATCCCTTCGCAGATCGAGGTCGACATCTCCGGGCTGACCAACGAGAACCGCGCGATCCATGTGTCCGATCTGCAGGTTCCAGAGGGCTGCGAGATTCTGACCCCCGGCGACGAGGTGGTCGTGCAGGTGGCGGCGCCGGTGGTGGCCGAGGTTGCCGCGCCGGAGGCCGAGGAGGCGCTCGCCGAGGAGCTGGGCGACCAGCCGGCTGCACTGGCCGAGGGTGCCGAGCCGGTCGAGGAGGAGTAGCCGGTCATCCGGCAACTCAGGGCTGGAACGCGCTTGGGATTGCATTGGACTGCGGCGGCTTCGGCCGCCGCTTTCGTATGGCGCGGGATGGTGACGCATACCCGGGATGGGTGGTGCCAGCGATCCCGCGCCGCCGTCCGTACCCGGGACGGTTCGTGCAAGATCTCCAACCCCGTGGTCAGGATCCGGAACGGGTGGGGTGAGGTTCCCGCGCGGTGTTTTGGGCCCGGGGGTAGAGCCGCCGGGCTGACGAGGAAAGCCGCCTGAGAGGTGCCCCGATGGCAGGTTGCCACCTTCCAGGTCGGTCCCAGGAATGGTCGATGCAATGGATCCTGCGTCGTGGTCTAGGCCAGGGGGTTTCCCCGGGCACATGCCTGGACGATGGACACCGTACCATCGAGGTCTGAGTCCGGCTCTGCCCCAGCCGGCTCTAGCCGGCTTTCGTTGTGAGCCCGGCGGCTTCAGCCCCGGGCCCAGACCACACGCCGCATCCGGGTGCCTTCCCGCCTATCCACCGCTCGCTAGGGCGGCGCGGACGGGCGGCACGACCTCGGCAGCGAAGACGGCTGCCTGCTCGACCTGATGCTCGCCCAGCGGCCAGAAGATGAACGTGTCGATCCGATACTCGCGTCCCAGCCGGATCAGATACTCAACCCATCCCGCGGCGGGGAACACGAGCGTGTCAGCCTGGATCTCGTCTGAGCGGTTCGGGCGGTCGGCGAGGTCGATTGCCCCCATCACGTTGTAGCCCCGGCGGATCGACTCCGGCGGGCGGCCAGCCTCGGCCGCGCCTTCGTCCACCCAGCGGTTGATCCGCGGCAGATCCTCGACGGACGCGAACGTATTGGTCACCAGAATCCCGTCTGCCAGGCGCCCGGCAAGGCGCAGCATCCGCGGCCGGGCGGCTCCCACCCAGATCGGGATCGGTCGTGTCGGACTAGGGCCGAAGCGCGCGCCCCGCGTGCGGTAGTGCTCGCCGTCGAATGTGAACCCGCGCTCGCTGGTCCAGAGCCCGCGGATGACGCGGATCCCCTCCTCGAACGCCGCCACGATCTCGGCGCGCTCCGGTACCTCCGCGCCGAAGGCCCGCAACCCGACCGGGTAGCCCCCTGCGCCGATCCCGAGCTCGACCCGCCCCCCGCTCAACATATCGAGCGAGGCCGCCGCCTTGGCCAGCATTGCCGGTGGCCGGAGCGGCAGGGGCGAGACGTTCGTCCCGAGCCGGACCCGCGTCGTCGTAAACGCAAGTGCGGTCAGCAGCGTCCATGTGTCGTAGTGGGTCGCCACATAGGGGTGGTCCTGAATGGTGATTAGGTCGATCCCGGCCGCGTCGGCGATCCGGGCGCGGCGAAACGGCTCATCGGGATCCTCGACGCCGGGGTGGATATTGAGGCCGAACTGCGGGGGGAGACGATCGGTCACGGATGCACTCCTCAGAATCGCGCGGACGGGCCAATCATGCCCTGCATCACCCCGCAACGGTCATGCCGGTTGACGTATTCCTGCAACGGCAGCGCGGCGCAGGGAGCGGTGCGAGCGGCTCTCACCCCCGATCCCTCTCCCAACTTTGGGAGAGGGGAGGCATGCACGCCGGTTACCTGCCTGGGAGTGGGTGCTAGTGGGGACGCCGAGAGCGCTGGACGAGGCGGAAGCGGTTGCCGTCGGGGTCGCGGAACTCCGCTTCCCAGTCGCCCCAGTCCTGCATGCATGGCTCGTCGTCGAACTCGACACCGCGTTCGCGCAGCGTCACGTATGTGCGGTGGATGTCGTTGGTGAGGAGTGCGACCCCGGTGATGGGCGGGAGGTCGTTTGCGGCCGGGGCCAGGGTCAGCGTCACGTCTGGCCCCGCACCCGCCGGTGCGACTGCCACCCGGCGCGTGCCGTCCGGCATCCGCCGATCCTCCCGCACGACGAAGCCGAGCGTGTCCCGGTAGAAACGGAGCGCGCGGTCGAGGTCGGTGACCGGGACGGGGATGCTGCCAACGCCGGTGATCACGGGCTCCTCCTCTCGGTGCGGGGCGGTGCCGCTCAGTCGGCGATCACCGGGGCCGGCTGCTCAGCGGTGGGTGCCTCGGTCCGGGCGAAGATCGGCCGCGCCTGGACGAGCAGGGTGACCGCGGCCGCAAGCAGCCCGGCGGCGACGTTGGCCAACAGCGAGACGGTGTAGTTCCCCGTCAGGTCGCGCAGTTCTCCGGCCAGCGCCGAGCCGACGGCCGAGCCGATGGGCATGATCGCGAACATGAGCCCGAAGATCGTGCCGAGCGCGCGTCGGCCGTAGATGTCGGCGCAGAGCGCGGAGGTCAGCGGCACAGTCGAGCTCCAGGAAAAGCCGGTGACCGCCAGCGCCAGGAGGACCAGCGGCACGTTGCTTCCGGCCAGCAACAGCCCGGCGAATCCCAGGCCGCGCAGTGCATAGACCACAGAAAGCGGAACCACGCTGCCGCGCCGGTCGGCCCACCGGCCGGTGATCAGGGTGCCGAGGATGCTCGCCCCACCGACGAGCGAGAGCCCGAACCCGGCTGTCTCCCGGCTGATTCCCTGATCCAGGGAGTAGTCGACAAAGTAGTTCATGAGCCAGGCCATCGTGAAGCCGCAGACGAAGAAGCCGAAGCTCAGCTCCCAGAACGACCGGTGTGACAATGCAGTGCGCACCGAGCAGCCCACCTGCGCCATGTCGGCCGCAGCTTCCCCCTCTCGCTCGCGCAAGAGCCAGAGGATCATCGGCACGCCGACCAGGAACAGCCCCGCGCCCAGGAGCACGTAGGCGTCGCGCCACCCGACCGCGACGACCAGCACCGTCAGCCCGGGGACGATGGCCAACTGCCCCACCGAGCCGCCCGCGTTCACGATCGAGAGCGCCGTCGCCCGCCGCTTGACGAACCAGCTCGCCACCAGAGGCGTCACGGTGACCGGCGACACGGCGGCGAGCCCAAGGGCGACGAAGACGCAGTAGCCGATGACCAGCTCCCAGACGCTGCTCGCTCGCCCGGTGATGATGAGGCCGATCGCCAGCAGGGCCAGTCCCCCGGCTGCCACGAATCGCGCCTGCAGCCGGTCGACCAGCCAGCCGACCGCGGGCTGGGTCGTGCCGATCACCAGGATGCTGAGGGAGACGACCAGGCCGAGGTCGCCGTGGGAGAGGGAGAAGCCCTCACGTACCTGATCGAACACCACGCCGATCAGGAATCGGCCGCCGGAGGCGACAGCCAGGATGGCGGTCGCCGCGACGACGATCCCCCAGCGCAGCAGGCTGCTGTTCCTCCGCGTGCCGGTCGCTGGTGACGCCATGCCGCTCCCCCGTCTCTCCACTGATGGGCCATCGCAGCCGCAGAATGTGCGCCGCGAACCCCGCCCGACCCGGGCTGAACCATCGCCAATTGCACGTGCGGAGGAGTATAACGCACCGCCGCGCTTGTAGGGTTGTCATGACAATACTTTGATGGGAGTGCCGGCATCGTGCCGACTCCGTGCCCGGCGCGTCACCAGCCTCATCGGCCGACGACGTGACCGCCTGGTGATCGTAAGCACAAAGGCCGGCAGGATGCCGGCGCTCCTGGCGGGGCGCTCCTACGATTGATGTACACTGGTGATCGTGCGATTTTCTGATGGGTGGAACCAGCGACCCTAGCGCCCGCGCGCAAGGCGTGCGAGAACCGTGACCGTGGGGACGGTCGCGTGACGCGGCCGGCCGCCGACGGTGAGTGGAGGAGATCGATGGAGTTTCCGCTTCGTTTTGGCATCGGCACTGGCAACCGGCGGCCGTTTCCGGAGCTGGCACAGCAGTGGCAAATGGTCGAGTCGCTCGGCTTCGACACCGTCTGGGTGGTCGACCACTTCCTGCCACCCGACGATGAGGGGTCGCCGTACTTCGAGGCATGGTCCCTGATTGCCTCGCTCTGTATGCTGACCCGGCGGCTACGCTTCGGCGTGATGGTGAGCGGGAACACCTACCGCAACCCGGCGCTGCTGGCGAAGCAAGCCGTGACCATCGACCATGCGTCCAACGGCCGGATCGAACTCGGCATCGGCGCCGGATGGTTGGAGCGGGAGCACGAGGCGTACTCCTTCCACTTCCCGTCGGTCAACGAGCGCGTCGAGATGCTGGAGGAAGCGCTGCAGGTCATCCGCAGCCTGATGACCCAGGAGCGCACCACCTTCCACGGCCGCTACTACCGCCTGGAGAATGCACCCTTCGAGCCCAAGTCGCTGCAGCAGCCGCACATCCCGATCGTCATCGGTGCGTTCCGGCCGCGGATGCTGCGCCTGGTCGCGCGCTACGCCGACATCTGGAACACCCGGCTCGAACCGGAGGAGGCCGAGGCGGCAGTGCAGCGGTTCCGCGAGGCGGCGCGGAGCGTCGGGCGGAACCCGGACGAGGTTCGCCTGTCGGTCTACACCTGGCGCCACCCCTTCACCTCGGTCGATCACTTCCGGGACGTCGTGCTGACGTACCGCCAGGCCGGGTTCACCGACTTCATCTTCCCGATGCCGCCCGAGGAGCACTACGAGACGCTGCGGCGCTGCGCTCTGGAGGTGATCCCGGAGATTCGCCGCATGGGCTGAGGCGTCCCCGGGGGAATACGCCGCGTGCCGCAGCGTTGCTCATTAGTGGGGGAGATGTCCATGAGCATCCCCAGTGAGCACGACACAGGTTGAGGAGCGAGCCATGCTGGCAGCCGAGCGTTGGCCCCAGGCCACGAGCGTCGACGACTACATCGCCCGGATGGAGCAGAACCGCGAGCGGTATCTGGAGAATATCGAGCGGACGGAGATTACCGCGACCGATCGCGAGGTCTTCGGCCGGGAACCGCTGCGAATCCTCGTTCTGACCGAGGACTGGTGTGGGGACTCGGCGCAGTTCATCCCGGTCATCGCCCGGCTCGCGCGCGAGGTACCGACCGTCGAGGTGCGCATCCTCCGCCGGGATCAGCACCGCGACCTCAACGCCCTCTACCCGCGCAAGGACGGGTACCTGGCGATCCCGGTCCTGATCGTCATGGACAAGGATCTCAACGTCCTCGGCGTACTGGTGGAGCGGCCCGAGCGTGCCACCGAGGAGATCGCGGCCGAGACGCGCCGCTTCCAGCTGGCGAACCCCCACCTGCCCGGAATCAACCGCACGGTTGACCGCATGCCCGAGGAAACCCGTGCCGCCGTGAAGGCCAACATCGCCCGCTGGCGCGTCGGCCAGCAGGACCGCTTCGCGCGCTACCTCCTCGAAGACCTCGCCGCCCTCATCCAGCGCGCCCGGTCCGAGCGCGTGGCGTGACAGGGGACGCCAACGAATACGGCGAGCACGTGAGTGCGCGTCGTGTGTGGTGCTTGCCCGGGGGTTCGCCCCCGGGCTAACAACGAAAGCCGGCTGGGGTGGAGCAGGGCTCATAGCCCGGCGTTAGGTTCCCACCGCCCGGCACGTGCCCGGGGCTAAAGCCGCCGGGCTGAACATGAAAAGCCCACTGAAGGGGCTCTCTTGTACACCCGCGGGTGGAGCCGATCCAGCATCCCGTCGGGCGTCGTGACCCCAGCCCCTTCAGTGGGCTTCGCCTTATCAGCCCGGGGTTTACCCCCGGGCACGTGCGGACCGCGTAGACCCCTGCGATGAGTCCAACTCCAGCAGCCCAGGCACGGGCCTCCCGCAATAGTTGTTGTTCACTCATCACGCCGGGTCTGCATACGAGCGTGCCGGGTGGCGACCCGGTCGTAGGCGTCGGCCAGCAAGGGCTTGACGGCTTCGAACGTCTCCGGGCTGGGATTGAGCACGCACACCCACCATTGCGATGCGTAGATCGGGTGGGGCATCAGCCGGTCGAGGGCCGCGTAATCATAGTCAGTGCTCGGCGCATCGGCTCCGCTGGGCGGATCCCCGAAGAGCGCACGAAAGGTGTCTCGGCGCACGCCGATGTTGAGCCGGAAGACACCGGGGCGGTCCAGGCGCGAGGACTCATCGAAACCGGTGTAGTTCTTGGTGACGATCGTGGCGAACGGGAGCTCACGCGTCCGATCGAGATCGCCATCGGGGTCGTAATAGATGAACGTGTCCCCCGCACCGGGCCCGTCGCTTGGTCTCAGGACGTCAACACCCGCGAACGTGTCCGTGATGTACTGGATGATCGCCTCCTGGTCCATGGTCGGCCTCCAAGTCGTTGGTTCGGACCCGCGGTAGCCACGTCTCACTAAACGTGCGCCACGGTCTTCGGTTGTGGAACAGACCGGTGTGGCTCGGTGTCGAACGTTCGTGACCGGCTCGCCGCGTGGGATTCGCGATCACGTTGCGAGTGCTCGCGTTCTGTCGTGGGCGCGTGCTGGCGGCCTATCCCGCCTCGATGGGCGGCAGCGGGTGGCCGCAGGAGGGGCACCAGCTTGCGTCAGGGAAGGTCCGGGTGCCGCAGGCGGGACAGAGGCGCAGGGGCGTGGTGACCGGTTCCCCGCAGTAGGCGCAGTACGCCGCCCCCGACTGCAGGGGCTTTTCGCATGCCGGGCAGGTGCCCGCCGATTCCGGCAGCAACCCGAGCCTGGCCTCCAGCTCAGCGATGCGCTGTTGGCGCTCGAGTGCCCGGCGCGACTGGGCGGCGCGCGTATCTTGCGCAGCGATTGCCAGGTAGGGGATCAACCAGAAAAACAAGAAGGGAAAGAAGACAATCGCGAGCCCGATCGCCAGGCAACCCGGCGGACGCCCGCCCCCGATCCGTCCGCGCAGAGAGAGGACTCCGCGCCCGTCGAGCACGAGCGTGGTCACGAGGACGCCAATGATGAGGAGCGCCCCGACGTCCTCCAACAGGTTGATGCCTGCCACGAAAGGCGCCCACGCCAACACGTAGGCCAGGATCAGCCCACCGATCACTCGGGGGCTGTACTCGTGGTATTGCACGTCCCCGTCGTCGGGTGTGTCGATCCGTTGGAGGCTCTTGGTCTCGTCCACCTGCCCACGCCCTTACGCCCGGCTGACGCGTGATGTCGGATCGCCACCAGGCGCACTCTGGACGATACGCGCTGATCCGCCAGTATGTCAAGATGACGCCCGTGGGTGCCGGCATCGTGCCGGCTCCCGCGCGGGGCGGACGCCGTCGCAGCACCGCGAGCCGGTGCTTTGGGCGTAGAGGCGAACGCCGGCTGAAGGCTGGCGCTGCTTACTCCAGCATCCCCGCGGCGCGGGCGAGGTCGAGGGTGGTTTGTGCCATGCGGATGCTGGCGGCGTCGATCATCCGGCCGTCGATGGCGATGGCGCCGCGCCCTTCGCGGGTGGCGGCGTCGTACTCCTCGACCACGCGCCGGGCCCAGGCGATCTCGTCCGGGGTGGGGGAGAAGACCTCGTTGACGATCGGGATCTGGCTCGGGTGGATGCACCACTTGCCGTCGTAGCCCATCGCCCGGCTGAGCATGGCCGAGCGGCGGCAGCCGTCGGGGTCGCGGAAGTCGGCGTAGGGGCCGTCGATCACCAGCACCCCCGCCGCGCGGGCGGCCACGAGCAGGTGGTGCATGACGTACTGGTAGCGGTGACCGGGGTAGGCCGCGTCCCATTCGTCGAGGGTGCCGATGGCAGTGGAGGGCATTCGCACCGAGGCGCTGTAGTCGCCGGGGCCGTAGATGAGCGCGGTGATGCGCGGGCTGGCGGCGGCGATGTCGGCACAGTTGAGCACCCCCTCGGCCGTCTCGATCTGCACTTCGAGGCCGATCATCCGGTCGAGGCCGCGGTTTGCCTCGATCTGTGTCAGGAGCGTGTCGACGAAGGCTACGTCCTCCGGGCGGTTGACCTTGGGCACGATGATCCGGTTGAGTCGGTCCCCTGCCGCCTCCACCACCTCGATTACGTCACGGTAGCAGAAGGGGGTGTCGAGCGCGTTGATGCGGAAGACGCGCGGCTTCCGCCCCCAGTCGAGCTCGGTCAGCGCACGGATGACCGTCTCCCGCCCGGCCGCTTTGGCGTCCGGGGCGACGGCGTCTTCCAGATCGAGGAAGATGACGTCGGCGTCGGAGGCAATCGCCTTCTCGATCATGCGCCAGTTGTTCCCCGGCACCGCCAGCACACTCCGCTGCACCGCCATACCGTTGCTCCCTCCCTGCGCCGTCGATCTCGCGCGCCGCGCTCCCATGGTCGGCGGCAGCATACCACGGTCCCCGGTCGATAGAATGGGCGCCGAGAACGAGCGGACAGGGGAGGCAATGGCGCACCGAGTCGCGGAGGACCTGCGGATCACGGTCGAGGACCGGCAACGCCGGCTGGAAGCGCACCAGGCGGCCATCCGGGCCTGCACCGCATGTGTCGCCGCCGGCTTCATCCCCGAATCACGGCCAGTCTTCCGCGGCCACACCGGGCAGCGGATTATGGTGGTCGGGCAGGCCCCGGCGGAGCACCGGGAGGAGAACCCGATCCCCTACTCCGGCGCCAGTGGGCGGACGCTCCGCCGCTGGCTGGCCCAGGCGGGCTTCCCTGAGGACGCGCTGCACGAGCGCTGCTACCTCACCTCGCTGACCAAGTGCTTCCCCGGCCCGAGCCGCTCCGGCAAGGGCGACCGAGCTCCGTCGGCCCGGGAGATCGCACTCTGCCGCCCCCACCTGGAGGGAGAGATCGCGCTGGTGCAGCCGGAGGTGATCCTGGCGCTGGGCAGGCTCGCATCGACCTACTTCGTGGGCAACCGCCCGCTCGCCCAACTCGTCGGGCAGTCGTTCACCCACGGCACCGCCGTGGTCGTGCCGCTCCCGCACCCCTCCGGCGTCAGCCACTGGCTCAACGTCCCCGCCCACCGCGCACTGCTCGACCGCGCCCTCGCTCTCCTCGATGCCATCCGGCGTGAGCGGGGGTTGTAGGGAGTGATGCGTCATACGTCACCCGTAGTGCGTAGTGCGTAGTGCGTATTGCGTATGGCGTATTGCGTATCCATCCCCTCTCCCCTGATGGGCTCCGTCCGAGAGGGGCCGCGAGTGAGGGGAACGCATGACGCATCACGCATCACCCTAACCGCAGCACCATGCGGGCGATGGTGAAGTAGATGAGGAGGCCGGTGCCGTCGACGAGGGTGGAGATGAACGGCGCCGAGACCACGGTCGGGTCGACCTTGAGCTGGCGCAGGACCATCGGGAGGATGGCACCGACCACTGCGGCCCAGACGACGATTGCGGTCACGGCAGCGGCGACGACCATGCCGACGTCGACGCCGACGTCCAGCATCAGCGCCCGGATGAAGGTGGCGACGGCCATGGTGATCCCGAGCATCAGGCCGGTCGCGAACTCCTTGGTGACGACGCGCGGCAGGTCGCGGAAGCGTACCTCGCCGAGCGTCATGGCGCGCACCAGGGTCATCACGACCTGGGAGCCGGCGTTCCCGCCGGTGCCGATCAGGAGCGGGATGAAGAAGGAGAGGGCGATGACCTCGGCCAACTCGGTCTCGAAGAACTGCATCACGGTGCCGGTGTATGCCTGGGCCAGGAAGAGGACGAAGAGCCAGACGATCCGCTTGCGCCAGAGTTCGACCGGCGACACGCGTAGGTATGGCTCCTCCAGCGGTGCGGAGGCGCCGAGCCGGGTGATGTCCTCAGTGGCCTCCTGAGCGAGGATGTCGGCCACGTCGTCGGCGGTGATGATCCCGAGCAGGCGCCGCTGGTCGTCGACCACCGGGAGTGCGAGCAGGTTGTTCTCCGTCAGGAGGTGGGCCGCTTCCTCCTGATCGGCCATGGCCGGCACGGTCACCAGGTCGGTGACCATCAGGTCGCCCACCCGGCGGTGGGGCGGGCTGAGGACGAGGTTGCGCAGCGAGAGGACGCCGAGCAGCCGGTCGTGAGGGTCGGTGACATAGACGTAGGTGACTCCCTCGGCCTCCTGTGCCAGTCGTCGCAGCGCGAGGACCGCCTGGTCGGCGCGCAGGTCCGGTGCGATCGAGACGAAGGCCGGGGTCATGCGCCCGCCCGCCGTGTCGGGCGGGTAGGTGAGCAGGTCGCGCAGCTCGGCGGCCTCGACCGGCTCCATCTCGATCAGGATGCGGTCGGCCGCCTCCGGCGCGATCTCGCCCATCACGTCGGCCGCCTCGTCCGGGGCCATGGCCTCCAGCACGTCGGCGGCGTCGGCCACGGCCAGCCGGCTCAAGATCTCGGCCGCGTCGGCCGGGTCGAGGGTTCCCAGCAGGTCGCCGAAGACCTCGTCGCCGAGGTCGCGGGCGATGGCGGCCAGGCGGGAGGGCGGCACCTGGAGGAGGTATGGCACCAGGTCGCCTTCGGTCGCCAGGTATCGGAGTTGGTCGAGCAGCGAAACGGTCTCGCCGTCGCTGGGCGTGGCCTCCGGGGATCGCTTCTGCTCATCCAGGCTCACGCTGACCCTCCTTCGCCGTGGCGGGAGCCGTCCCCCGTGATGGCTGGTCTTTCCTCCCTCGATGCGGGCGCGCGCGCCGACGCCAAGCTGCCGGAGCGGCTCAGGGGCGGGAGCTGGGCACGCACCGGAGCATACCCGAGGTGGCGAGCGAGCGGCGCCGGGCAGGACCGCAACCCCTGCCGTGGCCGCAATCGGTGCGCCGTGTCACCGGGCCTGGCGGCAACGTCCCCGGACACCGCGCTGCCTGGGGGCGTCGCCCATCCAGGCAATTATTCACCTCATCGCCAGCAGGCGACAGTCCCGGCGCCCAGCGGCAGCGAGACTCTCGTCGGTGCCCGCGCGCGGTTCGGCGCCCCAGCGGTGGGGGCGCAAGGGGTTGCTGGACGACTGCGCTCCCGACCCGGCTCCTGCCGGATCGCTTACGCTGGGCTGGGCACTAGTGCGTGACGGTGACCTTGCTCAGGCCCCGTGGCTGGTCCGGGTCGAGCCCACGGGCGGCGGCGAGCGCCCCGGCCAAGAGTTGCCCCGGGATCACCGCGATCACGGGCGTGAGCCACTCCGGCACTCCCGTCGGGAGCGGCAGCGGCGTCCCGGCGCGTGCCAGCAGGTCCTCCTGGTCGGAGATGGTGATGACCTCCGCTGCGCGTTCCTCCAGCAGGCCGAGCAGCCCGGCGGTGTTGTCCAGCGTGGCGCCGGAGGGCGCGATGAGTAGGACCGGGAAGCCTGGCTCGATCATCGCCACCGGGCCGTGCAGAAAGTCGGCCGACGAGTAGGAGTGCGCCATGGTGTAGGTCGTCTCTTTGATCTTGAGGGCGATCTCGTGAGCAGTGGCGAGGTTGTAGCCGCGGCCGATCACGGCGAAGCGGTCTACGTGGCGGAAGCGCTCGACCTGCTCGGCGATCCCCGTGTTGAGGCACAGTGCCGCCTCGGCGGCGGCAGGGATGGCCGCGAGCGCTTCCCAGTCGGCGTCAGCGTCCTCCCCGCGGAGGGCAGTGGAGAGGAGTGCGAGCGCCATCAACTGGTTGGTGTAGGTCTTGGTGGCCGCGACGGCGTATTCAGGCCCGGCGTGCAGCGGCAGGCAGTAGTCCGCCGCGGCGGCGAGCGGCGACTCGGGGTGGTTGGTGATGGCGACGGTGAGCGCTCCCTGCTGCCGTGCCGCCTCTTCCACCGCCACGATGTCGGCCGACTGGCCCGACTGGCTGATGCCGATCACCACGGCGCGGCCGAGCCGCGGCGGCTGCTGGTAGAGGGTAAACATGGAGGGCGCAGCGAGCGTGACCGGGAATCCGTTCCGCATGCCCAGGAGATACTTGGCGTACACCGCCGCGTTGCCGGAGCTACCCCGCGCGACAATGACGATCAGGTTCGGCTCGGCGTCGCGGATCGCTTCCGCGATCGCCTCGGCCTGCTCCCGTCCACGAGCGAGGAGCCGCTCGTGTGCCTCCGGCTGCTCGCGTACCTCCCGGTCGAAATTCTGGCCCTGGCTCATCGTTCTCCCTCGCAGGTGTCCCCGCCGCCATCTGCAAGCTTGGGTGATCGCTGGTCGGTGCGCGGTCCTCCGCCACGCGCGGCAAAGGATAACAGCCGGCTGGGCATGGTGGAGGATGCGTGTGAACGGACTCTACCACGCTCGGCGCCGCGACCGGGTAGCCCAGGCGTCCCGGATCGTGCTTTCCCGGTTTCCCGTGCGTAGCCTGTGTAGCGGCACGCGGCGTGCGATGCGCGGCGGAGACACTATCCCGCTCGGCGAACCGAAGACGAGCGCCCGAGCGCCCTGCGCACACAGTCGGGTAGGTGACGGCAGGTACGACGCGGGTTAAGATGGGGAGAGGCCGCAACCGTGGGCGGCGCCGCGCGCGTGCGCCGGTCGATACCGGAAAGAGGGGGATCCAGCATGGCGCAAGTGATCTACGACCACGTCACCAAACGCTTCGACGGGGTCACGGCCGTCAATGACCTGAACCTGGACATTGCTGACGGCGAGTTCTTGGTGCTGGTAGGTCCCTCCGGCTGCGGGAAGACGACCGCGCTGCGCTGCCTCGCCGGGCTGGAGGAAGTCACCAGCGGCGACATCATCATCGGCGACCGCGTGGTGACCCACGTGCCGCCCAAGGACCGCGACATCGCGATGGTCTTCCAGAACTACGCCCTCTACCCACACATGACCGTGCGCGACAACATGGCGTTCGGCCTCAAGCTGCGGGGCACCCCCAAGGAGGAGATCGAGCGGCGCGTGAAGAACGTGGCCGAGATCCTGGGGATCGACACCCTGCTGGACCGCAAGCCGAAGCAGCTCTCGGGCGGGCAGCGGCAGCGGGTGGCGCTGGGGCGGGCCATCGTGCGCGAGCCACAGGTCTTCCTGATGGACGAGCCGCTCTCCAACCTGGACGCCAAGCTGCGCGTGCAGACGCGGGCCGAGATCATCAAGCTGCAGCAGCGGCTGGGGACCACCACCGTCTACGTGACCCACGACCAGGTCGAGGCGATGACGATGGGCCACCGGATCGCGGTCATGAACGCCGGGGTGCTTCAGCAACTCGACACGCCGCAGAACCTCTACGACCGGCCGGCCAACCTGTTCGTCGCGACCTTCATCGGTAGCCCGGCCATGAACGTCTTCCCGGCTCACGTGACCACCACGCCGGAGGGGCTGCAGGTCGTCGCCGAGGACCTGCGGCTGACGCTCCCGGCAGAGCGAGGTGCGCGGCTGCGCGAGTGGGACGGTAAGTCAGTGCTGCTCGGCATCCGACCGGAGCACTTCCACGAGGTGAACGAGGCGGACGCCGCCCCCGACGGGCGACACGTGCGTCTGCCGGTGGAGCTGGTCGAGCCGCTGGGAGCGGAGACGCTGCTGCACCTGCGCGGGCCGGAAGGGCGCACGCTGGTGGCACGGGTCGAGCCGGAGTTCCAGCCCGACCCGGGCGACGTGGTCACCCTCACGGTGGACGTCGACCAGATCCACGCCTTCGACCCCGACTCCCAGGCTACGTTGACGTTATGAAAGGGCGCCGGGAAGATCCCGGCGCTCATCGTCTACCTACGTGCAGGGACGAAGGAAGCCGCTCGGATGCTGGCGCAGCCGGGCCGGACGGGAACGCGTGTGTTCCGGCCGGTGGTAGAGTTAGGGCTGGCCGGGCGGTGTGCCCGTGGGGCCGCTGCCCGGTCTGGCTGCTGGCGCTCACGGCAAGGAACGACCCGGTCTGATGTACGACGCCATCATCGTCGGTGCCCGGATCGCGGGCTCAACCACCGCTCTGCTCCTGGCGCAGCGGGGCTACTCCATCCTGCTGCTCGATCGCGATCGCTTCCCCAGTTCGACGCTGTCCACCCACCTCTTCTTCACCGACTCGCTCAGTGCGTTCGAGCGCATCGGCGTGCTGGACCGTGTGCTGGCGATCGACGCGCCCCGGCTGAAGCGTCTGCGCTTCCCCTACGTCGACGCGCCCTTCGCCGAGGTTGACGGCCGCGACTTCGCGCTCTGCATCCGCCGGGAGCCGCTCGACGCGATCCTGGTCGAGGCGGCCGGAGCACACCCGGGAATCGAGCTGCACACCGGGGCACGCGTGACCGGCCTTCTGCGGGAGGGCGAGCGGGTCATCGGCGTGCGCTACCAGGAGGCGGGACAGGAGCACGAGGCGCGGGCGCGCTTCGTTATCGGCGCCGACGGACGGCACTCGCTGGTCGCGCGCGAGGTCGGCGCGACGGCCTATGAGGACTTCCCGCCGATGTTCGCCTGGTACTACGGCTACTTCCGCGGGGTTCCGCTGGACGACCCGCCGAGCGCCTTCGCCGTACGCGGCACCTACCCCGAGATCGGTGCCGAGTACGCCGCGTCCTTCATCTTCCCCTGCGACGACGGGCTGACCCTGGTCGGCTTCGGCGTACAGGCCAGCGCCTTCGACGCCTTCCGGCGCAACCACCGGGAGCACTTCTTCGGCGGTCTGGCGCGCATCCCGGAGGCAATGGAGCGGATCGGCGACAGCCAACTCGAGGGGCCGATCGTCGGCACCGGCGATCTGCCGAACTTCCTGCGCGTGCCGGTCGGCCCCGGCTGGGCACTCGTGGGCGACGCCGGGTGCCACAAGGACCCGCACAGTGTGCAGGGGATGGGTGACGCGGTCCGCAGCGCCCAGCTCCTCGTCGAGTCGCTCGACCGTTGGTGGCAGGGAGAGATCGACGAACAGACGGCGCTGGCCGAGTACCACGCCCGGCGTGACGCCGATGTGTTGCCGATGTTCGAGTTCACCACCGGCCAGCTCGAGGCGCGCTTCACCGAGGAGGAGTGGAAGGAATTCGGCCGCCGCACCTGGGAGGACCCGGCGCTGGCCCGCGCCCGCGTCGCCGCCATGGCTCATGCCATTCCCCCGGCCGAGGTCTACTCGGAGCAGGCAATCCGCCGGGTGCTCGAAGGCCGCGGCGTCGGTCTTAGTGATTCGGGCCCGGGCCAGTAGGGGTGGTGCGAAGGGTCCCGCGCTGTGGCACGGGCCCGGGGGTTTACCTCGGGCACGAACCGGACGGTGGACACCGAACTACCCGGATGTGAATCCTATGTTCCCGGCCGGCTCTAGCCGGCTTTCATTGTGAGCCCGGGGGGGTTAACCCCGGGCACGCGCCATGCGCGGTGACCTTGCATCATTCGCCACACTCCATCACCGCCGGCGTCGACGCCGTCATTCGCTGACGGCGAACCAGGCCGACAGGACATGCGCAGGCACCGGCTGTGCGGCGCGTACGATTCGGAAGAGGATACGCGCGGAGGGGGCGTCCGAAAGCGTGCCAGTTGGTGTACCATTAACAGCGTAACAACGGTGACGCCCGCACCCGCGCGCATCGTAGCCGCTCCGATGACAGAGAATAACCGCGGGCCATGGGCCTCACCGGGGTGGGGGGCACGCTGTGCGTACTCGCGTCGCATGCCGGGGATGTGAACCGTCCCGGCGGGCCTGGTGCGCGGGGGCGCCGGGCACGACGCGCGATCGATTGCTGCGAAGGAGCGGTGCGGGGAAGATGGGTGGAAGCGCCAAATGAGTGTCATGAGCCGTTTTCATGGCCCAAATGCTGGCTACGTCCTGGAGCTGTACGACCGCTACCTGCGTGATCCGGAGTCGGTCGACCCAGAAACGCGTGCGATCTTCGAGCGCTGGGCACCGGAGCCGGATGGTGCGGTCGCCACGGCGGTTGCGGAGGCTGCGCCGGGGGTCGACGTCGCCAAGGTCGTTGCCGCTGCCAATCTCGCCCAGAGTATTCGCTCACACGGCCATCGCGCAGCGCGGCTCGACCCGCTGGGGAGTGAGCCGCCCGGCGATTCGTCGCTCGACCCGGCGGCTCATGGCCTGACCGAGGCCGATCTCGCTGCGCTGCCGGCGACGGTCGTCGGTGGGCCGGCGGCTCAGGGCGCGCGCAACGCCGCCGAGGCTATCGCCAACCTTCGCCGCATCTACTGCGGGACCATCGGCTACGACTTCGGCCACGTGCAGATCGCCGAGGAGCGCGAGTGGCTGCAGGAGGCGGTCGAGTCCGGCCGCTTCGCACGGCCGCTCACCGCCGAGCAGAAGCGGGCGCTGTTGCAGCGGCTGACCGAGGTGGAGTCGTTCGAGCAGTTCCTGCACCGCGCCTTTATCGGTCAGAAGCGCTTCTCGATCGAGGGGACCGATATGTTGGTCCCCATGCTCGATGAGATCATCCGGGAGGCGGTCGAGGCCGGCACGTCCGACATCATCATCGGCGCCGCTCACCGCGGACGGTTGAATGTGCTGGCCCACGTGCTGGGCAAGCCCTACGCCAAGATCATCGCCGAGTTCATGGGGGTCAATCACCGCGAGCCGGCCGCGGCCACCGAGGGCGGCAGCAGCGGATGGACCGGTGACGTCAAGTACCACATGGGGGCGGTCCGCCATGCTCCCGAGATCCATGCCCGCCTCTCGATGTCCTCCAACCCGAGCCACCTGGAGTTCGTCAACCCGGTCGTCCAGGGGATGACCCGCGCCGCGCAGGAGAACCGCGAGCAGGGCGGCCCGCCGCAGCAGGATGTCCGGCGCGCGCTGTCGATCCTCATCCACGGGGATGCAGCCTTCCCGGGCGAGGGGATCGTCGCCGAGACGCTCAACCTCTCGCGTCTCCCCGGCTACCAGGTGGGCGGTACGCTGCACATCATCGCCAACAACCAGATCGGCTTCACCACGGAGCCGTGGCAGGCGCGCTCGACCCACTATGCCAGCGACCCGGCGCGCGGCTTCGAGATCCCGATCGTGCATGTCAACGCCGACGACCCGGTCGCCTGCCTGATCGCGACTCGGCTTGCCGTGGCCTACCGCCAGCGGTTCCACAAGGACTTCCTGATCGACCTCGTCGGCTATCGCCGCTGGGGGCACAACGAGGGTGACGAGCCGGGCTTCACCCAGCCGCGCATGTACGAGATCGTCAGCCGGCACCCAACCGTGCGCGACATCTGGGTGGCGTCGCTCGTGGACGAAGGGGTCGTGACCAAGGACGAAGCCGACTCCATGAAGCAGGCGGCCCTCAACAAGCTGCAGGAGATCCGCAACGCTGTCGCCCACGGCGAGGAAGGGGGCGAGCCGCTCGTCGAGGAGTCGGTGGACCCGCGGGTGCGTCATGTCGAGACGGCTGTCCCGCTCGACGTGCTGATCCAGCTCAACGAGGAGATCCACCGCCTGCCCGAGGGGTTTAACCTCAACCCCAAGCTGCGCCGGCAGATGCAGCGGCGCGTGGCAGCCGTGGCAGAGGGCGGGCCGCTCGACTGGGCCCACGCCGAGTCGCTCGCCTTCGCCTCCATCCTGCGCGACGGCACGCCGATCCGCATGGCGGGGCAGGACGCGGAGCGCGGCACCTTCAGCCAGCGCCACCTCGTCTTCCATGATGTCGAGACCGGCGACCGCTTCGTCCCGCTGCAGCAGATGCCGTCGGCCCGCGCCTCGTTCGCGATCCACAACAGCCCGCTGTCCGAGGCTGGAGCGCTCGGCTTCGAGTACGGCTACAGCCTGGAAGCGCCGGAGGCGCTGGTCATCTGGGAGGCTCAGTTCGGCGACTTCGCGAATGTGGCCCAGGTGATCATCGACCAGTTCATCGTGGCGGCGCGCTCCAAGTGGCAGGAGAACCCGTCGCTCACGCTGCTGCTGCCCCACGGCTATGAGGGGCAGGGGCCGGAGCACTCCAGCGCCCGCCTGGAGCGCTTCCTGCAGCTCGCGGCCGACGACAACGTGCGGGTGGCCAACTGCACCACGTCGGCGCAGTACTTCCACCTGCTGCGCAAGCAGGCGGCGCTGCTCAAGTCGGCACCGCGGCCGCTCATCGTCATGACCCCCAAGAGCCTGCTGCGCCACCCGGCTGCGGCCTCGCTCCCGGTCGACCTGGCCGAAGGGCGCTTCCAGCCGGTGCTGGACGACCCGGAGGCGGCAGAGCGGCGTGAGGAGATCGGCCGGGTCATCCTCTGCAGCGGCAAGGTCTACGTTGACCTGATCACCAGCGAGGCTCGCAAGGCGGGGGCGCCGGTGGCCATCGTGCGGGTTGAGCAGCTCTACCCGTTCCCCGAGGAGGATCTGCGCCGCGTGCTGGAGTCGTACCGCAACGCGCGCGAGGTGGTCTGGCTGCAGGAGGAGCCGGCCAACATGGGCGCCTGGACCTACATGGAGCCGCGCCTGCGCCGGATCATCGGGCCGGATCTGGACTTGCGCTACATCGGCCGGCCGGAGCGGGCCAGCCCCGCCGAGGGATTCCACGAAGTGCACGTGGTCGAGCAGGGACGCATCGTGGCCGAGGCCTTCGCGGGGGTGGCCTCGCCGCGGGTGAAGACCTACGGAGTGCAGCATGCCGGTTGAGATTCGAGTGCCACAACTCGGTGAGTCGGTCGTCGATGCGGTCGTCGGCACCTGGCTCAAGAAAGAAGGAGACCCGGTCCAGGTCGGCGAGACGCTGGTCGAGCTCGAAACCGACAAGGTCAACGTTGAGATCACAGCCGAGCAGTCCGGGGTGCTGGCGCAGATCCTCAAGCCGGAGGGGGAGACGGTGGCCGTCGGCGAGGTGATCGGGGCCATCGTGGAAGCGGAGGCTGCCGCCGCTCCGGCGCCTGCTGCGGCAGCCGAGGCCTCGGCCGCTCCAGCCCCGGCCCCGGCGGCTCCCGCGCCCGCGCCGGAGCCGGTCGCTGTCCCGGCCGCGCCGGGTGGGCCGCGCGCGACCCCGGCGGTTCGCCGCCTTGCGGCGGAGTACGATATCGACCTGGCGCAGGTGCCGGCCAGTGGTGAGGGTGGCCGGGTCACCCGCGAGGACGTGCTTGCGTACATTCAGCGCGCGGGACGCACCCGCGAGGCCGCGCCGGCCGCCCCGGCCAACGGCGCCGAGGCACCCGCGGCGCCGGCACCGGCGCCCACTCCGGCCGCGCCTGCTGCGCCCGCTGCACCGGCGGCGCCGAGCGCACTGCCGTTCGAGATCGCGGCCGACGGCCGCCGCGAAGAGCGCGTCCGCATGACCCGGCGGCGGCAGACCATCGCCCAGCGGCTGGTCGAGGCCCAGCACACCGCCGCCATGCTCACGACCTTCAACGAGGTCGACATGAGCGCCGTCATGGAGCTGCGCAAGCGGCGTGGCGAGGCCTTCCAGCAGCGGCACGGGGTCAAGCTCGGTTTCATGTCCTTCTTCACTAAGGCGGTCGTCGGCGCGCTCAAGGCGTTCCCGTACCTCAACGCCGAGATCCAGGGGAACGAGATCGTCCTGAAGCACTACTACGACATCGGCATCGCCGTTGGCGCCGAGGAGGGCCTGGTGGTGCCCGTGGTGCGCGACGCCGACCGCAAGAGCTTCGCTGAGATCGAGCGGGAGATCCTTGATCTCGCCACGCGGGCGCGCGAGGGCAAGCTCCAGCTCCAGGAACTGATGGGCGGCACCTTCACCATCACGAACGGCGGCGTCTACGGCTCGCTCCTGAGCACGCCGATCCTCAACCCGCCGCAGGTCGGCATTCTCGGGATGCATAAGATCGAGCAGCGGCCGGTCGTCGTCGACGGCGAGATCGTCATCCGCCCGATGATGTACCTCGCCCTCTCCTACGACCACCGTATCGTCGACGGCAGCGATGCCGTCCGCTTCCTGGTGCGGGTCAAGGAGTTGATCGAGGATCCGGAATCCCTGCTGCTGGAGGGCTAGACCCGCGCAGCCAAACGATGCAAGCAGATCGGGGCGCGATGGATCGCGCCCCGATTGTGTGGGAAGCATGCCCCCCTCATCCCGCACGGAGCCGGGTGATTTTCGAAGGTGTCCACGGGGGGCGGGGGAACTGACGGATGACGCATCACGCATGACGTAAAGGATCACCGATGGCGCTGATCGAGCAGCGGATGACCCAGGCGGACGACGGCGCACGCATCGCCTACGAGGTGCGCCACGAGCCGGGCGCGAGCCCGGCCATCCTTGCCTTGCACGGCGTCCTGGTCGGCACCTCCAACTGGGTCCACCAGATGCTGCGCCTCCCGCAGTTCCACTGGATCGCCCCGTTCTTCCGCGGTCACGGCAACAGCGCCCCGGCCGGTGAGCGCCCGACCATCGAGCGCGCCGCATACGACGCGCTGGCCGTGCTCGACGCCGAGGACGTGGAGCAGGCGGTCGTTATCGGCAACTCGCTCGGCGCGACGGTCGCCCTGGCGCTCGGCCTCCTCCGGCCCGAGCGCGTCCGGGGGCTGCTGCTGGTGGAGCCGTCGGTCCCGGCGCTGTTGCCCGACCGCGGCGGGGACCGCCTCAGCGCCGCCGCGCGACAGGCGCGGGTCCTCCTGGACGATGGCAAGGTGGACGAGGCGCTCGACCTCTTCCTCACACCCCGCCTCGGTGCCGACTGGCCGCAGAAGGTCGGCCGCCGCCGGCTGGCTGAGTGGCGGCACAACGTGCATTCCACTCCGGCGTGGTTTGATGCCGTGATGGACTTCGATCCCGGCCCCGGCCCGCTCGCTGCCCTCGACATTCCCACCCTCCTGGTCTACGGCGCCAACACCCAGCCCGAGTACCGCGAGCTGACCCTCGCGGTCGCCGACGCCCTCCCGCCCACCGACCTGGTGGAGGTGCCCGACGCCGGTCACGGCGTCCCCGTCGACAACCCCGACGCCTTCAACGCGCTGCTCCTGGAGTTCCTGGAGCGGATTGGGGTGGGTGGGAGTTCATGATCGGGACCGCCCGATCGACGAGCGTGGTCAACTAGACGGATCTATGCCGGTGGCATGTGCCCGGGGGTGAACCCCCGGGCTAACAACGGAAGCCCGCTGAAGCGGGCTGGGACACAGCAGGGCTCAGACCCGGGTGAAACGGTCTCCACCGTTCAGGTGAGTGACCCGGGCCAAAGCCGCCGGGCTGAAGAACAAGAGCCCACTGAAGGGGCTTCTCTTTCCCACACCTGTAGTGAGCCGATCCGGCACCTCGCGGGGCGAAGACTCCCCAGCCCCTTCAGTGGGCTTCGCCTTCTCAGCCCGGGAGTTTACTCCCGGGCACTTACCACGATACGGGGATCCTCTCGCCACCCATCCGTCGTCCCGACGACGGTACGAAACCGACCCACGCGCCATCATCCCGCGCCATACCAAAGCAGCGGTGCTGACCGCTGCACTCCACAGCCGGCTTTCCTTGTCAGCCCGGGGGGTCACCCCGGGCACACGCCGGGCAGTGTGAAACCTGCGCCGAGTGGTGAACGTAAGAGGCGCAGATCCGGGCAGGCGGATCGAGCCACGTTCGGCACTGGCTGGGACGAGGAGCGCCGGCATCGTGCCGGCGCCGCCGTTCGCAGGTTTGAAGGCAGGGGCGAGCGGCGGTTGTCACCGCCAGACGCCGAACGGGGAGACGCAGCCACCCACCGTGGCCGCTACCGTTCTTCCTGCTCGCGCTCTGCGTTCGCGCAGACCGGGCAGGTGACCCACGCGTCCCCGGCCAGGATATCGGTCGGACTCACGGTCCAGGTGGTGCCGCAGTCGGCGCAGGTCAGGTCGAATCGGCGTGGGAGCAACGGTGTGGCGCTCGGCTTGTGTGGCGACTCGGCCGGAGCGCCGAAATGCCGGTGGCGGTAGGGCCGGTCGTCAATGGGCATCATCGGGATCTCCAAATCAAAAGGGGAACTACAACAGATAGGTTAAGTCTACATGGCGATGAGTAGGCGCTGCAATAGCCAATCTTGGCTAGAAATATGTGTACTCAGGTGGGAGAAGGGGCCTGGTACTTGCGCGTTGGAACGAGGTCGGTGCGTCTGCCTGCATCGCTGCTCTCCCCCTGCACAGGCCGGGACGCACTGCGCGCGATGCGGGCGCCATGATCACCCCGTCGCATTGGTTCGACGACGAGCCGGTCAGTTCGCGGGCGCTATAGGCGGGGGTTCGGGCGAAGCTCGATCGACACAGCCGGTGCGAGCGAGGCGGTTATTTGCCTGGCGATGGTGGTGTAGGTGCTGGGGTGTGAGCGGGTCGACACCTGGGACACAAGATCCAATCGTTTCCCTGGATCATCGATTCGGCCGTGACGCTCCAGGACTCGCCGCAGTCGGCGCACCGGAGCTCCCACGCTTCGGGCGTGTCGAAGCGTGGGGTGTTGACCTGGGACGCTGATGTTGTCGAGTCGGTTTGCGGGCGAGCAGACTCGGGCTGTGGCGCCATAGGCGTGACTCCTCCATCTCCCCTGTTGTCCCCGTGGGATCAACGTATATCGGAGCCCCGGTCCGCGTCAAGACCCCTCGCCACGGGCGAGAGCGTGCAGCTCTCGTGGATCCGTCCTACAATCGTCGGAGCTGACGTCGCGGACGCCGAACACGGCCAGCAATGTGCAGGTACCGTGCCGCGGGTTTGGCCGGCTTTTCCCGGCGTGCCCATGCGGATTTCGGCCGCGGCCGATCCTTGGTGCTCCGGGCGAGCGAGGAGAAAGGAGACTGAGTGTGGCACAGATGACGGGTGGGGAGGCGCTGGCAGCCGCGTTGGTGGCGCACGAGGTGGCGGTCGTCTTCGGCCTGCCGGGCGTGCAGCTCGACTGGGCCT